>Ga0183099_1000323_pt1 | contig 37613 bp, 36 predicted proteins | sample Biomet1_FD_127788 | JGI IMG/M metagenome (GOLD analysis project Ga0183099, IMG submission 127788) | Microbial communities from bioreactor (seeded with anoxic lake sediment) at LBNL, California, USA - Biofuel metagenome 1 | ecosystem: Engineered > Bioreactor > Anaerobic > Unclassified ... | reverse complement strand
GATCGCCTTAATCAATGCCCTTCATGAGCAAGGGCATCATGATGAGGCACTTAAAGAAGCCAAGGATTATGTAGAGGTGTGCGGATTTAGTGCTCAGCCATATCAGTTATTGGGAAGAAGTCATTATGTTCTCGGTGAAAAAGACAAGGCATTAATGGCATATGAACAAGCAAGAAAATTAAATCCAGATTGTTTCGATACATTAACTTCTTGTGCGAATATCAGTGTTGAATTGGGTTTATTAGACAAAGCAGTTCTTGTGTATAGAAGAGCGCTACAGATGTCTGCTAATGGCAGAAATGAAACACCTTCTCTGTATATAAAATTAGCCAACGTTATTCGAAAGAAAACAGAGAATGTTAATTATATAAACGCAAAAGGGTTTCGTCATCCGCTGGAAGATGCTTATGATATTTTAAACATGGGTATCAAAAGATTTCCACAGGATGAAATATTACATGTCTATCGTTCAATAGTGGAAGCGCAGATTGATTCATTCAAGGGAAAAAAGGACTCTGCTGTTCATATATTAAGCTCGTCTTTAGGGCATTATGAAGCTGCGTTATACGGTAATATGGATGCTGCATCAGACTTTTTATTGGCTTTAAATACAGTTGGTAGCATTGAAGAATCTCGTGATTTGCTTTATAGACTGGAATATAATGGTCCTCGTTCGGAATTAAATGAAGCACGAGAGCAAATGATGAGGCATGAGGTTGGCACTAATGAGCGATACAGTCTAGCAGTTGAGCACAATAGAAGTGGAGTAACATTAATGCGAAAAGAGTTGTCTATGCAGGCTATTATTAAGTTTAGACAAGCGATAGATATCTATCCTCAGTCAACCAGTATAAACATGAACCTGGTTGAAGCAGGGATAGTCTATATGTCGCGCTTTGCAAAACAACCATCGCTGATTGCTGAGTGTAAGCAGGCGCTTGAACGAGTGAGAATGTTAAAAAGCTCAGAACAAGAGGAAACTCGTTACAATAAACTAAAAGAACAGTTAAACCTTATTGTTATCGAAATGCAAACAACCAATGAAGGTGTAACTGTAAGTAATGTTGTAAATCTACATTAATTCCAAGAACAGAAAAAGCACTATGCCGCCAAGGATAGTGCTTTTTTCGCAATTAAAAAAGACAGAATACTGATATTCTGTCTTTTTACACATTCTTATTTAAAGAATTATATGTTTTGCGAAGATTTAATAGATATTAATCATTCTTCAGATGAACGATCTGCGTCTGCATCTTCATCTTCTTGTTCTAATTCAGGATCGCTATCTTCTCCAGAAATAAGAGATCTTACATCTGAGTTATCTAAACTAAATAGATCGATTTCAATACCATCAACCTCATCGGCTAACGCACGTAATGCAGAAACAACCTCTTTATTATCGAATGAATACTCTCCATCTTTTACTAATTTCACTTCAATTGGAACACTTTGAATTTTTGTGCGCAAAACCAACGATTCGTCATTAGGTTTACGAGTACGTAAAAAATCTTTACGTAAGTCAATGATATCCAAAAATTCACCAGCGGCATTCGCTTCGGCTAAAAACACAACTCTGTGCTTTGAAATAGCTTCGAATTCCGAAACCTGTTGTGCCATTGCTGCGACAGCACCGTCTACTGACATAGCAACACCCGGTCCACGCAAGATTTTAGCTGTTGATAATAAGCCTTTAAATACAACTGCATCATTTTGTTTTAATGCCATTTTTTTGAATCTCCTGTTTTTGTGAATTATTTATTAAGAGTTTAATTATATGCGCGATAAATAGAAAAGCAAGAGGGGGGGAAGAAAAACATGGATGTTTTGTTCGTGCAAGCGAACAAGTACATAAAAAATCAATAAACAAGTAAATTCATTGTGATATAATTAAGTAAATAATAAAAATGGTATGAGAATATGGCATCTAAAAATAAATATACTGAAATGTTTCAATCACCACACCTTAAGAACATTGGAGAGGCATCTCGTTCATCAATATTTGCAGAAGTTGATTGGGCAAGAAGAGTTCTGAAAAAAGAAGATAAAGTTACCTGGTATTGTAGATTCTTAAAATATTTTAGCTATAAAAATGCAATCAATAAAAACCAGGATTTAACTGCAAAAGAATTACTTTTTGTCAAAAATTTCGAGAAAAACAAGGTACTTGAAGGAGATGTTTCATCTATCTTCGGATGGGAACTAAAAACAGACTTGGAGCATTTTTTTTCATATAATTTAACAAAAATAAATGAGATGGAATTTAAGAATGACAGTTGGAATTCCATTAGAGAAAAACTAATCTCAATAGAAAAGGAATGGTTGGATAAGAATAGCAAAAGATCAGTAAAGGAGTATGGTAAAAAAGTTCTTGCTATCGATAAGAATCTGGCTTGGTTTGACCTGGAAAAATCAGGTTGTCAAATAGAAGCTGCATCCATGGGGCATTGCGGAAATGGATATGGAAAAAAATGGCAACGAGTGTATTCATTAAGAAGCAAAGATGAATATCAAGAAAAGCACTGGATCCCACATGTAACACTCATAATGAATGATGAGAGAAAGGGTAATACAGGTGAAATAAAAGGGTATGCAAATGAACCACCAAGTGAAAAGTATCATGATGCGATTATAGAATTTTTAAAATCAGATCTTGTTACATCCATGGATGGCGGCGGGTATAAGCCAGAAAACAACTTTATGCTTTCTTGTCTTTCTGAAGAAAAACAACGTTCATTATATGAAAAAAAATCCTCATTATTTAGTTCATATGAAACATGGAAATTAGAAAGCAAAAATATAACAGATGATATTATGCAAAAATTAGAAAATGAATATCCAGATTCTGTAATTGCTAATTCAATTGAAAACAATGGAACGATTAGAATAGTCATTAACAAAGGAGATGATGCAGTTGATCTGGCAAAGGAATTTGAGCTAGAAAATCTTGAGTACTTTGCAGAAAAAATTAGCGATGGTTTTATTGATTTAGATTTTTGCGACATAGAGGGAAATTATTCATTCATTGAAGATGAATTAAATAAAATACTAAAGGATGATAATAACATAAAACTCATTAAGCCAATCATTCATAAATTAAAAGATGAATACAGTTGTGAGATCGAAGAAAATGAGATTGATATTGAAACTGGTAAGGGCCTTATATCTTTATACAAAGAAGAAAAACCAGATAAACTAAATGAAATGTTTCTTCGAATGATTTCCGATGGAGAACAAAGTGGTGTGTATGATTCCATTTATAAAGCCTATAGAGATACAATAGATAATATAAATGCCAATTTTGCAAATGGAGGTCTTGAGATTGATACCGCTGATTCTGAGTGGTCTTTAGCATTATCACCACAAGATCTTTTTGATTTTTACGAGAAAGCGATGTCATATGCTGATCGAAATGGAGAATTTTTATCAATAAACATGATCGAAGCAGTTAAAGACTATATTTTTTGTGAACATCAAGTAGAGTTTGATGACATAAAGGTCCCATATTATGGTTTTGATGGGTTTTCTGAGGAAGTTGCTAGGGAATCGTTATTAGAAAGACTAAGAGAGATAAAAGCTGAAATTGAATTATCAGAGATAAAGACAATAGAAATATCGGAGACAAATCCATTTGAAAATGTGATTAGCAATCAAGCGATCAATAATTTTGTAAATAAAAAAACACCAAACTCTTTATCTATGTAAGAATTAAAAAGAACTGGCTCAGTCTTGAGCCAGGGTCTTTTAATATTCGTTAGCACACATCACTGTCATAACACGATGTGTTACACCTGGATCAGAAGGGTCTTCAGAGCCATGCTCTTTGTTTAAATCATAGTAATCAATTTTAAAAAATAGTTTTTGGTTTTTAAAATCAAAAGAAAAAAAGTCATGTTCATTATATGGATCATTATCAGGAGTAAAACTATTGAACCCTTTCAAACTAACAATCAAATTATATTGATCATTTTCGTCATCAATAAGTGCAGATACACCTCTTGTAAGCATACTCGTAAATTGCGTTGAGTGATTACCAAAAGAAGATCTTGCGCAGTCATTTTGGAACGAAATAGGCATTTCTTTTGTTAATAGCATTTTTATCTCCAACATCTATTATTAAACGAATTATAGCCTATAATTTAATAAATAACAAGTTTCATTAAATCTAAATAAGAGTATAATTTAATTTATACAATATTAAAAACGAGTTAAATAACACATGTTAAACGTAATAGATTTTTCTCATGCATTAATTATAGATGAGCCATGGATTTCTCTTATATTATCAGGCGAAAAAACCTGGGAAATGAGAAGCAAAAGCACAAAAATAAGAGGTAAAATTGGTTTAATAAAAAAAGGATCTGGATTAATCGTTGGTACAGCAGTGCTAACTGATAGCCTTCCATCAATGACAATTGATGTATTGCCTACTTATAATAAACACCATCAAATACCACTGGATAAAGCTTATTTGTTGGCAAAATGGAATACCCCTTGGGTGTTAGATGCTGCAATACAGCTAGAACAACCGATCCCATACATTCACAAACAAGGTGCTGTTGTATGGGTTAAGCTATAAAGGATTAAAAAATAATGAAAATAAAGCCTTTCGAAATAAAATATAGTGATTACCTTAAAGTTGTTAACCAACATAACGAACATCACCCATCTAGCGCTTATCAATTTGATACTAAAAAGCTAAACGAATTTCACAAACCAAATGAATATGCTGATTTAATCAATCAGTTCAGCACCATGGGTATACAGTTTGAATTACGTGAAAAAAAAATAGATCTTTATCAGATTAATTATGTAGCACGAGATAAAGAAGATAATATTTTAAGAAATGAACAAGGTATGGCTTTGCTCATGACTCTAGAAGAAAAGAAAGCAATGATTAAAAATCAATTTTGTTATGAGCATGCCATCATTCGATCAGATACAAAAGAAATTGTAGCCGAAACATCAGACGAATGGGGCTGTTTATTAATAACAACTGCATCAGAATACCAGGGTTTTGGATTAGGTACTAGACTATTAGAGAAGAACCAGGATAGGCACCCACTTCGACATACAGGGGGATTTACACCATCTGGCCAGAATCTTTTCAGGACAACATATCAGCGACAAGTAGCTAAAGCATTAGGCATGGGGCATTACAGGAAGGCATACCTAGCAGGAACCTATACATTTGACGAAATTAAAGAGATCTTGGTTGAAGCATGTGTTGTAGCAAAATATGTTGAGCAGGAGAAGGAAAAGTATCAGAAGAAGGGAATAAACCCTGACTTTATTGAAAAATTTTCAAGAAAAAAGATAAATGACAATAACATTGATCTAAGCATGAAAAACCCGGGGAATTGGTTACTACATTGCGATGGAAATTTCGCCATACTTTATGATAAAACAATCTTTACCTTGCTTAAAGAAAGAGAGCGTTATGACCATTTTATCGACAAAGCGATAAAGGGTTATGTTTATGTCGGCGGAGTTTATGACCAAGACTCAATTCCCAGGTTGTTTCGACTTCATGCTGAAAATGAAAAATACGATGTTTCATGACCGAACTCATGTTAAATGAGTCTATTGGTTCAAAGATTAGAATGACAAAAGAGGACATTTCTCTTATGAGAAATCATCTTGGGGATAAACTCTTATTCAAAAAAATTCCGAGAAGTGAATTGTTTGAAGCTTCTGTTTTAGAATCAACGTTGATAAATACTAAAGTAATGACTTTTGTGGAAAGAAAGACAAGGGTAGCATTGGATTCTTATGATGAGGCATGGCATCAAATACAGGAGATTGCTTACTCTCTTGGAGAGGATGCTTTTGAAAGAGAGAGTAATAAAGAAAAAACAAAAGCAGAAAATTCGTTTGCCTTATAAATTTAAGGGGCTGTGTCTTCGTCGACACAACCCCTTATTAAATTATTCAGCACCTGCGATTAAGAAATCTTGCAGTGTTTTTCCAGATTGTTCAATCGCTTCACGAATAGGTACAGGTTGACGACCTTGGCCAGTCCAGGTTTGGCGATTACCTTCTGCATCCATATACTCATATTTTGCAGGACGAGGTTCTCTTTTTGCGCGAATGCTTGATACAGAAGAAGCGGGGGTCAAATCGCTTAAATCAATGCCATCTGCTCTCAGCATTTCTTTGTATTCAGCGATCTTGCGCAGGCGTTCTTCATTCTGACTAGCAGCCTGTGCTTCTTCTTCTCTACGAGCATCTGCAACGGCTGTTATTTTAGTCATGCCTTCTTCAATTTGTTCCAGTGTTAATTCACGAAATATTGCACGTAAGCTACGTTGATTCAGAAAAGCTTTTTTGAAATCTGACATATCTATATTCCTTTTATTTGAAAAACCGGATGCGAAACAGAATTTATATTTGTTTAACTCTCTCGTCAACAGATTATAGTTAAAAAAAACAAAAAAGGCATTAAATTAAGATTTTTTTTCAAAAAAATGCAATTATTTAAGTTTTTCCTGATTTGCCATTCAAAATCCATTTGTTATTCATACTTTTCTTTTTCTTCCCGATTCTGCTCGTTCCAAATCATCGGATTGAACATATATTCTATCGGTTGTGGATAAACTAGCATGACCAAGATCGTCAGCCAGGTGTTTCAATGGTCTTGTTTTAACATCCATGGATGCACCAGTATGACGAAGCCAATGACTTGTTGCTTCTTTTAATTCTATAGCATCATCTCTAAAGCCATCTTCAATCATTTTATTGATTGATATTTCGAAGGAATCCTCAATTAATCGAGTGATTTGCCTTATGCTAGGCCCGCCTTGGCCTTTTAGTTTATGTATTAATGGTTCTTGTTCATTAGCCTCTGGCCATTCCGATAAACCCCTGTGCTTTCTATACCTAATTAAAAAGGGGATCATTTCATCTGGAACGCTTACGCTTCTTAATTTGCGTCCTTTCCCAAATATAGAAATCCAAACATAGCCCATTTTCTTTTGAAAGTGCCCCATTATCGGTTGCCAATCATCTCTTTCAGCTAATTCAGATACACGTAAGTAGCAGGATTTCATCATCACAAGAGCAAATAGATTTCGCTCAAATCGAGGATCTTCCTCAGCTTTTTTCATAAGAGTATCTAGTACAAAATCCCATTGTAATTCAGATAATCGATGGACTTCCCTGATATGAGCATCTCTTATTAAGTAAGGACTGTGTTTTTTCACTATGGGAATAGGGTTGTTTTCGCTATACCCTTCCATTATAAGGTGATCAAGAAATACGCTGATAGTTGAAAATAATTTAACCAATGTGGCTTGTGCTGGTTTTCTTTTGATATTTGCCCGGGATGATGATTGTTCACCATCCACCCGAAAAGGTTTCCAGTTTTTGTTCGGCTGTCTTTCGCCTTGTACTTCAAAAAAATGAACTTGCCGATCTGAAGAAACCCACACTCTCGGCGGATTCATGCAAAAATCAATGTATTCTTCGTAATCCGCTCTTTTAAGTTCATTAATTGTTTTTTTCTTTATTTTCCAAGCCCATAGAAGCAATCGTTCAACTTCTGTTCTGAACGAATTATAGGTTTGCTCGCTTTTTCGACTATGAAGTAATAAAAACTGCACTGCATATTTATAGTCATCCCTGCAATTTACACCTTGTGATTCCAGTTCAAAGATCTGATGTTCAATCGAAGGAGTTGTTTCTGAAAAAGGGTTTGCAAAACTAAGCATCCTAAACTGTTCATAAGAGTCAAATATAGGTGTTGGCACTATGGGTGCTTTAGTCTGTTTTTCTTCATTATTTTTATCTCTAGATAAACCCATGAATATACTCACTCAACAGATACGTTTTTCGAGTATAGCAGAGCAAAGGATTAGATTAAAATCAGTTATGCTTATGAGCATCTCCGCCCCGGGGCGGAGAATGCAATTATTAGTATATGAATTCGGTTAGTTTGAGTAAGATGCGTTTTCTTCTGATATTCGTTTTTTTTTCAAATCAACATTGGTAAGCAATAAAGAGAGTTCTCTTGCTCTGTGATTAAGCTCAACAATAGACTCAAGTGATTTCATTTGCAGTTTCATCGTTTTTAATGCTTCAATTGCCTCGTGTTTTAAGATCTCTAGGATAAAGTCTTTTGGTGTCACTCTTCCTTGTACCTGCTCGGAAAGCTCATGAATGGCATTTACATTCATTTCAGATATTTCAGTATGCGGTTGTGTCAGCATAGATGATAAGATCTTCTTTATTCTGAATCCTGGTTCAGTAGCGATATAGCATTTTTGAGGAAATTTTTCCCAGCATGCAGATGCAACATTCATAATTTCTGGCGTAACCGGTAATGATGATTGATAGCACTCAGAGACAACAGAACGAACAAAATCTTCTTTTCCTTTATGTAGTTCAACGACAGTCCTTTCAATTACATTAGAAATTGTTGACAGATGATGGGTTATTGGAAATTTATTCATGTATGAGCTTACAAGTTCAGATGCAACGGCTCCAAATACTTTTCGAACTGGTATGGCCGCTTTTTTTTCTATAATATTGTTCAGCTCTTTCAGTGGAATTCGTTTTTCACCAATTTTGTGCCAAATTGCAATAATACCAGTGTCTTTTCCCTCCCACACACTTTCTCTTCCTTGATTTCTGATAACCTCAACGGCGATATTATGTGCAAAGTTTTTTATCAACATGGATTTTGAGATTTCTTCTTTTTTGGCGGCATTCCAGTGCTGTATGATGAAATCGATGTCTTCTTTTTGTAAACAATCACATTGCCCCATTAATACATCACCTGGATGTTTAATATCCTTTCCAAAAGTAGTGTTATGTAGAATGATATTAATGTAGTCCTTTAATCCATAATGTCTTAGTGATGTTGTTCTTGGCAATAATTCCAGTATCTCTTTGTTAATGGTTACATTAGAAGCTAAAGCATGTTTGGTTTTTTTATCCAAAGAACAGGGTTCATCAACAATAACACTATGATGATTAAGAAAATTATTGATATCTGATTGTTTAAAACTATTCATTCTTGCGTTTTTTCTTAGTGTTCCAGTGCTTGTGAGAGAATTGGTTTCACATATTCTAGGTTCCATTGTTTCAAATGTTTGAATTTGTTCTATTTTTTCAATGCCATATAATTCAACGATGCTATTTATTGTATTGTTGATATTTGCTCTAAAATCATCTCTTGACCAATAAATTGTTTTAAGATTTTTTCCTGATGAATTAAACGACACTAAAGCGGCGTAATAAGTTTCAGTTTCATCTCCAGAAATATTTTCCATTACTTGTTTATCTGCTCTCATGTGGATCTTTAATTCAGGGTGTCTTTCGTTTAACGAATTCATCCAATGCTGGAAATATTGACCATGTCCTTTTCTCTGACCTATGGATAAAGTAACAGTTTTATCAAGATATTTTTTAAGCCCTGTTTCGTGGTATTTTTGATATTGCCATATGTGGATCATTTCATGAACCATTACATTTAGTAGCTCTTTATTATCGTTTTTTAATGATTCAGATAGCGTTATTTTATATATTCCATTGCTGCTCTTTGCTAATCCAAGAACTCGCAGCATTTTACTTGACCATTCGACCTGGGGTGTTGTTTTGATTTCATTATTAAAATAACGAGTATTGCAATAATCAAATAATGCGCTTAAATCAGAAAAAGGGATGCGATTGTAATCAAATGTCATTTTTTTTGCCTTGTTTTTTGTAATACTATAATTATAACTAAAAGCAATTAATTTTAATATTAATAATTCTCTTCTTGACTTATTATTTATTTGGATTATATTTATTACACAACATAAATAGAGGGTGTTATTATGAGTATTGAAATTGTTTATCAAGTAATTAACGAACGTTCTGGTGAGGTAATTGGCGTGTATACAGATAAAAAAATCGCAAACATTGTTGATCAGCGTACTGATGCATTATATGAAGTGAGTGATTTATTGGAAAAATCAGGTTCGTTGTCTGATGAAAAACTTCGAGATACAATTGCCGAATTTATTTTAAACAATCGTAAAGAATTATTTGATGTATTAAAAAGCGTGAAAGATATTCCTGTTGAGGGCGAAGAAGAGGCTGCTCCATTATTGACGCCATATGAGCCAAAAACAGATGATGATGTATCACAGGAAGATGCCGCGTAATAAGACAAAAAGTGCATAAATGAGCTATTTATGCACTTTAAATCACAGGATGAATATGACCGCAAAGAAAAAAGGCTGTAATTGTTTTTTACATGAATGGGAAGATTCTTTCGGCACAGATTCCATTGAGTTTTATTCTGAGTTCAATTGCTTCCTTCCGTATTGGGTTAAATATACCCATGAACGTAAAGCCGTGTTGGAATATGTGGAAAAACACAAAAGTGACTGGAAGAGAGAGTCCTTTAGTTCAGAAGAAAACAAAAATTGGCTTAAATATTTATCTGATTTAAACAAGAGATAGTTCCTACTACCTCTTGTTTTTTAGTTTATTTGGTGTAGATAACATCAGGATGTTTTTCACTCACTTCTGTTTTTAGCAATTCTGGACTTATCTTAAAAAATATTTTCATTTCTTTTTGATTTAATTCAGATAAATTTATTGCTACATGTTCTGTTGCGCCATCATCTTTAAGCTCCTGATATCTAAGCCATTTAAAGAATTTGGTGCAGGCTTCTCTATGATTAACATCACTCGTTAATAATAAAAGATTTGCATAGAGTTTTTGATCTTCTTTACTGTGTTTATTCATTGAGTGAATAAAAGAAGTCATTGATGAACCTTGTGCATTACAATCGCTAACTAAGTCAAAATAATTACTTAAGATCTCTTTTGTTTCATCTCTTATTTCTTTGTTTTCAATGAAACTAGTAATTATATCCATGTCTTTTCTATTACACCAATCCAATAATGGAGATCCATTGCTGGATATTGCGTGTGAAATGGCTTTGTTTATCAATACATCAGCTAACACATGTGGATCTTGATTTAATTGCATATCTTCGAAAAAACTCAGTTGACCAGATAGTTTTAGCCATTCTTTTATATTATCTGAAAAAAACAACGTGTTGTTTTTTTCTTTTAATTTATCTTCATTCCATTGTGAATAATTATTTATTTTTTTAATGAAATCAGTTCCCATTTCCCTGTGCATTACAAAAAATAAATTTACGATATCTTTTGTTGTTTTACTATTCAGGATAGTGTTTTTTATTTCATTTAGTTTTTGGTGTTTTTTAAAGCTATCTGTGCTTAACTTATCAGGAAATTGAATTAACAGTGCTTTTGATATAGGATAAGTTTTGATTTTTTGAAGACCATTCACTCTTGTTTCACATAAACCACCAAGATCAATTTCTGTTATTTCACCTTCCTTGCTCACCAATTTAGTAACCATATCATCAAATAAATCTAATGCATCTTCTCTCGCTTTGGATAGATAATGAAAATCTGATTTAATATAAACATATGAGTCATAGCTATTTGATATTAAATTCAATAAATCGATTTCTCCGTTACCGATTGTATCTTCTAACGCTTCAATAATGTTGTCATTCGTTAATAATTTTGCATTAAATAAACGAGGCTCTGGGTAGAACGTCTTATCTAATTCAGATGTTAGAAAAGACCATGATTTAGTTAATGTTTCTGATTCAAATTTATCGCCTATAAATCCATCGGGCAGTTCAGTTGATTCATGAAATACAATTCCATTTTCTGTTTTGCTTAACGAGTAGTTTCTTCCATGCTCACCAAAATTAAAATCAAATCCAAGCACATCCGTTTTATCTTTGTTAACAGATAAAACATTAAACTTTCCTGTTGCAAAATTACCAAACCAGTTCTGCAATGCACAGTGTGACTTATCTGGGTGTATGACAGAATGATTTGCCAGGAATTGTAATGCGCCTTTTTTTATTTTTCTTTTGCATCATCTTGTAAAAAAGGCACATTTAACTGGTCTTTTTGCTTTTGCAAAATGTTTTTTACAGCATTTAAGCTAACATTGGTCATATGCATGCCTCTGATATAATATTTGCTATATTATATCAATAATATAGCAAAAGGTAAATAATTTAATCAAGACCAATGCTGATAAAGTATTTTTTGCCATTATTTGCTAAAAACAATGAAGATGATTGCCCGGCTTGTATATTTAAGACATTGTTTTCACTTTTTTCTTCAACCTGGGGCATATTGCTATCAGCAAACTCCATAGGAATAATTTCTTTATTTGTTTGTTTGATATTAAGAATGTAATCATCCGATGATTTACCTCTTGTCATATTTATCTCCCATGTACTTCCAGTCTCAATAAGTGCATCCTCTTGAACTATAACCGGAGGGATATAGGGAGTGTTATCTATTGAAACTGATTGCTCTTGAGATGTTCCGTATTCCCCGTAATTATCTGTTGAATTCGCACTATCTTGCTCTGTTTTTTTTGTGTACCACTGGTTTTTCTGATTAAAATTAACAATAATTTTTCCATTGGATGGTGCAAATGGCATTTTTGCTACCAAAACAGGACCATCTTCTTTTACTTCAAAAACAGACATGTTTAGTCCATTTAATCCTTTGCTAATGATTTTTTCACCATCATCAATAGTATTGGTAACTGAATCAGCATATCCAAAGCTCACTTCTATAGCTTGAGTAGGATTAATCGCAACATACTGTTTGACACCTGGAACAAGATATAGCGTAAAGTGAGTATTGAATTCACGAGTATTCGGATATTGGATCACGCCCACTGGTGTTTGAAGGTCTTTTGCTATCTCTACCTGTTGATAAAGCAGACCATCAATACTTATTTTCCCGTCCGGATCTATACCGGTTACATTTGCAACCATTGTGGATTTATTGTTCGTTTTTGCATTACTGACGGTATAAATAGTTTTGTCTAATTCTGTTTTTTGACTAATGGACTTTATATAGTCCTTTCCACTAGTTGTCTGTTTTGTAAAATCAAACTCTTTTGCTTCCAGTGCTTGGTCGATACTAAAAACAGAAGAATTAGAGCCAATTTCCTCTTCAAATAATGTGGGACCGGGGGTGGTTTTAATTTTGAGGTGAACATTACCTTCACAAAAGGCCCTTATGTAGTTTGAAGATGAGTTGTTACAATCAACACGGTTTTTAATTGAATCCTTCACAGACAAAACCTCGGACCAGTGATCTGGTAAGCCAGCTTGCGCATTACCTGTTAAAAAAAACACTGCTGCCCCGAAAATAGATGTACTCATTACCCTGAATTTCACTTTTTATTCCTTTTTATTTTTTGTGCATTGTATCACTTTTCTTTAAATTAACAAAAATTATTTATCTTTAAAATTAATTACTTAGAACTTTTGGTAGCGAGTAGGCTCAATTAAAAATATGTCTACAGATATTGTTTTCTGGCAAAAAACATATCTATGGACATTATTTTGTGTTGCCATTCGTTTTGGGATCGCCTATAGTTGCTTCATCGTAATTCAGAGGTTTGAAAAATGGAAGAAACAGCTATTTTTAGAAATACTACGGCTACAAAAAACAAACTGATCGCTTTGATTAAGCTTATTAGTAGCAAAAAAACGCCATATATCAATATCGGTGGGACCGAGGTTGACCCCTCAATGCGTTTGGTTGCTTACAAGACTGAATATGAAGCTGAAATTCATTTCAGTATAGCTGATGCGAAAGCAATCTGGTCAACCATTATCACTCTAGTCAGAGATCTGCACATTAGCATTGTACTAACCAAAAGCACAGGAGCAAAAGAGCCATGGGCATGTTTAATCCCCGGGAAAAAAGATATAGATCCAATTGCTCAAAAAATGAAAAACAAGTTGTTTCATGAGAAAACATTGGAAGAAAGAATGTATTTGCTTGAAACAATGAGCAATAGAAGATTTTCCGAGATGGAAAAAACACTTAAATCAATAGCAAAATCTAGTCAAAATAAGGCATAGCCATGCGAAAAAAAACATCCGACGAACAATCAGAAAGTTTACTTATTATGACATTGTCTCAAATAATGGATGCATTACGGCAAAAAAAACGCGCAAAAATACTGGAATTCAATAAATTACAATTAAACATCAGAGAGAAGAATAAAACAATTCTCGAACTTAAAAAACGTGCAATCAAATTACGAAACTTGTTCAAGAGGAAGATCTTTTTAAGTTATACCAAGCCTACTGGTGTTCTAAGTGAGGAATTGATTGCACAACTTGTTGAGAAAAACGAGGCACTCAAGAGCGAGCTAGAAAAAGAAATTCGTGCGAATAATATAATTGGTCTTTATATTAATGAGGTTTCCAATGAAGGCAAGCGAACTAACAACCATTCAAATAGAGTTACACATTAAAAGAATAAACTCATACAGCGAATTAAAGGCAAAAGTTTTGATTAATACGGTTCATAACTTAGTCTTTGAAATTTCTAGTTTAATTAAGAATAGGAGAGCCGAGCTTGAATCGCTTGATAACGAGATCCGTCATTATCAGTCGAAAATAGAATTAATGAGAAGATTTGCTGAAGTTCTCGATGAACAAGCTTCTTTGGAAAAGAAACTAGCTAATCAAAAAAATAAAAACAACTCATTACTAGCGCGGCACAAAGCAAAAAGATCAGATATTAATTTATGGTGTCGTGCCAAAAAGGCAAAAAATAAAACATGTCGAGTTTGATAATAAGCCCACAACTGATTTTTTTCTTTTGTGGGCTTATTATTTAAGTCAGTGTTGTGTGAACAATATTTAAAGCATGATATAATAATAAAAACAACAATGAAGTTAAATAGGAATATTCTAATGACTAAAAAAATACATCCTTACTCTTATCTAAAATTAAAAACAGCTATTGATGAATGTGAAATAAATAGTAATTCACAATACTCCGATCCTGACGATGTTCTGCCACCATTAAAACTAATTAAAACAGAAGATGGTATCGTTATTAGTTCTGATATTGCCATTAGTAATTACATGCCTTTTTCATATGAAGTTAGTGACAACAATAGCGATATTGCTTTTGCTAATGCTAGTTATATGCCTGAATTATCGAAAACAAATCAATGCACGTTAGCCGAATTTCTGGTTAAAGAGTTGGCCTATCAAGAGTTTGTGATAAGAGATAAGTCATCCGGACAGGAATATCATGCTTTATTCAACTACAGCTTATCCATATCTACTGATACCATGCGTTTCATTAGCCCAGATAAAGGCGTTTGTATTGGAACCATTCATGATATCAATAGAGATTTTCATATTATTCCAAAAGATCCAATTTTAACATCATTAGATAAAAACTTAATGATGGATAAAGACTTATTCTGGAAAACAATCGACTCGCTTAATTGGAAAGAAGATTTCAATCCTGCTCGTTGTGAATCACAATTATTCAATACACTTGATGTCAATGAGTATAATTCTTTTGCAAATACATTTAATGAAGAGTCTTGTCGTTTATGCAATCGAATTTATAATGTTATTAACAAAACAAATGATTACTGTAGTGAAGACAGGATCATGGATTTACAATCACACATTATGTCTAGTGGAAAAAAAGCATATGATTTGATTATGAAAAATGACGCAGCAGTTGTGACATTATGGAATAGTCACAAAATAAAATGTGGTATTTCACCAGCCACTATTTACCAAACAGATACATATCCATATGCATATGACAACCAATTATATAACGGATCAGGGCCAGTTTACCCTTCATCCCAGGAACTTAAACAACAACAAATTAATGCCATTGCTTGTTTAGAGGTCATTAATAATATTGATTACGACAACATAGCTCCAGCCATCGCACGCAAAATTGATGAAACAAAAGAATCAGCCATTTATCGTCTTCAAAAAATGATTGAAGGAAATAATGCGGAGGCATATCATCAATTCGACAAGGATGAATATAGTAAATTAGCAAAATTTGGTAGCGAGATAGGACTTTATGCAACCATTGCAAACATAATCTCTGATAGAATGTTAAAAGATGGTTATGACTTTAATGTAGTTAAATGGGTTAATGATAAGCCAATCATGCCATCTGACGATAAAACAGCCATTGGTTACTCTACCTAGTAGTCATAAACACCAATACTTGGAAAAGTATTGGTGTTAAATTATATGTATTTTACACACATGCGTCAGACAGATAGGGATAAACTTCTTCAATTTTTTCCAAAATTCGACTCTTAAGTTGAACGTATCCATCATCTTTTCCAACTTTTCCATAAAGCGATTCCAGTTCGTATTCGTAATTAGAAAAACAGTGTCGCAGCATATTAACGGCTATTCGATTTAAAAATGACGCATCATCCTTTAATGAAGCCCATTTATCAGACTTTCCACGCGACAACCACAAGGAGTTGTAATTTTCCACCGCCTATTTTTAAACTAATTTATCTTTTGAATTATTTTGGTATTTCGATTTCAAGTTCATTAATATAATCAACAAGCTCTTTTCTGCGTTTATCCATTTGAATTTTTTGTCTTTCAGAGGCTTTTTTGCGTTTTTCTTTTGCGCCATCGAACCATTGCTTCCATTCTTCGGTTTGCTGTATGTTAGTTACTTTATCACGAATGTACAGTTTCATCGGAGATGCTGATTTGTAATGCGGATTTTTAGCAATCTTATCTGGTTCACCAAGAAATGTGGCAATAGCGCCCTCAGTCCATCCTTCGTATTTTAAGCCAGAAATAGAGATATATTCACCGGGCTCTTTTGTCGTTCTATTAAACATATAAACCACCAACTAGAAGATATTATTGCCATAAAATATAGAACAAAAAACACTATTAACAATATGATTTATGATATAATTTAATAATTAAAATCATTAAGGATAAGAAAATGTTCTCCAAACAATCATTATTAAATCAAATGGCAAAAGACATCAGTACTGAATCTTTTACATTAGAAAGAATTGAAATTTTACTGAAATTAATTAAGACTCTTGATGGAACTGACGGAGATGATATTCGTGTTTGTGGATTTAAAGGTGTTGATTTTAATAAAGCAATAATTACTGATAAGAGTGAATTTTTCGATAGCGTAGATCTTCATCTCGATCTGGTTCAAAGCTATGTCTATGATGAAACATGCAAAATTCTTCTTAATGAAACGAAATTAAATAATGACAAGAACCTTAATGCATCAAACCAGATGGCTGTGCAAAAAACCAATTTAGCAATGATGTTAAATGAGATAGGTTGTACAACACTAGATCGTAAAGCAACTTTTCTTTTTAATACCAGTTTTGCAGCAAAACGAGTATTGGATGAGATGGACTCCACAGGATATCTAAATGCTTTCATCGATTCTCGAATGAAAAAAAATTCACCTTTTTTAGAGCTCTGGTATCCACACAGACTACACGAGAGTGTAATCACTTTGATTCAGGCATCAGGAGAAAGAGACTGGGGCTTAACCAAAAATGACAAATTAGAAGTCATCTCGCATCTTGTTCCCGGGCACAAAGATGTAGTTGATCTCAAAGAAATCTTAGAAGTAAGAAACAAACACAATAATGATTGCTTGCCACCCGCATTAGGCTAGATTTTACGGCATGGTAGCTAGCATGAACCGGTGTCCGGAAGCCTGCTCTTAAATAAAGTGCACTTCTTATTTAATGTATAAGCGCCGTTTTTCGAACCAGGTGTTGTGTGATTTTTTTTACCTGCTATATAGACAAGCCTATTTTCATGTAGTAGTGTTTACATATCACTGCGGTGATTGGGTTTTCACTACCTGAGTTGCGCTCCGACTCCAACAGTAATATTAAGTTTTACTTTGCAAACACACATAACTCTTGTTTGCTGTTAATCGAGCGCCAGCATTATAAATGAGAGGTTATATGATCACTTCAAAAGAAGAGTACTCCGTACTCTGTCAGCAGATCCACCACTATATTATCAACCATGATTTTAACATTAAGCTATCCAGTGTCAGAGAGGCGGTTGCACAGGCGTTTCAGCACAAGAGCGTGAGCGCATTGCTTGCAAATCTACCTATTGAGCTAACCCCCGGTTGCTGCTTTGATTTGAGCAATATCTTGCAAAATAAGCATCGCATTAATATTATATTCACCTTGTTTTCTCTTCCTTTTCCAAAAGGAACGCGGCTATCAGCACATGAACAACAATTGATTTGGAAACAAATTTGTTCATTTACTTTATTCGAAATGGATGAAAACATGCCGTTTCAATTTAGTCTGCTTACCAATGGATTGACTAAAAACGTAATAATGGGTTCAATGCCGCCGAAGGGCATGACACCCAGTGGAGATGGTGATTGGTATTGCGATGAACATAACGAAGTATCAAAGCAAATAAAGTCCTTTTCACTAAATCCAACATCTCATGAAATTCAGCAAAACAAATTAATTGCAGAAAATAAAGAACTTGCAAAACAGATCTGCAAGGATCTTGCACCTGTTTTTTTTAAATATTGGAATGATGAAGAAAAATGGCTCATTACTAGCGCTTCCGCAGTCATGTGCAAAGAACGCATGTTTAATGCGAAAGGTAAACCTGTCGATCTCAGTTCAGAATTAACAACACCATTTTCTGTGCTGATTGAAATTTTCAAAGATTACCAATCACCAGCACTGAATCGCTTCTCTAATATAATAAATGCTTCACTCGAATCAAATGATACAGTTGGTAGTTATTTAAGTGAAACGTTGGTTCAGGGTGCGATAGGACATTGCATTTTCAATGAAATTAATAAGTCTGAATTTGATTACAATGCATTATTGTGGAATGAATTAAATGCCATCAAGCCTTATACATCTAATCACTCTAATTACTCTAATGACCATAAAAAACATGAGTTTTATAGTGACTTTTTATGGGGTATTAACTTCAAGAATGAAATTCGTGAAATTGCTGTATTTTGGCTAAAAGAACATCCAGATTGGAATATGCCATTAGGTTCTCTTGCTTTACAAGAATTTAAAGCACCTGCGATTTTGGACGACTCTTCTTTTAGAATTCAAGAAAGTGAATTTGCCAATCACTTTTCCAATAACAATCTTCATGTGTATGAGTTACCATTTTGCCGTGGAGAAGAAAGTTTTGGTTATCATGATGAAATTGAATATGAAGAAGATGTCAAAACTATCGATGACTTTTTAGATGTAGATGAAACCGCGTTAATGAAGGAAATACAACAATGGGCTAAAGATGGAGAAATTAAGCCTAATATGGTTCAAAAAGTATATAAAGAAGTTCTTGCGGAAAGAAAAGATGAAGCAGAAGACGCTTATCATGGATATGTTGCAAGTCTTCCCTTCGTTGAACCATTCAGGCTAGAACGATTAACCATCGAAAGCGTCAATGAAAACAATGAAACTCTGTTTTTGGCTGATGGTACGTATTTCTCGGAAATAGATAGCGCCGATCAGATTGGCACTCACCTTGAACTGCTTGACTCCATGACTCAGTACTTATGCGATGTCTCATGTTATGTAAAAAAGCATATGAAATTATTTAATGGATGTTACGAAAATGTCTTTTACATAACTGAGTTAGTTATTTGTGCCGGAGCAACACCGAAATCTATCGCCAAAGCAATTTATGATGGACTTGAGTTATCAAAAGATGAACCGAATGAACATATTATTATTCTTCATTCAGATGCATTAACACATGCATACTTCCTGGGAGCACCCTACAATGGCTGTTCACTGTTATCAGAACGGTATAAGACCTTTGTGATTGCATTAATGAATGAATTAAAGGGAATCTTTACTCAAGCTCACTACATTCGTTGATTAAATCCTCTTTAGCAGGGGCTATTAAGTAAAATCATGCCAATATCAGTGATGATGTTGGCATTTTTGTTTTCATAAATGTATCCGAACAATCCTGTTAGTGCTTGTGCCTGGATGCTTTTGCTTTTGATTACTAAGTCAATTACACATTAGATCATAACTGATCTAGATTGTGCTTAAATTTAGAGGAAACGGTTAGAAAGTGAGATTAGCTAAATTTTTAATTACTGGACAACTAGAGGACCTTGATTCGGTAAAAGACAATGCCGCTACTGACTTGCTTGGTATAGACCTATAAAACGATGGTTTTTAGCATTAACCAATGATTTCGAAATCGCATGTTTTATGTTAAATAGTGACAAATAATGAGACTACATTGCGATTTTCTTACTTCCTCTTACTTATCAAAAAAGCATTCAAATTCAATAGCATACTTGCTTTCACAGAGTGCAAGTATGTTTTTTTCTATTGCGGTAAGAGAGGCATAGCAAAGCGGGGTATTTACCCTGGATAACAGTTGTTGCAACGCAAGAGTGATGGAAAGACGATCTGCCCATTCGAAAAACTTACTATATGCCGTGGTCAACGAAATGATCGCAAAAATAGTGGGCGATAATTGCAGCTCCGTTGCTTTAACCGGGTTCAATTCTTGCGCAACAGCTAACATGTAGTCAGCTATGTGCTCTGAATTAACAGGGATATTAGTTTTAATTACCCGGTCATCAGAAATAGAATCAATGGAATCTTTGATCAACAAAAAAATCTGTTTGTTATTATTTTGTTCAACTTGCATACTATCTCTATATAAATAAGGTTAAATTATTAATGATTTTTTAGCGAGATATTTGATCATCTTCTCATCTGAAGTTGCTATTGCCAGGTGCTCTAACGGCGTTTTATCTTCATATTTAAAGTGAACATCTGCGCCCAACCTCAAGCTCTTTCGAATTTCTTTTATTAATGCACACTTACACGCCATCACAAGTGACATATTTAGTTCCAGAATACATTCTTTCATTTCATTAACATAATCAATATTTTCACTGATCCACTCATCTGAAAAATAACGCACAGAGTTCATGTGCCAGATCAGTAGCTCATCTTGAGTTATTGCTATAGGCAGCGTTTTTTGTTTTTTTAGATAAATATTGTTTTTTATCACTTCTTCGTTTTCTGTTTTCCAATTTTTGTTTTTATTCAGCAATGGGACTCTAATAAGAAAATTAGAAAAAGGACTATTCTTATCAGTTTCTTCGATGCCATATGCAGAAAAATAAATCGACGGATGATAATTATTATTCCAATGTGTAAATAATTCATAAGTATTCATTTTTTTGAAATCAATCATTCCAATTTCTATTGAGTAATACTTACCATAAATTTCACTATTAACCTGTTTGAACCTCATTGCCATCCTCATTTTTGTTAAAAAAGAAAACAAAATGCCTTCATTTTGTTTTCCTTAGTTTGATTTAAAATAATGAGCCTTGTGATGGACCACTATCTTCTACAATTGCTTTCTTCGTTTTTGATTCTTTCTGAACAACTGGTGCTGTAATCAATGGTTTTCCAACAATTAAATCCATGTTGAACCCATATTTTGACGCCATCTGTTTGCATTGTACTGGGTCGACTTTTGGTTCATTAATGATAAAAAGTTCATCATCAGTAAGCTCTAACGGGTCTTTCACAATTGTTGTTAATTTCAGGTTTAAATCCAAATTGCCAACAAAAGCACGCAAGTTTTCACCAACGACGCCTTTAACATCTTGAGCGCCGTCAATAATGGCGGATATGCTGCCTTTTTCATTCAATAATTTAGCAGCGGTTTTTATTCCAATGGATGGCACACCGGGAATGCCATCATTCGAATCGCCCATTAGCGCCAGATACTCTGCCATCTTTTCTGGCGGAACTCCAAATTTTGCAATAACAGCCTCTCTATCAATAAGTTTTTTTGTTATTGGATTGTAAATAGTAATACCATCCTCAATCAACTGCGTCATATCTTTATCAATAGTAACTATTAAAACATCATATCCTTTATTCAAAAAATAATGTGCCACCATTCCCATAGAATCATCTGCTTCAACACCTTCTTTTTCTATTACTGATATACCCAGGGCTGTCAGTGCATCTTTAGCTAGTGACTCCTGTACTTTTAACTCTGGATCCATTCCTTTTCTTTCTTGTTTATATATTGGGCTTAGTTCATGCCTAAAGTTTTTTCCATTGGCATCAAACATTGCTATTACTTGTTTAGGAACGCCAAGCAAGGTCCCCTTTGATAATTGACGAATTTCATTAATAACACCAATTGCAGATTCTACTCTAACGCCGCCTTTTTCACGTGGTGGCTGAGTGTGATACATGCGATATAAAGTGTTATTTGTATCAACGAGAACAACAAGATCTTTTTGCATAATTAGCTCCTTTATTTTTTGTAATTATAACACTTTGGATAAGATATTTAAATAATAATGACAAAATTAAATAAAGATGTTTTTTAGCTCTGAAATAATAACTTTCCAGTTTGGATAGCTTTCGCTACCAAACTGAATTAGCTGTCCATTAAAACTCTCTTGCCCCCTTCCTGAGATCATGTCATCAATCAGAATGTCGCCTCTAGCAAGCGACTTATCAGGGCAAATAAATAATCTTTCTGCAAAAATATAGCCCAGCTCTCTTTCCACTGATAATCGTTTTTCTGTGTAACAATGAGGATTCATTACCGATGGAGCCGTCAGGATGTAAGGATCATATTCATTTGAAAGCAAAAAAAAGTTCATAGCTTCTTTTGCCCCGGGCAACAGCCTTAGACCAACAAAAAAACCAGGCTGAGACTGAGGAAACTCAATCTGAGGATAATTGTTTTTTGCTTGAAGATACGCGCCTTTGTAATCAAAAAGAGTATCATCCATATCAATAAAAATGATTTTTTTCACAATTTTTCCTAATTAAATAACGGGAAAAGCTTTTTTAACGCATCTTCAATAGAGGAAGAATTTTCTATAATTAAATTTTTAAATTCAATAATATATCTTAGGTTATTTTGCATTTTTGATTTTTCTCGTTATTTTTAATTATAATGCCAATTATTTAAGGTGATTCTTAAATATAATACTTTTAATTTTATTGTCAATTAATGATTATCAAAATATAGATGGAGCTAGTGAATTACTGACTCATTATTGATTGATTTAATGATAATCAGCATCTGGCAAGCTCAACCGCATAGCCTGACTACGCATCATTCTACGAGTATAATGCAAAATGCAGTTACGAAAATTATTGCTCAAGACATTCGAGTTGTTTTTTTAAATTATTTAGGTTATAATAAATAAAATACAACCTTATGTAAGTTACATAAGCACATGACAAAGCAGGATAAGTGTAAATGGCCTTAGATATTTCTCATGCTAAAATTGCAATGCAGACCAAAAATAGCCTGTATTTGCGACCAATATACAAATTAATCAATGATGCGACTACGGGGCGCGGTCGATTTTCTGTGACTGATGGAGTAGATGTCGGCTATCTCATTTATTTTTTCATGACAATTGTGATCCGACACATGGGGACCACTTCTGCCGGGTTGCGTAGAGATGATGCAATTGATTCAATGATTGCGTTGATAAAAAAAATGAAAAGCGAACTAAAAACCACAGAGGCGACTAAAATAGCCGTACTTGTGGTTGATGAACTGCTCAATGAATCTGAGTCATTTCAGGCTCATCAATTTGATTATTTTGATGGACATGAAGAGTGTATTAAAAAAGTTCAGTTTAAGATAATTGATTTTAGGATTGATGATGGAGACTCATCACCATTCTGTCGATTAACCGAAGAAGGTTTTTTTGCATTTCGAAGCATGATAAATACATCTGCCGATTTGCTCCAGGAAATGAACGCATTTGTTGTTCAATACTATATTGAGCAAAAGGATTATTTTCAAGCAATACAGTCAATAAATGAAGGAATTACAACACTCCTTGAAACACAAGGTGTTATTCAAGAGATTCGTCGTCGACTAGAATTTTCACAAAGAATTAATTACAAAAAATTTAAAGAGCAGTGCATAAAGATCAACAATAGAATAGAACCAGCATTTAATCGAATTAATGACACCTATAATCTTGTTCCTCTACTGGCAAATGATGGAAGTGAAGCAGATCAACAAATTAAATTACTAGATCATAAATTCCTAGAATTCATAGAAATGTTTTCTCAAACAATAAATTCCATCTCTGATACGCGGGAAAAAATTGAAAACAGACTTATTTCAAGGATTAATAATAGCTCAAAAGATAGCATTATTAATTTCAGCCTGGTAAGTGATGCACTTGAACCTCTTCTTCTTATGAAACAGATAGATATTGAACATTTGAGTTTAGATTTTAATCGTTTATTATTTCCAGCTGTTATTAAAAAAATTGAATCACCGTATCAGTGGGTCGTGACTAACTTATCAAGATTAGAAATTCCAGATGCATTTGAAGAAGATGATTTTTTTGAAAAAAAAGATGAAAAAACAATTGTTGTTGAAGAGAAGGATACTTATTTTACAAAAGGGATCCACAATATTGAGTTCAAATCAATTGTTGTAAATGCATTATCAACTGGCCCAAAAAAACTAAGTTGGTTATTAAGTGAAAACAAACCAATTTTTGAGAAATACAAATTAAAAAGCTTTTATTTGTATTTATTGGGAGAGTATTTGGAGCCAATGAGTGATATTTTTTTCATTACAAAGTTGGATGAAATAATTAACGTCGATGACACATACCAAGGAAATGAATTGTTAATTAAATTAATTAAAGAGGACAAGGAATAAAAAATGGATATTCGATATAAAAAAGCGGCAAGGCTTGTTGCACTAGGAATCAAAGATAAAAAAGGAACACAAAGAGATACCGAATTTCGTGAATTAATTAAGCAAGCGAGAGAGGATCTTGAGTTTCGAGATATTGTTGATTTGGTCGCTGATGGTTTTGGCGTTAAAATCCTATCATTTGATGATAATGAAGATTTTATTGTTGTTCCTAGTAGTATTGATGGTCCATTTGTTCCAAATGTTTCTTTTTTTCGTTCATCAAGAAGTAATCAATCTTCAAAAATGATGTTTTTAATCATGAGTTTATCGCTGGTGGCTAGCTATTTTCCGAATTCAGATATTCTTTATGACTCATCAAGATCAGGAAAGGAAGGGCGAAAACCAGAACGATTAGTCAAGGATTTAAAAGAAACCTGTGAGAAATTAAGAACTGAAAACGAGGATAAAACAGGTCAACTAAATCGTATTCTGGATGAAATCTTAAAGATGCCAGATATTATTCCTAAAGCAAATAATGACAAAACAAGAGGCAATACAACATCAATAATTGGTTATTTTAATTACGTATTAAAATACTATACAGAAATTGGTTTTCTAAAGAAGTATACCAATGAAAATGGAGAACATTATATTATAATGTCTCGTTTTGAACAGCATATAAGAGAATTTGGATTAGTTAATCTAAGTGAGGTTATGCAATCTTTATCAAGCAAATCATTAGTAGATAAAGACATTAGCTTAACTTCTGTTGAAAATGATACAGATGAATTTGTCATGACAATTGATGCATTAATGGAGGATGAAAATGTATAAATTACGTAAATTTTATATTGATAATGTTGGTTCTGGACAATTAGATTTTGAAAATTTAACACTAAATTTTTTGGACAACGAAACCAACATTCCTGTTAATGATGCCATTGTTTTTGGTGACAATGGTGGCGGTAAAACAACCATTCTTTCAATGTTTTTTACTTTATTAAAGCCACATAAAGAAAAATTCATTCAGCGATTACAACGCGGTAATCATCATTTTGATGAATATGTAAAACGAAACCCAGGTCTTATTCTTGCAGAATTTTCTCGTTATGACGAAACATCGGTTGAAACTCATATTCTTGGTCAATATGTATACATTAAACCAGATGATACAACTCACAGAGACTTCTTCTATATTCCATCATCAATTGGGCATGATTTTTTTGAATGTATTCCTTCTTTTGGTCGAAAAACACTGCATAAAAAAGAAGACATTCGCTCTTTTCTTAATGAAACAAAGAGTTGTTTTTACACTCAAGATCAAAGCGACTGGCAAGCAAAACTTGAAGAAATTGGTTTCGATTACAAACAAATTGAAGCACAGATCTCATTTTGTGAATCAGAAGGTGGCATAGATACATTTGCAGATTTCAAGTCAGAGCATGATTTCTTAAATAAATTCTATGAATTGACGATGATGAACCAGGGCGTTGATGAAGTCAGAAAACAAATTTCAAATGTAATTAAGCAAAATCAACAATTTCCTTTATTTGAAAAACAGGTTAATCAGCTGTCAGAATTAATCGCTGTTATCAAAAACTTCACCGCACATGCAAGTGTTGCTGGCCAGCAAAAAACAGCAATGCAATCTTTGATGTCACAAGCTAATGGTTATTTAACCTATGTTGAAAATCAGATTAAAAACATCACAGAAGAAGAAGAAAAAGAAGTAGAGAAACTTCAAAAAATGAAAGAAGAAATTTCATTATTAAGAAATAAAATTGCATCAAGTGAATCATTGCATAACATGACTAAATTAAACTGCAAGCAGAAAGAATTAGCAGAAATTTTAGTTAACATTAATGCCACAAAAAATGCCAAATCTTACTCTGAACATCAGGATAAAATAATGATGCTGGCACCATATTATCTTGATTACAAAGAAGCGGCTGACTTTTTTAATCAAAAAAGAGAGTTGTTTGAGCAGTTAACAAATGATTTAGAGCCACTTAGAGATCAGATTTACAATCTAAAAATGCATGCAGCTAAAATAACTAAAAATAAAATAGATGCATTAAAGAAAAAATCATTAAAAATTGAAGATAGAAACAAAGAATTAGATAAAATCAACTTAGCCATTAGTGATGAAATCAACTCATTAACCAAAAAAGCAAATAATGAGGAGCTGATTTTACTTCGGATCAATGATTTCTTTAAAGAACTAAAAGAAGAAAAAACAAAGCTTGAAGAACGAGGAATCATTGATAGCACAACCGATATCAATGTTAAATTGGTAAAGCTTAGCTCACTGATTAATGATTATAAATTTAAAAATAGTCACGCTCAAGATCGACTAATGGCACAGAAAAAAGCGATTAAAGATCAGCAGGTTATTCATTCTTCATTGCAAAATCAATTGAGAAACAAAAGTAATTTATTGAGCAAATTGCAGACAAGTAATGATGCTTATGCCGATGAATTATCAAAGATCAAAGCTCAAATAATGGAGTATTTGAGTCTCGATGACTGTTATCCATATTCAGATGAAATTTATGAGACGTTATTTAAGTTATTAAACTCATTAATGACAAGCGAAGAAACGTTAAGTTTAGAAACTCAAAAATTGATTTTTGAAAGAAATTCAATTGTTTCCAGTAATGGATTGGTTATTGATGAGCAAGTTTCAATTTTAAAATCACAGCTGGAAGATAATGGAATACAATCTTTATTTGCATTAGATTATGTGAATGAAATTTGCAACCAGGATGTTGACGTAGTAGCCAATATTGTTAATTCAAATCCATCTAAATTCCTTGGGTTAATGGTTTATAAACAAGAAACCATTGACAGCATAAAAGGGATCGTTGGTAACTTAAATATTAAAAAACCAGTTGTTGTTTCAATGGTCGATATTCAAGAAAAAGAGGTTGAATCCGATTCAATTGTGGTTTCTCCTTTTTCTAAAAAATTATATAGTCCAGTAGAAACCGCTCGCTATATTGAACAACTAAATAATGAAATTTTAGTGAATTCAACTAAAATTAAAGATAAAAAACATTCTATTGATGAATGTAAACGAATTATTGATCGCATTGATTTGTTTAAATCAAAACATCCTGAAACAGATGTAAATCAACGAAAGAAAGCCATCATAAACGTGGAAAACGAAATTCAACAGATTGAACAAGATATTGAACAATCACTTATATCTTATGGAAAGATAGAGTCATTTATTAATCAAATTGAAGGCGAAATCAGTTTGGTTAAGCAGCAAATAATTGAGAAAGAAAAAGAATTTGTTGAAATATCATTATTTAATGACAAATTTCAAAAAAACGAAGGCGCAAAAAGAAAAGACAAAGATGCATCAACACAGAAAAAACGAGATTTTAACGACACTAAAGCTCTGCGTGTAAACGAATATGAGAAAAACAGGGTTGCAATAAGATTAAATGAAACAGATTTGATAAAAACAAACCAAGAGTTGATGCAAAGTGAAAAAACCTACGGAGCTTTTAGTGTTTCTGATGATAAATTAATGATGTTTAGCTTCGAACCAGAGTTGCTTACTGCATCATCTGAACATATTCAGGTAATGTATGAAAACATTGAGAAAGAACTTGAGCGAAAAAGCAATGATGCTGGCTATGGAATAAAAGAAGCGGAAATAAAAAACTTAGAGAACAAAAAAAATCAATGCAACAATGTATTTTTATCTCAAATAGGGGATATTGATAAAGATCATATTATTTTAGCTTGTGAAAACAAAACAAGAGAAGACTTTTTATCTCTGAGAAACAAAGAGCAGGAGAGAGGAAAAATTCTTATCAAAGAATTAACTTCACTTGAGAATAAGCAATCACTAATAAAAGATGAATTATTCACATTGGAAAATGAGCTGTATAATGATGAAGACTATAAAAAGACACTTGTTTTCAATCACGAACAACTGCAATTAAATCTTATTTCAATTCGAAGTGATATAGATTCATATACGCATGATGAAGCAATTCTAATTGCTAATAAGCATGCAATTGAAAAATCGATTCCTGAGTTAAATGCCAAAAAGAATAAACTAAACCTTCCATTAGCCAGGCTAATGAGTTTGGTGGATAAAAACAACAGAGTAGCAGTTGCAGAGCTATATATTGATTTAAATGATAGCGATAAGATTATCGAGCAACTGTCAGAAAACATTGCTTTTGCTGACAAAAAAAGAAGTGATGCAGACAACAAGGCAAGGAATGAGTATTTACAATTTAGCGATGTAGTGAGAAAAGATGAATTCAAGGAAACAAATAAAGACATTCTTGGGATCTGTAGTATTAATTACGATTGTTTATTAGAAAAAGGAGAGGTGCTGCAAGAAAACTTACTTGCTCGAATCGATGTATTGAAAGATAAAATAAATGATGCAAACACTAATATTTCCCAAGCTGTTTCAGCATTGCGTTCTAAGGTAAAAGTCGGATTACGAAGACTTCGTGATGCAAGTAATATTCATCTACCGCCATCATCTGCAATGCTATCTGGACTAAATGTTATTAAGTTAACAGATACAGCTAGAAAGGTAGTTATGATGGAAGACACATCTATTGATCGTGTGCTTGATTTTTTTGTTAAAAGTCATATCAGGGATAACACCTATCCTCAACATTTACTTGTCGATGCTATTACTGAGCTAGCAAGAAGCATTAGCAGACAGACGACACTTGGCATTAAGATCCTTCAAATCAGAGAAGGCAGATATGATTACTATTTAATCGATGACATCAAAAGTAGTGGCGGCGAACGATTAACAACCGCATTATTGCTTTATGTAACCGTTTGTGCTCTCTCAGGGAAACACGGTCAAATCGGCGGTTTCTTGTTTACCGATAATATTTTTGGTAAATGCTGTAAGTCTGAGTTTGTCAATGTTCAATTGCAATTGGCAAAGGCACTTAAATTCCAGCTTATATCAACAACAGGTCTTAATGATAAATCTTTTATGAGTCAATACAGCAAGATTTTGAGTATTAAACCGATGCTAAAACAGGATAATACAGGGCGTGTTGTTAATAGCCAAAGTGTGTTTGATGGATTATATTTCATTGATGATGAAATCTAGTAATTAGATGTATGGCCAAGGATGGCTGATCCCACATAGGAGTTAGTATGGACAAGAAAAAAATGTTTTTTACAAAACTGAAACAAGAAGATAAAAATAAAATTTATTTCGAAAGATTAAGAACAATTTTTTTATCTTTGTTTCCAGAACAAAAGTTCATTATTGATTGTGATAACAATATAACTAATTTATTGTTGCAAATGGAAGAAGATGAGTTAATAAACCTACCATCTAAAAAAGGGACCCATTGGGAATGTATGCCAAACTACTTTAGGCCAAAATGGATACAAGTCATTAGTGAATTAAAAAACAAAGTTATTAATGATGTTGTTTGGCACCCAAAATTAAAATGGGCAACAGATATCAAGCACCCTGCACAACTAGAAATTGCTATTAAAATAAATAATTATTTAAAAAACAACTCGTCAAAAATGAATATTCCTCTTAATGAGCGATCATTAATGATTTTTGATGATGAAAAAAAACTGGCATCTTTAACGCAAGGAGAAAGTCTTTTTGGGGGAAAGCTTAGTATTAAAGATCTAAATTGCTATCAGGTTACTCATCCATTCTGTTATAGCTCACCAGTAAGCTGTAAAACAAACAGAATACTAATCCTGGAAAACGCGGCGACATATCATTCATTTTGTCGATGGAATGATTTAAATCAACAGTATCAAGCAATCGTCCTTGGCTCTGGCGGTATGTTTGAAAACAGTCACTGGTCTTTGGAAACTACCTTTTCAATATTGCCAGATGTTGGTTTTGAGTATTTTGGTGATTTAGATCCCTCTGGTTTGCGTATTCCGGCTAATATTAATAAAGAGCGGTTAAAAAACAAGTTAACACAAATAATTCCTCAACAATGGTTGTATGAGCAAATGATTGCTGCAAAAAAACATTTTATAAGCAAGGATAAAGAAACAGAATGCACCCAAGAGGATATTCTTTGGCTACCATGCAATTTAAGAAATGAGACTAAAGAATTAATAAAAAACAATCAAAGGATACCACAAGAAATATTGAATCTTGAATGGCTTTTTGGTTTCACTGAATTAGCCATCATTAATGTTGACACTAGTATTTAATTTCAATATTATATTGTTGATTTATTATTATTTTCTATAGGAGTTATTGTGATTCAAAAAAATGGTATTGCTAATAAAATGTCAAAGAAAATGCATTTCTGGATGTTATTTTCATCTGTATTTATTTTATTTTCATATATGGAATTAAATTTTTTCCATTTTTTCCGAGGGACATCAGTTTTTTCTGATTTTGTGTATCGATTATCTTCTCTTCCTATCCTTTTTCTACCCATTCCTATTATGTATTTTTTAATTTATCCTCTCTTTTTGAAGTTAAATAATTATGCATTAAAAAATTCAATTATTTTTGAAATAACAAATAATACGATTGAGGCAAACCTATGTTTAGATACAAGTAGTCCACCAGCAAAAACAATCACCATTACTGAAAACTTCAGTTCTGAGCTGGATATTGTTGAAAACATTGAATTATTTAAAGAAAGCATAAAGAAAGCAATTGCCGAATTAAGAAAAGGTAAATGTATTTTTATTCCATCTCCATGTGTCTATTTCTCATTTAACAAACCAGTTGCTAAATCTCAAGTTGAATACGTGAAAAGAATAATTATGGGTTTAAATGTTATTGACGCTATCTATGTGGAAAAATCAACTGATATTGAATTAATTAAAAAAACAATTAGAGAAAAAATTTAAAATGGGAAACTTAAGCGAAGAAGAAATTGGCAATTTACACAACTTAGAAAATTATCATTCCTATGTTTTTTATGAGCAATCATTGCTGTTTTCTACAAAAGCAAAAGACAAAGACATTTACTTCTATTCATTTTTTGTAGATGTGGTAGGGGGTTCAACAAAATTCATGCACATTCCAATTACATTAGCTGAGCTTGGCAAATTAGAATCAGGATGTCTTTCTGTTTGGTCATTTGCTAAAGGAAAGAAAGGGTATGCCGAATATTGCGATGGTTCACAGTCGATCTTTGCCAAGGAATCAGTGTTAGATGAATATCTTCCTGAAAAAGACATCGTTATTAATTTCGACGCGGAAAATAATAATGCTGTTTGCTCTTTTTTAAGCGATAATGGTAGTAATTAATGAATAATAAAAAAATAATTATTAATACAGCTCTTTTTGCATTGTATTCCATTGTAATTATTGGAATGGCGTTAAATGTTATGGTTATTTTAAATGATGGAATGGCGATTTCATTAGTTAATCAAAACCCTATTCTTTTAGGTGTTGGGTCTAAAATTGCAACTTCGCTTGTTACAATAATGTTATGGCTCAGTGTTAGCTCTCAGACACCGTTATTTAAGTTATTATTCATTTCTAAATAACTTTTTTAATACAAAGAAAATAGCGAAAGTCGAAAAACTATCGCTATTTTTTTAGTGTTGTTGCTGATAACATTGGCCAATGCAAATCAAGCAGAGACAAAGCGATGAGTGGATTAGTGAAGACTGAGACAACAGGATGGTTGTTAAAACAGTTTAAAAAGGCGGCCAAGACCGGTAGTAACGCATACTATCCATTTGAAACAGGCTTTGCTGCAAAATTAATCAATGTAACACCTACGGAATTAAAAGATTCGCTTTTAAAAGAACAGTTATTACGAGGTATATCTCCTCCATCGGCTTATCTGGTGAGAGGAAAATACTATTTTCTTATGGATTCTATTGTCGACTTTAATCTCAGAATAAGAGCTAAAGAACAAGAAATTTAACCACTTTGCATTCTTGCATGATATCTCTAATGATCGTTAGCCCCAGTGTAAAAGGGGCTTTCGTTCTTTAAAAACATCTTATTTCTTTTTTTCTTTATTTTTAATCAAATCGAGCGCCATTTGCGCTGCTGTTCTTCTGAACTCGACATTTTTATTAATTTGAAAGCCATCGGCTTGTTCACATTCGCAAAATGAACACACAGAAAACAAGATCGGTAGTTCGAATAACTCGCCATTTACAGTATTGTTTGTGTATTCCACTTTTTCAGTCAGAATACCTTCTTCACAAATTGGACAAATCGTACCAACCGTATCTTCATCCATCTCTGGCTTTATCAAACCCTCGTTAGCCGCATTGAGTCTGGCTTTTATTACCGCAATACCGAGCGCCTTGTTTTTCACCATGCTTCTTGTTGTGCCAACAACAATCGTTTCATTTGTCGCCAAATGAGTGATTTTAACCCCGGCACGTTCATTCATTATCATAAAAACCCCTAAGTAATGGCCAGCGTGGCTGGCCAGTTATCTGTTTAGTATCGCACCTTTGGATCTAATAGTCCTAGGCAATAATTGAATCTCATTGCTTTTCCTTTGTTATATTCTGGAACATCAATTGAGTATAATGAGGAAAACACAATTTTAGGATCTACTTTGGAAAAAGCATCTTGCTTATTGTTAATAAAATATTTTCTATCTACATGACTCATTAAAAACGCTGATTCATTAAATGATGAGTAACCTTGCACATCATGAGGTTGCATGTTCCCTTTGTCATTTTGAATAACCCATGCATTCCTATAGTGCCCGGCATCTGTCTGACACATCAAAGAAAATGTTTTTTGTCCATGACGAAACTTTAATTCTTCACCTAATTTTGCGGCCAGCTTGTACTCATCAGCATCTATAATATTCCCGGCATTAAACAACTCATTGGTTTTCTTCAACGGATAAAATCCAGAAATCAAATGGTCTTGTAGCTCCATTAACTTCAACGAGTGTTCTGGCAGTTCTGTAAACGAATCTGGTGTAGAAAGAACCAGACTATTATGTGGAAACGCAATGGCATCCCCTAACATCTGCTTAGCAGTATAGATCCGTTCTCCATTTTCATCTGCATTTATATTAATTTCAAGTAAATTAAGTTTTTCACGAGATGAGGCAGTTTGTTTTGTATGTAAATAATAGGGAGGCAAAACGTCTTTACCTCGATTTGGATTGCCATACTCATCTTGTTCAAAAAAACCAGGTGTTTCTACACCGGGATATTGCCAAATTTTTTCTTCATCCTCAAACTTCTTCAACGGTTCGTCTAAAATCAGTATGTTCGGCATTGAAGAGACGATTTTATTAAATAAATGTCTTAATATGCGGCCAATAGCCTGAATATAACTCGCTAACGTAGAGGGCTCCATAATACACCAATCATAACAATGGTCTCGCCCTACCTCTATGATACTTGTCGTGGCCACAAGCAGCATACACTTCTTTTTACCAGCGTTACGGGCTCGTCCCAACAGTTCATCGCGTATTGTCTTGATCATACCTCTTGGTTCTGATTTTCGATTCACCAGATCTTTTAGAACATACTCCTGGATACTGCGCTCCATGGTGTTAGTTCTTGCGTGATAACAAATGATTTCCACATGCGTATCACCATGATCTTGATTTGATAACCAAACAGAAAAATCTTGAGCGCCACTAACATTATTAAATCGTACAAAGCCAGTCGAATATGACAAACCGTTTATATCAGTATTGTGATACTCCTGTGTTTTTTTCGCGCAAGCAAACATCTTCTGGTATGCTTCATCTCGATTTCGAGAGGTTGAAACAACATCAATTATGGCTGGTTTATGTCTAAAAATAGTATCTCGTTTAGGAGCTAGGTTTTTAACGAAATCCTTGTACTCGTTTTTGTTGTTTTCTCCAAGTTCAGTGATTTGCATGTAAGGCTCCGATGAGGCAACAAGAGCAAAGTGCGCTTTCTTTTCCCCATAAAAATGGGAACGAGTAGCCCATCCTTTTTCATACGCCTTTGACATTGCTTGCACAATTACTTTGTTCACGGTGGCAGAGGACAAGATCACCTTGCGACCATATAGTGCCATGATAAAAACCAACATTTCCACAAAAACCAAATCGCACGGTGAAAAATTGTCAATTTCATCCAAAATTAAATCAGAGTGCATTAGGTGATAAAGCACATGAGTATCAGAACCTTTTTTTAATGAAACAGCATTAATAATATGATCGATAGTCATCACTGTTACCGGGGATGAGATCATCGCTGACATCTTGCCTTTCTTGATCAGCCTTTCCATACCAAGATACTCAATGGTTTCTTTCCCTTTTTGACGTTTAAACTTCAATAGAGCCTTACCCTTAGAAGCAGAAATACCTGATCCAGGTTGTTCTTCCTTTTCTTCAATAGGGTAGTGAGAGCCAATAATGAGATCAACATCATCAGGCGACAAGCCTATTTCCACCTTGGTATATGCATCAAAGGATTGTTCAGCCAATGTTTTTAAACCCAATGCAACACAACACCGCAATTCCTCACCTGCAAATGCTGCCGCAACCAGGCTTCCCTTGGTCTTCCCGGTTCCCGTGTTCGGCATCATTACACAAAGCAGTCCTTCTGCCTCTTTGACTTCTTGTAGGCCCGATAGGCTATTCTGCCAAATAAAATTTGCAGTGGTCGTCGTTTCAAAGAAGGTACTCGGGTAATTTTCGCGTTTTATTTTTGGCAGCATGTGCATTTTGTCATTGTTCTTACGAAACAAAACATTAAAAAACCGAGAAGATTGCCATTCAGCTTTCAACAAATGCTTCGCAAGCCCATCGGCCATTTTCCCATTTTTTGTGTTGGCATAAACCTCAAGCTTTTCGTGCTCAATGACTTCTGAATCAAAAGAGGCCGTGTGATCGCCAAAAATAATGCTCGGTCTGGCCATATACATCATTGCACTGATCCAAGGGTTACTTTTCTTCAAATCAATTTTTGATACATTTTTTTTAGATTTCTCTAGTCTCTTCAATAGCGTTATAATGCGTGAATTCCATGTTTTATCGTGCCATGGATTACCAAGCGTTTTTTTCGTATCGATAACAAAAAAATCTGAAATATTTTCTACATTACTAATGTTTATGTGCTTTGTGATCAAAGAAGAAATAGATAATTCTGTGCTTTTAACCTGTCTACGACCAATGCCGTTTTTTGATTTTACAATTGTTGTGATCATTTTGTGGTGAGTTAAAACAAGCCATGCCCACGTAGTCATGATGGGTTCTGACTCAAAATCACTAAAGTTGATAGGGGAGACCGATGTTTTAACGGCATTGCACTTCTCTTTCCATGAATTACACGCCAAGATCCGGGTTTTAAGACTAACGTATTCGTCCTTTAACAATTGCAGATCGGTGATAACAATAGAATCAAAAAAACGAGTAACATCTTCTGGATTTTCAAAGACATCAAAGCTGTTTTTTTCTTTAAATAACTTAAATAAAGACTTTAAAATAAACAAGCTAATCAATTCATGTCTTACCGTGTCAGTCAAAGAAACAGATGGTAATGAGTCAATCGCCGCATTTAATTTTTTCTGAAAACCCAATGTCGCCTTACCAAGATCATGAGTCAGTGCCGCTAACGCAACAATGATAGATAACAGCATTAATTCTTTATTTTGTTCGTATTGATAGGTAAATTTAACTTTTTTCTGTCTAAAAGAAAAACGACCATCCTCATCAAACATGTCTGTTTTTCCTACTCTCCACTCAACAACGGGTGGTTTTAGACCCCTATGGCGATGGCAAATCACAGCCATAAATTTCGACGCTTTCTCCTTTAACTTACTCTCAATCTCTTTAAGCCCGATTTCAGATATATGATCTGTCCATACATCCTGTCCAACTTGAGATAAATAAGAAGATAAAATCCGACGGACTGTTTTTCGCGCCTTATTTGTAGACTCAGAAACAATTGTTACAATCACAAAATCTCCGTAATTTCTTTAATATATTGAAAAATATATCTTATGATATTGTTTTTATCAAAAAAGTCAATAACATCCTTCCTAAGAAGACGAGAGTCATTGCCTTCTATACCATGTTCAAAGGCGAGATTTAACACTAATGCTTCCTTGTAGAGATCGGCAACATCAAAAACTAAGCCACCCCGGCGAGTGGTTCCATGAGATAAGGGTAGCGAAAAAGGAATACCCATGATCCATAGTACTGTGCCCGCGATACCATAAGCCAGGTAATTGCCATGTGTTATATAACTATTAATGCCTTTTCCTTCCTGCGGCTCTCGCCTAAAGTTAATGACTCCGTAATGACGAGACACCTCTCCATAAAATGATTTCACAAAATTTCCTTCAAAACCCAGTAATTCATTAATATCTTTAGCCATAGCGGACTGCTGCTCAAAATAAACAAGCAGTGGCTCTACCTTCGGCAAAAGCAATGGGTAATATTTACTATAAACAGTTCTAATCAAGGATGTTCTAGCCAACTGAAATTTTTTGGCAATCTCAAGTCTTCTGTTATCTATCAACCACATTTTCATCCATGCTTGACTGTATTCTGTTGGACGATATTCATTTAATGACGCCATATACAAAGGCGTTTCACCACCAGCAGTAAAAGCGAACATAAGATTATTTTCTGCCGCCATGCGTGCGGCGGACTGAGTAATACTTGTTCCCGGACCAAGAAGCAAGACGTTAAGATTAAGATGAGGAAGGGAAAAATGTTTTTCAATTACGTCTTCTTTCTTAATATAAGTTAATCGATTGTCGGCGGAAACAATCCGGCAATGCTCTAAATACACCAATCCATTTTTATGTGAAGGTAATATACTCATAATAACTCCTTTTTATTTTTAATAATTATATATTAAAAATAAACAATGTTCATTAGTTACTTAAAAAACAATAAGTTAAGTCGAAATAATTATCAGGTGTTAGAGGGTCATGTTAATAAAATTGACAAAAAACAATAAGTAAATATGGATATATATTGGCTTTCTTGCTGGTGGATAACTTATTATTTATAAACTCATGAAATAAAAGAATAAAAAGCATGAAAATAATAAAATTACTATGACATATTTTTTATGGCTATATTATGTAAACCAAGCTACTTAAAAACGTTTTTC
>Ga0183099_1000322_pt1 | contig 37788 bp, 32 predicted proteins | sample Biomet1_FD_127788 | JGI IMG/M metagenome (GOLD analysis project Ga0183099, IMG submission 127788) | Microbial communities from bioreactor (seeded with anoxic lake sediment) at LBNL, California, USA - Biofuel metagenome 1 | ecosystem: Engineered > Bioreactor > Anaerobic > Unclassified ... | reverse complement strand
TGTGGCTCATTTTTTGGTTGCCAGAGTGGTTCAAAAATTCATTGCCAAGTGGCTCACTTTTTCATTGACATTCACACCTTATTATCCAAAGCAACATTAGGCTGTATATATTCACTGAACTCTACAATTGCAATATGCAATCCTTCTTTTTCTGCCTCTTTCTTTACCGCTTCCAAAATCTCGGCATTAGGTCCTGATGTTGCCCCGATTTTTATCGTTTTGGTTTCTTCACTGCCCTTGGTATCGCCTGCCGTTGTTCCACAGCCTACGATAAGAAGAGAAAGCGTAAATATTGCTGTTAGTGCAAGACATATATTTTTCAGTTTCAAATGATCATCTCCCGCTATACAAATTCATGCTCTACTATTTCACCCGCACTGGCAAGAAAAATTTCTCGTACCTTTCGGCACAACACTGATAATTTCAAAATTTTCTACTGCGGAAGAATTCCTCAACTGATGGCCCTCCCCTGGTAAAAGCAAAACAGCATCATTCGGTTTTAGTTCCAGGAATTTATCCTCTGTCTTTAATTGCCCATGCCCTTTTACCACAAAAACTTCATGTTCCCATGCATGCGAATGGTATTCTGTTTCTGCACTTGGTGGAAATGTCAAATATCTCATTTCAAAAGAGGGTGCTCCCTCGGGTTCACCAAGCAACCATTGCACAGAAACAGGCACTTTTTTCGTATCCAATTCTGCCGGAGTCTCTGCCGGTTTTGTTTTATTTAAGTCTGTAAAATACATATGTGCCCCCCTGAAATTCATATATGTAATATATGTTTACTTTATATAAAACATATATTACATATAAAGTTACACATTGTCAATGTTTTTCAAAGATATATTTCCATTTATATTCTATGATAGTTACACAAAGAATTTAACTCTTCTTTATATAAAATCCCAAGTAACTATATCAGCACTTTTTACCATAAATAATATCTACACCACACGCCTTAATTTTTACATACTGCTACTTTCTGTAAGTTATTTATAGTTTCTAGATTTAAACTGATACCATTAGCTGAAATAAAGTGCTGCTTTCATTGAATAATTGATCTAAGAATTCTTGCATTTAACTCCCATAAAGCATTTTTATTGCTATCCCATTCTAACAACTCCATAGCATTTTCAAAACCAACCCACGTAAATTCAGTATGCTCTTTTGAAATAATAATTTTCTTTTCGTTTACCTTTACCCCAAAGCAATATTCAGGTATTACATAGGTTTCGCTTCCCCATAAAAACTCTCCAACGACATATTCAACAGGAATTGTAGCTTTAGAATCCATCTGTATAAAAAAATCATTTTCATGTATTCCACTTTCTTCTAGAGTTTCTCGCTTAGCAGCTTCAAGTGGATTTTCACCAATATCACCTCCACCAGCTAGCCCTTGCCAAACGTCCATATCTGCTCTCTTAAAAAGAGCATACTGAATTTGACGATTTTTCATGTCTACACAATACGGAAAAACCAATACTTGGAACGGCGCCCTGTTTTTTTTAGACATAATATTATCTCCCTGTATTAATATTTTTTTAAACACGCTCTTATAATTATCTATCTTTTACGATTTTTTCAAAAGCAATACCAGATAATATAAATACACTATATTCCCGCTTCCTCACAGTAAAATCTTGACACAAAATAGGCTTCACGACTATCTCGTGAAGCCTTCCTGTTTCTATGCAATCCCATGTATTCTTTTTAAAAACTTATCAAACTGAGGTACCGTAAAATCGACTTCTCCACGATTAGCCGAATAAATAAATCCTTTATGAATAAGCTGCGCCCGAAGAGGCGATACAGTCGATATTGCACAATTTAATTGCTCAGCAAGTTCCTTGGTTGAACAGGGAAGCGTATCACATTTAACCATCGCAATCATAAACTCAAGCTCGCGCGGTGTAGCCCGATCATGTCGAACCTTAAAGAAGCTTTCGTCCAGGCTCTTTTCGAATGCAGAATATGCCGACTGGGCCATCTCTTTATTGATTTCTTTTTGCTCTTCCGAAACTTCACCCCATACCTGCTTACCATATTCCTGCAAGAAATACGGATAACAGCCGGTAGCCTCTAAAATCAGTTCAAAAGCATCTTTGCTATACGAAACGCCCCATCGTTTTGCGGGTTCTGCCAAGGCAAGCTTGGCAGCTTCTCGTTCAAGAGATCCAATTGCGATAAATTGAAAAAGTCGTTCTGCATAGGATTTTATATCACCAGCAAATTTTGCAATCTTAGGCAATCCAGCGGCAAAGATCACCAGTGGCAATGCTTTCTGATTTACCCGATGAATCGCTGCAATCAATGCTTCAAATTCCTCATCTTTTAAATATTGAATTTCATCAATAAAAAGAGCAACGCCGCATTCTTGATTTTGTGCTATATTCCCAAGAGATACCAATAATTCCGTTAAATCATTTTGAAAGTTTCCTGTATCCGATACCCCGACCGCTGAAGTAACGTCAGCATCAACACCTATACTGAAACCATTTTCCTGAGAATAGCGTATGGAAAAGGCCTTTAATACAGACAGTGCCTTATCGACATACTGTTTTGCCTTGGCTTTCGCACTCATTTGCCGAATTAATTTCAGTACATTTAATGATATATTTTTTTTAAAGGAATCTCGTTCGGCAATCTCAATATGCTCAAAATGAATACCTTTTTCTTCTGCCAAATCTTCAATATGGTTAAGCAATACGGTTTTGCCGACACCTCTTAAGCCATAATATACAACGGAACGCGCAAAATAGCCATTAGCAATATAGTTTAATATTTCATCCGCATCCCGAATTGTATTTTCACGTCCAGCTAAAAATCTAGGTGGCACCCCAGCTCCCGGTGTATATGGATTTAACAACATAAGCATCGTTCCTTTTCTCCATTTTCTTTTATTATATCGCGTTTCTATAAGAAAACAATATTTACCGAATTAATATTCTTATATATACATATATTTGTCATTTACGCAGAAAATTTTTTATATTTTCTTGCTTTTAGAATCGAGTAGGAGCTAAATAATTATTTTATTTAGCGACCTCTCACACCACCGTACGTACCGTTCGGTATACGGCGGTTCAATAATTTAACGTAAATGCAATACCTCGTATTTCTTCACTATGTTCATATAGCCTAGGGATTCAAGGTATTTGTCTGTTAGAGTCTGTTGCAAGATTGGACTTCCGGCCGTGCGCCAATAACCCCGTCTTGTGTTAGCATATTGCCACGCATGTTCTTCGTCCATTCCTAATCGTTTTAAATTCTCTTGTTTCGTTGAGATTTTCTTCCATTGCTTCCACAAGTACATTCGCAGCCTCCGCCGTATCCACTGGTTCATTGCCTGCATCTTATTTCGCATATCTGCCATAGCGTAGTAACCCAGCCAGCCGGTTGTATATCTTCTCAGCTCCTGCAGTATAGCATCGATTGACCGGCCGCGGCTGCGGCCGGTTATTTCTTTTACTTTCTGCTTGAACCGCTTCAATACTTTTCTGTGGGGCCGGATTCCCATTTTTCCGGGCGTTTTATGTAAGGCAAACCCCAAGAACTTCTCTCGTAGTGGACTTCCTATCTTGCTTTTCTTGTGGTTTACTTTCAGCTTCAGTTTTCTCTCAAGGTAACTTACACTGCTCGTCATTACTCGCTTTGCAGCTCGTTCTGTCTTTACGTAGATATTGCAATCATCTGCGTATCTCACGAACTTATGCCCTCGGCGTTCCAATAGTTTGTCGAATTTCGTCAGATAGATATTGGATAACAACGGCGACAGGTTTCCTCCCTGCGGCGTTCCCGCCTCAGTCGCCCTTACTATCCCGCCTTCCATGACTCCGCTTTTCAAATATTTTCGGATGAGTTCGATTACTCGCTCATCTTTCACTTCTTCCCGGAGCATGTTGATGAGGATATCGTGGTTGACTGTGTCAAAATATTGCGCTAGGTCTAGGTCTACAATTTTCGTATACCCTTCCTCATAGTAGGATTTTGCCTGCTTTATGGCCTGGTGCGCATTTCGTCTCGGCCGGAAGCCATAGCTGTTTTCAGAAAATTTCTTCTCAAAGATTGGCTGTAGTACCTGTGCTATAGACTGCTGTATGAGCCGGTCCAGCACGGTTGGTATTCCCAGCTTCCGCTTGCCTCCATCTGGCTTCGGGATTTCCACCCGCCGCACTGCTTTTGGCTTATATTTTCCATCTCTCAACGATGCAAGGAATTTTTCTTTGTTTTCCTTTAACCAGCTCAGCATTTCCCCCACTTCCATGCCGTCTACTCCTGCCGCGCCTTTATTTCGCTTGACTTGGAGATACGCCGCATTGAGGTTGTCTTTACTTAGGATTCTTTCTAACAGATTTACGCGGTTCTTTATTACAGGCCCTAGTGATACCATGCTCCGCGCTCCCTTGTTACTCTCTGCTTCCAGCATACCCTGGCAAGGGCAGCCCATTTTACTGGTTTTCTGCTCTCTTAACATGACGTCACCTTCCTCTGTTCAAGAACTCGATTATTGTTCGGCCCTTCCTGAAAAAAAAAACTTCCAGTACTATGGCCTCGGCTGACTTCTCATGGTAAATCTTGTTTCAACCATGCTTCAAAAAATTTTTCACATGTCCATGAGATCTCCCCGGGTAAGAACGCAGTCTTTCTCTCCATCCATCTGCCACATTTACAGGGTTGGCCTCGAATAGTTTTGGGCTTCAGTTTGTTTAGCAACCTCACCCGGCTTCTTCCTGCCTTCTATGTGGTTTCTATTCGTCAGACCAGAGATTTGCCGCCGGCTTCCTTCAGATTCCACCTCACAGTGGACACCCTTGCCTTAAGCTATGCGCTTGGCACTATTAACCCGCGCTCGGGACTTTCACCCGTTAGACTGCGCCCATGCCGGGCGCACTAAAAATAAGCCTCACAGAAAACTCTGTGAGGCCTTAATATTCGTATGGAGCGGGCGAAGGGAATCGAACCCTCGTGTCTTGCTTGGGAAGCAAGCGCTCTACCATTGAGCTACGCCCGCAAAGCGTATTTTACCAACTCAATAATTTTACCATACAGTAAACATAATTTCAAGATATTTACTGAAATTATTTACCAAAAGCATAAGCAAACAGGCTTATTTCCGGTTCTTTGGGGCTGGCCCGGTAGTATCTCGTTCGATAAATATATTGGTTAAAACGATTTTTTTGTTCTTGCCGGTTTTTATCTTTTCGATGAGCAATCCCGCGGCATTGCCACCTAACTCTTTCATGTTCTGATCCATTGTTGAAAGCTTGGGTTCTACGATATGGCTTAAGGATATATTATCATAGCCGATTACAGAAACATCACCCGGAACAGAAAGTCCAATTTTTTTACAAGCATTGACCGCGCCAACGCCCATGAGATCGTTACTGGCAAGAATTGCCGTTGCCTTGAGTTCCTGTATAGGCTCCATTAGTTTGAGCATTGTATTATCAACGGTACTGGTGCTATTTCCCTCACCTATGTTTATCATGTATTCCTCATGAAAAAGCCCACGCTGCTTCATGACATCGATATAGGCTTGTTCTTTTATTGTATAAGAGTCACTATTGACCCCACGAACAAACAGGATACGTTCGTGCCCATAATCTAAAAATTTCTGCAACGCGAGGCGGGTTCCTTGATCTTCATCATTGGCTACATAAGATATGTTGGATATTTTCGCATAACTATTGATAAAAACTAACGGCTGCATCGGTACGATACGATCATAAAAATTCGTCTCTATGTTTTCTGTATTCGGACTGATCACGATGATTCCCGAGACATTGCGTGACATCAAATCCGTAATGCACTTTGCCTCTTGCTTCGGGTCATTTTTGGCGCAACACAATAAAAGCGAATAAGAGTCGCTGCGAAGCTGTTCTTCAATGCCATCGATAACTTCGGCAAAGAACATATTATAAAGACTTGGCACAACGACACCAATCGTTGATGAGCGCTGCATGTTAAGTTCTCTAGCCTGAATGTTTGGCACATATTGCAGCTCTTCAATCACCAACCGTACTCTTTTTTTCGTCTCTTCTTTTACCGGGTAATTCCCATTGACCACCCTAGATACCGTGGCAACAGAAACGCCGGCTTTTTGTGCTACATCGATAATCGTCGCTTTCATATCCAACCCACTTTTTTGTTATTTTTTTGCGTTTGCTCCACTACAAGCCTCAACAAAAGCATCAAAAGCCTGCATCCCTTCGGAAGTGCGTTTAAATACGCCGGCATGTGTCAATACTTGTTCGAATTTGTGTCCAACTTCAACGCGAAGCAGCTCATCGACAGCGACTGCATCAAGGCTCTTAGCTTTTGTCCGCAATTGTTGATACCAATCTGCATGTTTTTCGATATCTGCCACCGACGAAATATCTTCTTCGCCATGCATCAGCATATCTTTGATTTGAGCAAGCTCGTCTTTTAAGCGTGCCGGCAAAATTGCCAAGCCAAGGACTTCAATCAAGCCGATATTTTCTTTTTTTATATGATGCACTTCTGCATGTGGATGGAACAATCCCATCGGATGCTCTAACGTCGTGCGATTGTTTCTAAGAACAAGATCGAATTCGTATAAGTCCCCACGTCTGCGGGCAATCGGTGTAATTGTATTATGCTTTTCACCAGCAGATTCTGCCAAAACATCGACAGCTGCATCTGAATATTCACGCCAACACTCGAGGATATGATCCGCCAAGTCAATCAAGTCATCTTTATCCGCAGCAGTAAGCCGTAACGCCGACATTGGCCATTTTACGCGGCCTACGCGAACCTTTTCAAAACCTTTGATTTTGTATTCTTTTTCGACCGGTGCTTTTTCCATAGGAAAACTGTAACGGCCGCCTTGATAATGATCATGTGACAAAATCGACCCGCCGACAATTGGCAGATCTGCGTTAGATCCTGCGAAATAATGCGGAAATAACATTAAAAAATCGCTAAGATTAATAAATGTCTGCCGCGAAATCTGCATCGGGTTATGTTCATTATTCAAGATGATACAGTGTTCATTGTAATACGTATACGGAGAATATTGCAAGAACCATGGCAAGCCATCAAGTGTAAGCGGAATCAAACGATGCGTTTGTCTTGCCGGATGATTGATGTGCCCAGCAAACCCTTCATTTTCCCGGCAAAGCAGGCACTTTGGATACGATGAAGATTTTTGCAATTTAGCTTTGGCGATATCGCGCGGGTCTTTTTCCGGTTTGGATAAATTGATGGTTATATCCAGTTCTCCATATTCCGTCGATGCTTTCCAAGCAATATTTTTATCGATACGCTCTTTGCGAATGTAATTAGAAGCTATACTCATTTGATAATAACGGTCCGTGGCGATTTTCGGAGATTTTTTGTAGTCGTCTTTAAAACGAGCTACCACCTCTGATGGCCTTGGCATAACACAGTTCATCAGACGCGTGTCAAAGAGATCCCGTTCTGTCGTCGTATTTTCAAGCAAACCTTTTTCTACCGCAAAATCGAGCATTTTTTCCAAAATTGCATCGGGTGTCTCGAGTTTTTCGTTGATGGTTTCTTCCTCATATTCGTTGACTTGCAAGCAATCAAGCAACAGGTTAGCCGCGTAAACGACATCTTCTGCTGCAAGCAGCCCCTGTTGACGGGCGAAGTGAACAAGTCTATTTATTTCATGATTTATCATAGCATTTCCTCATTTCCTCTGGTTTTACGCTTATTTTGAGTCGCCATAACCATTTGGATGATTTTTATGCCATGTCCAGGCTGTGCGGATGATTTCTTCTACGCTCGTATATTTAGGTTTCCAGCCAAGCGTATCTTGCGCTTTCTGGCTTGAAGCGATAAGCTGAGCAGGATCGCCGGCACGACGGGCACCGAGCTCTACTTTGATAGGTTCTCCGGCAACTTTTTCAGCCGCAGCGATCATTTCTTTTACTGAAAAACCCACGCCATTGCCAAGATTGAATATATTGCTCGAATTTCCCTGTCTTAAGTAATTGAGTGCTCTTATATGTGCATCGGCCAAATCGATGACATGGATGTAATCACGCAGGCATGTTCCGTCTGGCGTTGGATAATCTTCGCCAAAAATCATAATATGATCGCGTTTCTTATTCGGTACTTGCAAAATAAGTGGAATCAGATGAGTTTCCGGTGCATGGTCTTCCCCAATAGATCCATCATCAAGTGCTCCTGCCACATTGAAATAACGCAGCGAGACGTAACGAATCCCATTGGCTTTGTTGACCCATTTCATCATTTTTTCCATCGTCAATTTGGTTTCGCCATAGGTATTAGCCGGTGATGTTTCATCATCTTCCAAGATAGGAACGCGTTTTGGTTCGCCATAAACAGCCGCAGTGGAAGAAAAGACAATCTTGTCGATGCCGTGTTTTACCATGCTTTCTAATAAAACCTGCATGCCATAAACGTTATTATTGAAATATTGCAGAGGTTTTTCCATGCTTTCTCCAACCTGTGAATTTGCTGCAAAATGAATGACTGCATCAATTTCATTTTCGGTGAAGATCTGATCGAGAACAGAGGCCTGACGAATATCGCCTTCGTAGAATTTTGCCAGCGGATGAACCGCCTGCCGATGTCCCGTCTGTAAGTTATCGACAACGACGACTTCTTCACCTCTCCCAATTAATTCATGAACTGCATGCGAACCGATATATCCAGCTCCACCACATACTAAAATTGCCATTTTAATTCCTCCCATATCGCTGCAACTTAGAGCTCCTCTTTTTAGAGGAGCTCTAAGCCTTTATCCAAAATTATTTTCAAACGATTGAATTACTTTTCATTCATGCGTCCAGCACCATCTGCTATATTAGCCACATAGAAGCTTGGTGCATACCCGATTTTTTCAGTATACGCTTTTGTCACATTTTTTTCAAATGCTTCAATTGCATCATTTTTTACGATACTGACGGTACAACCGCCAAAACCGGCCCCAGTCATTCTCGATCCAATCACACCAGCTTGCTGCCAAGCAAGTTCTGCCAAAGTATCGAGTTCTTCGCCTGTCACTTCATAATCATCGCGCAAAGACACATGCGATGCATTCATCAACTGGCCAAACTTCTTCAAGTCTTTTTTCTCAAGTGCGCCAACGGCTTCAATTGTACGTTGGTTTTCAAAGACCGCATGCTTTGCCCTCTGGCAATTAACATCGTCTTTTATGGAAGAAGACAGCGTCTCAAATTCTTCATTGGTGAGCTCGCCTAATGCCTCGATTTCCTTTACTTTCTGCAAGTCAGCTAAAGCTGCCTCACACTGGCTGCGGCGTTCATTGTACTTAGATGCACCAAGGCTGTGTTTTTTATTGGTATTGGTGATGACGATGCTGCAACCATCAAGTTCTATTTTACTATAACGATAAGCCAATGTGTTGCAATCCAGCAAAATCGCATGATCTTTTTTCCCCATGCCAACTGCAAACTGATCCATTATGCCGCAATTTACGCCGACAAATTTATTTTCAGCCTTTTGGCTGAGTTTTACCAACGAAATCATATCCAAACCAAGGTTGAGCTGATCATTGAAAATAACTGCAGTCAGCACTTCAAGTGATGCCGACGAAGAAAGTCCTGCTCCATTTGGCAGTGTTCCATAAAACACAATATCAAAACCATGCGTCAATTCAATGCCTTCCTCTTGCAGCATCTTTAAGACGCCCATCGGATAATTGGCCCAATCGTTTTTTTCATCATAAACCAAAGGTGTCAGGTCAAACTCGATTACACCACGCGCTTCCATGTTTATCGAATAGAGCCGCATCTTTTGATCTTTACGTGCCGCAACGATCGCATACGTTCCTAAGGATATCGCACAAGGGAATACATGTCCGCCATTATAGTCCGTGTGCTCACCAATCAAGTTCACCCGACCAGGAGAAAAGAACGCTGTCGTTTCCTGTTTGCCAAAAAGTTTTTCAAACTGTTCTTGCATTTTTTTTAAGATTTCCAATTTTCTGTCCCTCCAATTATTTTATGAGCTTTGATTTTCTATCTGAAAACGTTTTCCATCTTATTTATATGTGGCTTTTTCTAGTTCCACAGTGACCGCCGCAAGCGCAACATTCCTGTTCATCCTCGTTTATAAAGTTCTAATTTTTTTAATGAACAAGATCTCTTTTAAATACAGTAAACGTTTTCTTTTACTCTTTTATTATACTTCCTTTTCTCAATAAAGCAAGCATTTTTTCAAAAAAGGAAATAGTCCGACAAGTCTAATTATTTGTACGGAAAATAAAGGGATCGAACAAAACAAACTGCTTTCATTCAAGTAGCACATATACATTTTATTCAGAAAATAATATTGTATTTTGTACACATTTATGAATTATGTATACAGCGGCAAAACTTATTTACTATTAATTAAGCACATGTCATAATAAGGGTGTCCTAAATTTTAATTTATAACAGAAAGGTTGTGTCATCATGAATGAAAAAATCAACATCCAGTGTCAATTCTGTGTAGAGGGTAAATGCTACGTGAATTCGATGACTTCACCAGAAGATTACGATATGCATGTTCCGGCATGCCATAATTGCCCGGCTCCGGTCATCAAGAAAAAATCTTAATATTTCGCAATATACAGGCCATCTTAGATGGTCTGTTTTTTTGCGAACAAAAAAGCCTGTTCAAAAGAACAGGCCGATAATACAATATGGTGACGCGTATGGGATTCGAACCCATGACCGCCGTGAAAGGGCGGTGTCTTAACCGCTTGACCAACGCGCCATGAAATGGTGGCTCACCCGGGATTCGAACCCGGGACACCCTGATTAAAAGTCAGGTGCTCTACCAACTGAGCTAGTGAACCGTAGTGAGCTGCTGCAAACAATTTCATAGAAAAATCAAATAAACTGATGTGTTACTCACAAGACAATATTATACGGAATAAGTGAGTAGTTGTCAACAGTTTTTCTAAAAATAATTTAATATTGTTATTTATAGCGATCTTTGCTGTGACTATAACTTCCAGCCTACGCTCTATTATAACACAAAAAACAAAAAAGCAGCGAGCTAAATTTAAAATTCAGCTCGCTGCTTTTTATCTGTAAGTAAGCTTAAAATACTTGTTTATCAAGAACAATCGTCTGATCGCGATTTGGTCCGACAGAAACATAGCCGAGCTTAATATCGGCAACGTCTGCAAGGCGTTCTAAATATTTTCTCGCTGCTTCCGGCAGCTCTTCATATTTACGGATTTTAGTCGTATCTGTCTGCCAGCCCTTGAATGTTTCATAAACAGGTTCAACGGCAGCAAGCACTTTAAGGCTTGCTGGCATTTCATTGAGGATTTCCCCCTGGTACTTGTAAGCAACACAAAGCTTGATTTCTTCAAAATCATCGAGGATATCAAGGCGTGTGATAGCCATGTAGTCGATGCCGCTCAAATAGCCTGCATAACGGACTACGCAGCCATCGAGCCAGCCTGTACGGCGAGGACGACCCGTAACGGTACCAAATTCATGACCGCATTTACGGATTCTATCACCGATTTCATTGAGCTGTTCCGTAGGGAACGGACCTTCGCCTACACGCGTGCAATACGCTTTGACAACACCGATGACTTTGTCGATCTTGCTCGGGCCGATACCAGCCCCTACGCAAGCTCCACCGGATGTTGGATGTGAAGCAGTAACATACGGATAGGTTCCATGATCAAGGTCAAGAAGCGTTGCCTGAGCGCCTTCAAACAATACTTTTTTGCCGGCTTTGATTTCTTCATTCAAATAAGCCGATGTATCGATGACATATTTGCGCAAACGATCTGCATAGCCAAGGTATTCCGTGCGGATTGCTTCGTAATCGAGCGGTTCTTGATGATAGATTTCCTTTAATTCTTTGTTCTTCAACGCAAGATTGCTTTTGAGTTTTTCGCTGAAAACTTCTTCGTCCATGAGATCGACGATGCGGATACCGATACGGTTGTCTTTATCCATATAGCATGGACCAATTCCGTTTTTCGTCGTGCCGATTTTTTTATCGCCAAGAGCTTCTTCAAGAAGTCCATCAAGAATGCAGTGGTATGGCAAAATGACATGTGCGCGATTAGAGATACGGATACCGTCTACATCGACGCCCTGTGCTTCCATTCCATCCATTTCTTGGAGTAAGACCTTTGGATTGATAACAACACCATTGGCGATGACACATTTCTTCCCTTTATATAAAATCCCGGATGGCAATAAGCGCAATTTAAATTCCTTGCCCTCAACCGTAACCGTATGACCTGCATTGCTGCCGCCTTGATAACGAACAACAACATCAGATTTTTCTGCCAAATAATCGACGATCTTACCCTTGCCTTCATCGCCCCATTGAGTTCCCATTACAACTACTGCTGACATATTAAAAACTCTCCCTTCAACTTAACAGCTTATTTTAGCTGACGGACGCCCGGCCCCCTATTTCCTGCCGGATGTGGTCAGAAGCTTTCTGTTAACAATACAGCTCTTTCAGCTGTATTCCTGTATCTTTTTTCTTTATTGGCTTCTCTGCCTATGTATTATACTAAAAATGCATAGATATGCATGAGGAACCCACAAAAAAAACACTCAAATTGACATAAGAATGTCTCATTTTGAGTTTGGTGAAAATATATACCCCTTATTTCCCTTACATATCATAGCATCATTGCCTATGAAGTGTCAATTCAATTTATAAATTTACACTTTATCCATTTTACGCGGACATTTTTCCATTTTATCACAAAAAAAGAAGTCCTCATCTTTGGCGACGGACTTCTTTTCTTATCGATCAAACATTTATTGCATTCGTGACAGATCCGCAAATTTTGTGAACTGCTTATGGAAGAAGAGCTGTACCGTATCGACTGGTCCATTACGGTGTTTTGCAATAATCACTTCGGTTATATTTTTATTCTCGGTATCCGGATCGTAATAATCTTCGCGATACAAAAACATTACGATATCGGCATCCTGTTCAAGCGATCCCGATTCACGCAAATCGCTGAGCATCGGCTTTTTGACTTGACGCGATTCGACACTTCGACTGAGCTGCGAGAGGGCTATGACCGGAACATTGAGCTCTCTTGCTAAGGCTTTTAACGAACGTGAGATTTCTGATATTTCCTGTTGGCGATTATCGCTGCCTTTGCTGCTTCTCCCCTGCATGAGCTGCAAATAATCGATGACGATGAGTTGCAAATCATGTTCTGCCTTGAGCCTTCTGGCCTTAGAACGCAGCTCCATAACCGTTATCCCAGCGGTATCATCGATAAAGATCGGCGCTGCTGCCAGGCGATCCGCTGCGCTGATCAGCTTCGTCCAATCTTTTTCATCGAGCTCACCGATACGAAGACGCTGAGAGTCAATGGCTCCTTCTGAGCAAAGCATACGTTGTACGAGCTGCTCTTTCGACATTTCCAAAGAGAAAAACGCTACAGCCTTCTTTTCCTTCACGGCAACATTTGTCGCTATATTCAAGGTGAAGGCCGTTTTCCCCATACTCGGACGAGCTGCGACTAAGATGAGGTCCGATGGCTGCAAACCAGATGTCAGCTTATCGAGGTCTTTAAAACCAGATGAAAGCCCCGTTATCCCGCCTTTGGATTCATAAAGCTTTTCGATTTTGCTGAAGGTATTGAGCAAAATGTTCTTGATTGGTGTAAAATCGCCATTATTGCGGCGAGCTGCGACCTCAAGGATCATTTTTTCTGCTTTATCCATAACATCCGCAACGTCTTCTACATCCTCATACCCCATGCCCGCAATCGCGGTTGCTGAGTTGATGAGATTGCGCATCTGTGCTTTCTCTTTGACAATCTTGGCGTGGTATTCGACGTTGGCTGCGGTTGGCACGCTGTTTGCCAATGAAGTGACAAAAGCAATACCACCGACTTTTTCCATATTTTCATCTTTTCTGAGCTGTTCAGTCACTGTAATCAAATCGACAGCTTCATTTCGATTAAAAAGCTCAATCATTGCCTGAAAAACAATTCGGTGCGCCTCTCGATAAAAATCAGTGTCATCGAGCATCTGAGCCACTTCTGATATAGCTTCTTTTTTAATCAGCATTGCGCCTAAAACAGCCTGCTCCGCTTCAATATTTTGTGGCGGCACTCTATCAATCAACAGTTTCACTTCCCCTTATGGCAGAAGAAGGAGCGCCCCACCGCAAATCATGCCGGTATTGGCTCCCCCTTCGCATTTCATTTCTATTCTTTATATGATTTCGGCGAAAAACGATACGAGTTTTTCACCTTTTATAATAAAATTCAGGCTTCTTCTTCTACAAACAAAATCGCCAAAGCTTCTTCAGCCGTAACGACAGGGTGGATATCCAGCCCCAAATGTTCTTTAGGAATGTCCTTATCATTCTCTTTTGGGATAATAAGCGTCGTAACGCCCGCTTGTTTTGCCCCATAGGCTTTTTCAAAAACGCCGCCAACCGGACGAACCATGCCTTGAATCGATATTTCGCCAGTGACTGCGACATTTTGTCGGATTTTTTTACCGGTAATCGCCGAAATCAACACTGCCAGAATCGCCATTCCGGCAGATGGACCATCGATATTGCCACCGCCAATTACATTGAGATGAATATCGTAGTCATGGATATCTTCGCCGGTTATTTTTCGAACCACCGACGCCGCATTGAATACCGAATCCTTTGCCATGCTGCCAGCTGTTTCGTTAAAACGGACCGTGCCTTTATCTTTCTCGTGCGCCTTAAATGCCACGGCCTCAATCTCAATGACCGAGCCTAAGAACCCTGCAACGCCAAGACCAAATACTTTACCGACCTCACCTTTATCCGCTGCTTTATTGGTAATGAAAGGCGATAGACGGCTGACCTGCGCTACTTCATAAACATCAGCTTTGGTGATGAGCAGTGTATCCGTTTCCATATCACCAGTGCGCTGCAGTGCAAGACTATACGCATCAGCGAGAATGTTGATTGCCTTACGGCCCTCAATCGTATATTCGCTGATAATTCCAGCTACGCCTTCAGCCAGCTCTGCTTTAAGCTTAGCTGCCGCATTGATGATGATTTGTTCGATATGCGTTGGCGTCAATGGCTCGAAGTAAATTTCAGCGCAACGAGAGCGAAGCGCCGGGTTTATATAGCCAGCATCACGAGTGGTCGCTCCGATCAGGACAAAATCAGCTGGAGCCCCATCCTTGAACATTTTTTGGATGTATTTAGGCACTGTTTCATCCGTTGGGTCATAATACGCCGACTCAAAATAAGCACGTTTGTCTTCAAGGACCTTGAGCAGCTTATTTTGGAGCATTTCATCCATTTCACCGATTTCATCGATGAAAAGAATTCCGCCATGTGCATCTGTGACCAACCCCGGCTTTGGTTCCGGAACACCACTATCGGCAAGATCGCGACGAGCCCCTTGATAAATCGGATCATGGACTGATCCCAGCAAAGGATTCGTGATGTCGCGTGGATCCCAGCGAAGCGTCGTTCCATCGGTTTCAACAAAAGGCGCATCTTCAGCAAAAGGCGTGTATTTCGTCGCCCTTGCTGCCTCTAATACCAACCTTGCCGCAGTCGTTTTACCGACACCCGGAGGTCCGTATAGCAGTAAATGCTGTGGATATGGTGAGCTCAGTTTTGCCTGCAAGGATTTTACTGCCCGTTCTTGACCGACGATTTCAGCTAATTCAGCCGGCCGCAAAAGTTCCATGACCGATTGCGTCAGACTGATTTCTTCCATTTTTTCGAGTTTTTCAAGTTTACTTTTCGCTTGTGGTGTTTCTTCTGCCGGTTTTTCGTCTTTTAAGACCTGCATGCGAATGTCTTTTACATAATCGGCATGATGTTCTTCCATTTTTTCAGCGATTTTCTTCTCGATTTTATCTTCCAGTGAGCGACGTGCCATGACGTCCGCCAAGGATTCCGCTAACTTGGTCAAAATCTCAGGGATTTCTTCATCCGTCGGAATTTTATCAAGTGTTGGATTCTCTTCGACGATTTTTTGCAACGCCAAAACACGTTCACCGCGATTTTCGGAACGCATGAGCTGCATCGCATCGAGTTTCCCCGCCTTTAAAACAAGCTTGTCTGAACCGATGATATCCACCAGTATTCCATATACTGCATTTATTTCCTTGTCGATTTCTGCCGGCGGCAGCTTAATCGCTGGAGCCGGCCTTTTTTCGACCAGCTTTTTTTTATCAAATATTTTTTTGAAAAAATCTTTCATTCCTGGCCTCTTCCTAAGCAGCAATAATATGCACTTTGATCGTGCTGGTGATTTCAGGATGAATTTTGATTACGGCATCATAATTGCCCAACCCTTTGATTTCACCCTGGATTTCAATTTTGCGCTTATCAATTTCTATTTTATATTCTTTTTGCAGAGTTTCGGCAACATCTTTGCCCGTTACTGAGCCGAACAGTTTGCCGTTTTCGCCAACCTTTACCGAAATCGATATTTCTATCTTAGACAGCTGTGCCGCCATCAAAACAGCTTCATCTTTTTGCTGTTGTTTCTTACGATCAGCTGAGTTTCTCTGTGCCGTAGCCACATTCAGGTTCGCGGCATTAGCTTCTATCGCATATTTTTTTGGCATGAGAAAATTTCTGCCATATCCTTCGGATACTTCTACAATATCCCCTTTTTTTCCTACTTTTTTAACGTCCTGCTGTAATATCACTTTCATGTTTATCGTTCTCCTTTATGTATTGTTGGCTGAGTTCAATCGCTCTCGCCCTTATTTTACTTAATGGTTCACCTTCAACCTGTGCACCGGCAACATTTTGATGTCCGCCTCCGCCAAATTCTTCCATAATAACCTGCACATTGATTTCACCAGTCGACCGAGCACTGATGCCAACAACATCTGGACTAAGATGGAAAAGAACCAAGCTCATCCTTGCGTTCTCAATACGCAATAAACCATCGGCAACTTGTGCCGCAACGGCTTGGATATTAGGGATGTTATCCGGACACACCGCTACAATAAGGCCTCCCGAAAAAACCTCCGATGCAGCCAAAGCTTGCGCCTGGGCAAGCGTCGTCGCATAATCCGTACGGAACAAATGCCGAACAACAACAGGATCCGCTCCGCATCGACGCAGATACGCAACTGCATCAAACGTCCGCACACCTGTCTGCACGGCGAAATTCTTCGTATCGACTACGATTCCCGCATAAAGTGCTGTAGCATCAAGCCTTGTAAGTGCCAGATCTTCACTAAAATACATCAAAAGCTCAGTGACAAGCTCACTCGTTGACGATGACGCCGGCTCAATATAGACCAAAAGCGGGTTCTCCACAAAATGCTCTGAACGACGATGGTGATCGATGACGACGACTTGATCGATCCTATCCAGCAACCCCTGCGCAGCTACCATATGTGGAATATGCGTATCGACGACGACGAGAAGGGGCCTTAATGCCGTAATCGTCGTGACATCCTTAGCTGCCACAAACAAATCCTCATAAGCCTCATTGCCCTTTAAGAGCTCCGTGAACTTATCGATGCCCTCATTCATATCGCTTAAAATGATGTGCACTTCTTTGCCTTTATGGCGAGCCATTTTGGCAATCCCCATAGCCGCACCCAAACTGTCAAAGTCCTCATTATGATGTCCCATGACATATACTGCATCCGAAGTTTCGAGGATTTCGTTGAAAGCATGCGCTACCACGCGCGCTTTCACACGGGTATGCTTTTCCACAGCCTTTGCCTTGCCGCCATAAAACTGCATCTTTCCATCAAGCTGAACAGCTACTTGGTCACCGCCGCGGCCCAAGGCTAGGTCAAGACCGGCTTGCGCCTGGTCACCGAGCTGATCGATCGTCATATTATCGCAAGCAACTGCGACCCCAAAACTGAGGGTTACAGGAAACTTATTGACCCCATGCATTGCCCGCACTTTGTCAAGGATATCAAACTTATCCGCCAAAGCACGATCCAAAGACTTGCGTTCCATGACAGCTACATACAAATCATCCGAAACACGGCGCATAAAGCCTCCTATGCTATGGATCCATTCATCGAGCAGCTGGTTCACGGCAAAGATCAACGTAGTTCGCTGCGCCTCGGTAAGCCCTTGCAGCGCCTCATCGTAATTATCAATTTGGATATAGCTCAAGACCGTTTTGCTCATCGCATTTTGTTGCTTGAACTGTTCAAACTCTGTGACATCTATGATATAGAACGCCATCAGACCATGCAGATCATCACTCGTTGCTACCGGACGATGCTTCACTCGATAATATCTCTCGTTATTGAAAAAAACATAATCGCCTTCCGTTCCCCAAATTGGAGCGACAATAAGACGCGGCCAAAAATCTTTTACGGAAGTTCCAAGTTCCGGCTTAAAGCCCAGCCATTTTCCCAGCTCAGCATTATGCCATTGCAAACGTGCATCTGCATCAATGACCAAAATAGCTCCCGGCAATTTTTCAATCGCATAATTTGCTATATCATTAACATTTTTAATGACATTCTTACAATAATAATCCAGTGAACTCTGCCGATCCCGGCAACGCTCACGCGAATAAAAGAACAAACACAGCCAAAGGACCAAGCCAATAGAAGCCACATATTTATTATAATACAAAATCACCAACAATAATCCGCCGGTGATTGCCATATTAATACAAATATCCACCCAAGCTGATAAATTCCGAGGCATATACAGACCTCCCATTTGCGCAATTAATTGCCATTATTTTTTCTGACTGAATCGACGGCGATAATCAAACACCATATCAAATAAACCGGTAAATGAAAGAATCTGCAAAAGCATGCCATTGAACATCACAAAAATGACAATGACCCAGCGTACGAATTTCGACACCTTCCAGTGGTTAGCAACTGTTTGGAGCAAGGCCAATCCTTGCAAAAAGCCAAAAAACGAAGCCAGCAGATTCGCATTAAAGGAAATCTGATAAAGTAAATCGATTTGGCGAGTTCCGCCCCAATACATACCAACCAAGCCAAATGCATATAAATAAAGGAAAAACACCGGCAAGCGCCATTCAGACAACGGCTTGAGTACAGGGAAATCCTGATGTCCGAGCCGCCGCAGCACTTTTCCCGCAACCCAGTAATTCACAAAGGCATCCAGCATTCCCATGAGAACTATAAACAGCGGAATCAATAGCGGCAATACCTGCATCATCGAGGAGAAATTCTTTTCCGCCTCCGCAATCTGATCTTCCGGCATATTAAATGCTCTATACATGTCGATAGAGCTTGTAAACGATTCCTTCATCAAATCAATCTGTGCCGTAAGCGGATTAATCGAGGTGATCAACAGCGCCAGTAAGATCACTGCCGCTTCTGCGACAATTGAAACACCAATCGCTGCAACCAGCATCTTTGTCGCCCCAAAGCCACGTCGATAGCCAATACCCAAAGCAACGCCAACAGGCGCAAAAGCGACGACCATATGAAGCGCCATCAACGGCTCAATCAAAATAGCCATCAGTGCTCCGGCAACGGCAATCGCCATAAGCCCCCAGCGAAGCCCGTGCCGCACGATCAAAATGACAATCGGCAAAGGCCAGACGAGGACTGCAACCGTGCCAAGGATTGGCACGTAAAGGCCGATCAAGGCCATAATGGCCGTAATTGCAGAAAGTACTCCGCTCTCCGTCATCGGCTTTATTTTATGATTCATTAAATTTTCATCCTTTCATGCCATCGAACCCATATCCTGTCTATATTCTAAGCAAACGGTCCTACTTCCTGCAAAATAGCCAAAAATATATCGCCCTCAAAAGGCGTTGCGTAAACTCTGCCATATTTACTATATATTATAATGAACCCGCTCCATAAAATCAATGGCACCGCTTTCTAGGGAATCACTCTTCCTATAATCAAAAATGAGGTGCTGGTAAAAGCTTCTACCCAGCACCTCATTTATTTTCTTATCAGACTTTAAACTTGCCAATCATGGCTTTTAAATCTTTTGCCATGCTATCGATTGCTTCACTTGTTGACGCAATCTCTTGCATTGCTGCTGATTGTTCTTCCGTAGCCGCTGAAACATTTTGCGCTTCGGCAGAATTATGTCCGCTCACCTTATCAATCGAACTAATCGATGTCAGTACCGATTTATTGAGCTCAGCAACATGTTTGATTGAACTCGACATATTGTCCATTTCATTAGCCAAGGCTTCTACGGCAACTGCAATCGATTGGAAAACTTGATCCGCCTGATTGACTGAAGCTAACCCGTTTTCTACCTTTTCTTTGCCCGCTTGACTTGCCTCGACAGCTTTTCGCATATCCTGATGGTTCTGTGATACAAGCGTCGCGATGCGCTGCGATGACCTTTCGGATTCTTCCGCAAGCTTACGGACCTCTTCTGCTACAACCGAGAAGCCTCGTCCAGCTTCGCCCGCTCTAGCAGCCTCGATTGCCGCATTGAGCGCCAAGAGGTTTGTTTGTCCGGCAATATTAGAGATGACTTCTACGATTTTGCCGATTTCATCGGAACCACGATCAAGCGCGGCTACCGATTCCTGGATTGCAACCGACCCCTGGTTGATCTCATCCATTCGGCCAACAGCATTTGCCACCGAATCACGCCCAGCGCCGATTTGTTCAACCGTCATCTTAGCAACCATAGCAATTGCCTCTGAGGTTTCCGCCAAATTCGAAGCCGTTTCTGCAATCGTCTGTGTCTGTGTATCGACCGCCGCCGCTTCTTGCGCTTGATTTTCTATCCCAGAAGCTATTTCACCGATTGAAACAGCAATATTCGTAGACGCCTGTGCCGACTGATCCGCACTGTTTTTCATCATATCGCTTGAAGCTGCCATGGTTTCTGATAACTCCTTGACATCTCGAACAACAGAGTGCAATGTATCACGCATCTTCTCAAAGCCTTCTGCCAGAACACCGATTTCATCCTTACGATGAATCTGCATATTACCCTTGCGAAGATCTCCTAAATTGAGACGATCACACTCTCCGCGAAGTGCTACCAACGGCTGTGATATTTTCTTAGCGAAGAAATATACTGCAAAAATGGCCAGCAATAAGGACAAGTTTGCCAAAACAGTCATGGCCCGGAAAAGGCCATCGCCTTTAGCTTCCACCTGACTTTTTGGTACAGCCAAAACAACCGCCCACTGCCGATCTGCCAAAGCAATCGGAGTCACGAGTGCAATTTCATCACTTTGTGACTGACGATCCTTATACGTAAGCGACACCGGCGTTTTTTCCTGCATAGCTTTTGTAAAACCACTGACCAATGCAGTATCAAGCTGCCCCGCCGAGCCATCTTTTGCTTCGACCTTATTATTGATCAAATCGACTTTGCCGACGGTTTCTGGATGATGTCCATCCCCTAAAATCAAGCCTTTTTCATCGGCTATATAAGCGAATGCATCTCCTGCCAAATTGATTTTCCCAACCAAATCCGATAAATAATCCAATTCGATCGTCCCGTAGACAAAGCCAGTCAATTGCCCATTTTCAAGCACCGGCTGTATCAAAACCGTGATGAGCTTTCCAGAAGTTCCCGAAATGCTAGGATCTGAAATATACGCCTTTTTCGTCTCTTTGACTTTTTTTATGTACTCTCTATCGGCGCGATTCATTTTCTCGCCTTTATCACCGATTGCCTGACCATTGATGTCAGCATATGCTATCATACTGAACCCTTGGTACCGCGCCTTTGCCGTAGACATCAACTTAACCTTGTCGGCTTCGCTGAGTCCTGCCAACCCATTTGTATTTGCCAATTCTTCCAAGCGAATCATTTTTTCGTTGACATCTTTATCAATGGTGAGCGATATGCTCTGGCTTTGATTGCGAACGATTTCATTTTCTGCATTCAACAATTCCGTCCGTGAAAAATAATAACCAATCCACGATAATACGATGATAATCCCCAAAAATAACGGCATTAAAATAACCAAACATGTTTTTTTAACTGAATTGAGTTCCCACATAAATTATCAGCTACCCCCTAAACCATATTGCTACCTAACACATATTACCTAAAAGTTCCTTGCAAATAAAGGCGTTATTTCAAAACCCCTCTCTGTTTTATCTCTATATAAAGTTTTCTAGCAATCTTGTTATTTTCTGATTATACCATAAACTCGCCTGGCTTTGACACTTCTTTTCTGAAATTTGCAAATTCGACGCATAATATATTTATATGCACGTTTCAAAAAAGATTTTTTTCACTAAAAGAACAAAAAAAATAACAGGCAGCCTTTTACAGCAACCCGTTATTCATTTTAGCTCGTATATTTAGTTAACGTTTTTGCCACAGCCGCTTTACCCTCGCAAAGCTCCGCGAAATAGCATTCGATTTTCTGACCTAATCCAGCCTCATATAAATCAATGCCAAAAATTTTCACATCACTCAGGATTGGCAGCAAAGCAGCATGGATGTCGCCGGCTTGCCCGAGCTGAATCCCCGTCAAATATCCCTGAAGCTTCTCTAATAAAGGATCCGGACTTACCATAAATGAATTGCCCGCATCATCAATTCCCAGCAAATAACGACACCAGCCAGCTATCGCTAATGGAATGTATTCAAGCTCTGCCGCAGACAAATCCGTGGCTGCTTGATATGCTTTAATCGTTTCACCAAAACGAACGCCCACCTTCTGTGAAGTATCGCAAGCTATTCGCTGCGGCGTATCAGGAATTGCCGGATTAGGGAATCGCTGGTTTAAGCACTCTTCAATGAAGTCTGCTGGATTCAACACGCCTGGATCCGTAACGACCTTCATCCCTTCCAGTAAACCAATTTTCTCTACCAATTTTTTCAACTGCAGATTTGCCATCTCATCGGCAATCAACGTATAGCCTAGCAAACAACCAAAAACAGCTAAAGCAGTGTGCAATGGATTCAAACAGGTGCACACTTTCATGCGCTCAACTCGATCAACGGTTTCTCTATCCGTAAAAATAACACCTGCTTTTTCAAGCGGCGGACGGCCATTTGGAAATAAATCCTCCACCACAAGATACTCCGTCTTTTCTGCATTGACAAAAGGCGCATAACTTCCACCGCGAGCGCTTGCAACAAAATCCATATCTTCAAAACCAGCCGCTAACAATTCATCTCTAACATTCTCAGAAGGGCGCGGTGTTATTTTATCGATCATACTGCAAGGATATGCCACATTCTCACGCAGATAGGCCACAAAATTTTTATCGACATGGCCTGCCTTGAACCAAGCCTCTCCAATAGCTCCTATTGCCGCCTGCAAAATAAGCCCGTTATGTGAACAATTATCCATACTCAAAAGCGACACTGCCTTGGCTCCCGCTTGATACCGTTCATATAAGAGCGCCGTGACCCTTGCCATAAAACATTGAGCTTTTGCCGGACCAGCGGTCATATCAAGCAATACCTCTGGCAAATAGCCGCCATCACTTCCAGTTAACTTATAACCTTTTTCAGTAATGGTAAAGCTTACAATCTGCAAAGACGGTGCTCGAAAAACCTCCTGCAAACGCAGCCAATCCTCGGTTCCAAGCTGGCTGCCCAAGCTTTCTGTTATGCTGGCAATCACTTTTTTCCTCGTACTTTGATCGGGATACATCGTCACCAACAAACTGAGATCATCATGCTTTTTATAAATCTTGTCGATGATATCCCTGCCATTGGGGGCTGCCGTAATAATCCCCGCATCAGACAAACCGGTATCCAATAACGTCTGCTGCAAGGCGGCAATAAACGCCCGAAAGATATTGCCCGGACCAAAATGAAGCCAGGTCGGTGACTCTTTTGTCTTTTTGCAAACTGTTGCCCGATCAAATAACGGCAGTTCCACCGCGTTATCTTGCCAAATTTTTTTATTTCCAAGTCCTTCATCATTGAGCTTCATCATCTGCACCCACCTTTTTATCTCCTGCTGTTTTCACGGCAAATCGCATCCCAAAGACCGCATAAATAATTGGCTCCTAAAGCCCGATCAAACAAACCATATCCCGGCATGCCAACCTCGCCCCAAATCATTCTTCCGTGATCCGGACGAACCGGTCCTTCAAAGCCGACATCGTATAAGGCTCTCATCATTTCATAGACATCAAGCGATCCGTATTTTGACTTATGCGCCACTTCATTGAACACGCCCGGTTCATGAACCTGCACGTTACGAATATGCGCAAAACCAATGCGATTTTTCTTGCCGAAATGCCGTAAAATCTTCGGAATGTCATTTTGCAGATTTGCCCCCAAAGAGCCGCTGCAAATCGCCAATGTATTGCTTGGATTATCAATCAAATTCACGATGCGTTCAAGATTTTTTTGTGAAGTGACGATTCTCGGCAGACCAAATACCGAAAACGGAGGGTCATCCGGATGAATGGCCAGCTTAATCCCGCATTTTTGCGCTTCTGGAACTACGGCTCGCAAAAAATATCCCAGATTATCAAATAATTTTTCCTCGTCGACATCTTTATAGGCTTCAAATAAATGCGTCAGTTCCTTCAGACGTTCCGGCTCCCAGCCAGGCAATGAAAAACCGTTGCTGCTGTCGAGAATTTCTTTCACCATCGTCTGCGGATCTTTTCCTTCAATTAAATGATAGTCAAAAGCAAGCGCTGTAGACCCATCATATAATGGCTTAGCCAAATCCGTGCGTGTCCAATCAAAAATCGGCATGAAATTATAGCAAACCACATCGACTCCGGCTTTGGCTAAATTTCTCAAGGACTCAATATAATTTTTTATATAAAGATCCCGGCTCGGCAATCCCAGTTTAATATCTTCATGAATATTAACACTTTCAACGGTCGATGCATCGAGTCCATAGGATTTTATCTTATCGGTTATATCCTTTATTTTATCCAGCGGCCAAACCTCGCCGACCGGAACATCAAACAAAGCCCACACAACGCCCTGCATCCCAGGAATCTGACGAATTTGTTCCAAGGTAATCTTATCTTCTTTTCCGTACCAACGGAATGTCATTTTCATTATCGTAACCTCACTTTGTTTTTACTAAAATACTACCATACTAGTTTCATCTAAACAATGCCATTTTATTGGCTCAAGCTCTGTCTTATCGATAAAACCAACGATTCGCTTCCATTAGCTCCTCTTTTTCAACGTTTACAATCCATGATTTTATTCATTAAAATTAAAGTAGGCCATTGCATTTCGATAAGAAATCCCGCAAATGATTTCAGCCAAAATTTTCTCATCATACGGATATTCACCTGCTTCAACCCAGCCCCCAATTAAATTGCACAAAATCCGGCGGAAATACTCATGGCGCGTATAGGATAAAAACGATCTCGAATCCGTTAACATCCCGATAAAGTTGCCTAAAATCGATAAATTTGCGAGGCTCGTAAGCTGCTCTACCATTCCTCGTTTTGTATCGTTGAACCACCAAGCTGATCCATGCTGTATTTTACCGGCAATTTCCGTGCCTTGAAAAGAACCGATAATTGATCCAATCAATGCGTTGTCATTCGGATTGAGTGAATAGATTATCGTCTTAGGCAACGATTCATCAACAGCCAGCGCATCAAGGAAGTGAACTAGTGCATCGCCACTATCGGAGACCGCAATGCAGTCAAAGCCCGTATCTGCACCAATCTTCAAAAATGCCGATGAATTCGCATTTCGTTGTGTCGAGAAATGTAGCTGCATCGCCCAGCCTTGCTTATTATATTCTCGCCCTAGAAACAGCAACAATTTGGTTTTATACTGTTCGATTTCAAGAATCCTCAACGACTCGCCGCGCAAGGCTTTTTGAAATATATTTTCTACAGCAGCATCATCTGCTTCTTGATAGAAAATATAGTCTAACCCATGATCTGCCGCTTGGCATCCCATCGATGCAAAAAACTCAATTCGTTGTTCCATTGCTGAATATACATCATCCATGCAACTAATTTTTTGCCCAGCAATCTGTCCAAGCCGATCTACATAATCTGCAAATCCTGGCTTTTCTAGACCGATGATTTTATCAGGACGCATCGCCGGCAATACTGCCGCACTGCATTTTCCATCGTCCTTTATTTTTTTGTGCCAATACAAATCGTCTGCCGGATCATCTGTCGTACAAATGACTTTAACATTTGAACTTTTGAGAATCCCTAGTACTGACATTTCTTTTTGCTGCAATTTTTGATTGCAATGATTCCATATGCCTTCCGCCGAATCTCCCGTCAATGGTGTATCACAATCAAAGTATCTCTGCAATTCCAAATGTGTCCAATGATATAAAGGATTTCCTATGGCTTTAGGCAAGGCTTCTGCAAATTTTTGAAATTTTTCTCGATCCGTTGTCGTTTTACCGGTAATATATTTTTCTTCTACGCCATTTGAACGAATCATTCGCCATTTATAATGGTCACCGCCAAGCCATGCTTCGGTAATATTAGCAAAAATATGATCTTCCGCAATTTCTTGTGGATTTATATGACAATGGTAATCTACGATTGGCAAATGTTCAGCATAATCATGGAACAGTCTTTTTGCCGTTTCACTCTCCAATAAAAAATCTTTTCCCATAAAATTTTCCATAAAATCATTCCTTTATGCATATATTTCAGTAAGATGAATTCCTTATTTTTCGTTATGAAGGTTTTTGCTGTCGGTAAAAGAGTGCAATGCGTTATAGACACTTTTTACTTTTTTACTAAGCACGATCTGTAATTGCTGGCCTACCATTACAGCATCTTTTACACCATCTATATTCTTCAATAAATCGCAATTTGCCGCCATATTATCCGACAAGTCGATTCTCAATCTCGTAGCACAATACGTATAGTAATCAATATTATAGGCTCCACCGACATTGTCCAAAATCAATTTTGCCAAGTTAAGCTGTTCTGCTTCAACCAACTCTGGAGTTGATGTTTTTACAGGATGGTTCCACAAATCTTCATATTTATATCCGGTCAGCTCTTCCACGACAGTTTTAGCTGCAACGCTTACATCTTCTTTTCTTCCGCCAGCTTTCAAGCGATCGATTTCTTGAATCAGCATTGCATGGGTTTGTTTATTCAATTTAAAGCGCCAAGCAAAAAACAACGCAAGTCCGACTAAACCGCCTGTACCAAGGAACAAAGTGTACGCTATAGTATGGATTGCTTCTGGCGATTGAATCAATTGCCCCTTAACGAATCCACCTTCTTGTAAAACAATTCCTACAATAATTGTTGCGATTGCCACCGTGGTTTTTCTAGCAAAGGTCATTACTGCAGCAAAAAGACCTTCTCTTCTCTTTTGTGAAATAATTTCATCGACATCTGGAATGAACGGAAATACATTCCATGGAGTAAATTCCAGAAGCTGGCGGCCAACTTGATAAAAAAGCCCTAATGCATATAAAATAACAAGTTTTGATGTAGGATCATATGCATATACCAATAAAAACCCAACCAAGCAAACTAACATCGTAATATAAGATGTCTTGAATAAATTACTTGGACCAACTTTGATCAACAAAAATCCACCAGCAATCGTAGTCGGAATACCGATGATGCTCAAAGATAAAATATCCGCTGCATTAGCCGAAGGAATATTTAAACAAAATACTGCAAAAAATACAAAAACCGTATTGAAAACATCTTTTCCTGTAAAGGAACAGATATAAATCAATAAATGTTGACGAAAAGCCTTTACTTTCAATGTAGATATATAATCTTTCGCTATTTGAATGACATTTTCCCACTTTTCAGTAAATGTCTTGGCTTTTGCTGGATGCAATAACTCATCCTTCATTTTTGGGGTAAGCTCTCTTTCCCAGGTCACTTTATAACTGATAAAAATACAAACTGCAAAAAGTACCGCGAAAATTGTACCATTCAAAGAATATGCATATGCATTATTCTCACCAAAAAAACGAATTAAAATTGCTGGAACAAAGGTAGCAAGGAACGTGCCCGTTGCTGAAATGAACATACGGCAAGTGGATAATTTAGTACGGTCATTGAAGCTCGTTGTCATTTCTGAAGGCAATGTTTCCCATGGAATCAAGACCATCGCTGCAATGATTTCAAATGCAAGATAACAAGCGAGATAATACCAGTAGCTCATGCCGGTGACCCATAACATTATGTACACAAGCATCAGCGGAGAACCAATCAATAAGAAAAAACGACGACGACCAAAACGCTTACCCAATTTATTTTTGTAAAAATTATCAGATATACTACCGATTGAAAGACTTACAATAGCATCTACTATTCTGGCGATTCCGACAATTGATGCCGCTTCTACAGGTGAAAGACCTGCATACGTCGTGTAAAAAAACAACAACCATGCTCCAATAATTGTAAAAGCTCCCCCACCCATCAAGTCCGTTAAACCATAACCAATTCCTTTTGGAATCGTAATTTCTCTATTTATCTTACCCATTTCGCTGCCTCCTATATGCAGTATTTTCTAGTATACTAGTTTGAAATTTTCTAAAAATTCATCTTCTTATTTTCTCCTCTCAACTGATACACTACCATACTAGTATATTTATGGCAAGATAACTTATATTCGCTTACATGCCATACTACGTTATTATCTATGCTTTTCTCTTATTTTCGCATTTTATTGGAGTTTTATAAATAATCTGATTTATCGATAAAAATAAACAGTTTTCACCACCCAAGGCGTTTACGTAAACTGTTTAAAAATAATCTTTATCTAAAGTACAATGGATATTTTTCCTTTAGTTCTTCAATATCCTTGAGCGCTTTGCCAATATGTTGGCGAATGATGGCTTTTCCAGTTTCCCAATCATGGTTTACAATAGCAAAATATATTTCCTCATGTTGTCCAAAAAGCTTCGGCATCTCATAATATCCATTAAGCAAGTTCAACATACGAACACGATTATAATTAAGGCTCATTTGTTCAAGCATCTTCCAAATACGGCTTTTGCCACAAGAACTATATATAATGCCATGAAAACTTCCATCCAATTCAAAAAAACGAGCGAAATCTTCTCTCTTAACACAAAGTTCTTGCAAATCAATACAGTCTTGCAGACGTTGCCTGCTTTCCTTTGAAAAGTCCTTACAGGCCAATTCTACAACTGCATCTTCCATCGTCTGACGCAAAAATATAGATTCCTCAACTTGCTCCAAATCAATTTTTGCCACATACGTCCCCTTTTGAGGAACAATTTCCAGTAAATTTTCATGGGCGAGACGAATAAACGCCTCTCGTACAGGTGTCCGGCTCATCTCAAGCTCATTCGCAATTTCTTGTTCTGATAAGGCCATGCCTGGCACTAAGTTCATATTCAATAGATTTTTATTTAAAATTCTCAGAGCATATTCACGTATTGATTCGTAACTTTGCTTATCCGCCAATTCTAATTTCATAATATTAACTCCTAAAATAACATTGATATAAGTCTCTTTACTTTAGCATAAAAATTTAAATTTTACAAAACATACTCTAGCAATTCCGATAAATATCATTTTAAATTCCCCGTACACTTTCTAAAACATACTCTTATGTTTTAAAAAATGTACAGGAGCTATGCCTTCATATTTTTTAAAACACTTACTAAAATAAAACACATCATTAAAGCCCACCTTGGCAGCAGCTGCTGATACAGCATGCCCATCTTGCATAAAATTTTTAGCCTCTTGTAACCTCAATTCTATAAGGTATGTGATTGGCGTCTTACCTGTTATTTTTTTAAAAATATTTTCTAAATATGTCGGACTGATTTCTGACAACTCAGCTAAACTCCGTAATGTTATTTTTTCACAATAATGTTTGGACATAAACTCAATTAGCTTCTCTACTTTTCGCACATGGTCATAATTAAAGTCGGGATTACATTTCCACGAAATCAACAAAGATAAAATTTCCATGAAAATTGATTTCGCCCGAATCACACGATTATTATCGTTTAAAAAATAAGTTTTGGTAAACTGCGAAAACAGTTTGTATAACCTAGTATACAAAAAAGAATCTTCAATATTCTCTATGCTGTCAAAAGGCAAGGGCACTTGAGTCAAAGACCATTCATTTTCTTGATAAATAGGGTGTGTATAAAAAAAGTCAACCGTAAAACATTTCATTAAGTTTTGCTGAAATGTTTTACCAACGCGGCAATCTCCAGGACGATAGTATACGAGATCTCCCCTTTTTGCTATATACGTCTTTTCATTGCATTGAAGTTCTGCTTGTCCATCATACACAAAAATCAAATTATGCCGGTCATAAATATTTTTTCCTTTTAGTTCCCAATCTGCGGTACATTGACGTTCAGCCGCATAAGTAATCTCTAAAAATATATTTTCCAGAAGCGTTCCAGCAAAAACAGCCTGCACGTAAGCACCTCCATCCTATATTGATATTATACAAATAAAATTATATCGTATATGTTCAAAAAATTCTATATGTTTTAAATTAGTAGGAGATTACTCTATGAAATACACAGAAATTTTTTTTGTATATTCTCCATAGAAAATCTGATATTTATATTATACAAATATCAACATCTAATAAAATGGAGGAATAAGTATGCGAATTCCCTTTGAAACAATGAAAAAAGAAATCAAACGTGTGTTTTTAAAAGCAGGATTAAGCGAACAAGATGCCGATCTTTGTGCTCAGGTTCATACAGAATCAAGTTGTGATGGCGTTTATTCCCACGGACTCAACAGAGTTTCACGATTTTATGATTATGTACAAAAAGGCTGGATAAATACACAGGCAAAGCCAACGATTATAAAAGATGGAACTTGCATGGAAATTTGGGATGGCAACCGCGCCCCCGGGATTTTAAATGCGAAAACTTCTATGCAAAGAGCTATGCAACTTGCTGACCAGCACGGTATCGGCCTCGTTGCACTTAGGAATACAACACATTGGATGCGAGGTGGAACCTATGGGTGGGATGCAGCAAATGCAGGATATGCCGCAATTTGCTGGACAAACACAGAGTCATGTATGCCCGCTTGGGGAGCAAAAAACACGCGTGTCGGCAACAATCCTTTTATAATTGCACTGCCTCGCGAAAACGGAAATATTGTTTTAGATATGGCAATGTCGCAGTTTTCTTACGGAAAACTCCAAGTGACCAGACTGAAAAATGAACAACTTCCTGTTCCTGGCGGATATGATGAAGCTGGAAATTTGACCACAGATCCTGGCGCGATTGAACAGTCTATGCGCATTTTGCCAACAGGATATTGGAAAGGCTCCGGTTTTTCAATTGTTCTTGATAGTTTAGCTGCTATATTAGCAAATGGATTAGCAACCGTCGATATCGATAAGGTTCAAGAGGGAAGTTGCGGTGGCTGCTGCCAAATTTTCATTGCTTTAAACCCTTATAATGGTGGAGGAAAAGCATTCGTTGAACAAACTCTCAATGAAACAATTTCTTATATCAAAACCTCAGACCCAGATAAAGCTGGCCGTGAAATTTTCTTTCCTGGCGAGTTAGCCGCTAAAACACGAAAAGAAAATTTAGCACAAGGAATTCCCGTAGACGAAAATGTATGGAATGAAATTCTATCTCTATAAAATCGAAGAAAGAAGTGGTCTGCATGATTTATGGCCTATTAAAAAATATCGAAACAGAAAGTTCTTTTTACTCCATTGATTTACAAAAAGGCCTCTCCTATTTAGCAAATACCAATTTACAAAATTTGTCTCCTGGAAAACATCTGATTGATGGAGAAGAGCTATTCGCTGTTGTATCTGATTACACAACAGAACCCAAAGAAATGCGACGTCCCGAAGGACATGAAAAATATATTGATATTCAATATGTCGCTAGTGGCGAAGAAATTCTGGGATGCAGTTTTGCAACACCAGGAAACAAAGTTTCAGAAGATAATTTAAAAACATCTGATGTTGTTTTTTACAGCACAGTTGAAAATGAAACAGACATAAAGTTAACCGCAGGTGCATATGCCATTGTTTTTCCACAAGATATTCACCGCCCCGGCTGCAGCAATCTCACCAATCTTCAATTGAGAAAAATCGTCGTAAAAATAAAAATTAGATGAATGTCCGATGAGCATTCATCTTGAAAGGATTTTACTATGAAAGCAATCGAAATCTGCGCTCCAGGAAGCCTCCAAATTGTGGATCGAGACATTCCCACCCCATCTGCCGATGAAGTCCTAATTCATGTGAAAGCCGCAGGAATTTGCGGTTCTGATACACATATATACCATGGAAAAAATGCATTCGCTACCTATCCTCGTGTTGTTGGACACGAATTTGTTGGAGAAATTGCTGGGCTTGGTCAAAATATAAGCGACCTAAAAATCGGAACGCCTGTAACAGTTGATCCAGTTATTGCCTGCAATGATTGCCACGCTTGTCATATAGGCCGCCCCAATGTATGCAAAAGCCTTCGTGTTTTAGGCGTTCACATCGATGGTGGTTTCCAAGAATATATTGCCGTCAACAGAACGAATGTGTATGTCCTGCCACAAGGTATTCCTTGGGAGATCGCTGCCTTAATTGAACCATATACCATTGCCGCCCAAGTCAAGGAACGTGGGCATATTCGCATAGATGATACTGTCCTTATTTGCGGTGCAGGCCCTATCGGGTTAATTATTTTACAAATGGCAAAAATGATTGGCGCTAAAACTGCAATTATGGACATTGTTGATTCTCGACTCGAAAGAGCCACTGAACTAGGTGCTGATCTTACCATCAATTCAAAAAAACAGAATATTGTTGATGAAATGAATCGTTTTACAAATAACGAAGGTGCCAGCCTAATTTATGAAGCAACAGGAAATGTTACCGTACTAGAAACCTGTATCACAAAAATCGCTGCCAGTGCCGGCAGAATTGTTGTTCTCGGCTTTTCACAAGAAGAAGTTAAAATACCACAAATTGCAATCATGAGCCGCGAATTAGAAATAATTGGCACTCGCTTAAACAACAAAAAATTCCCCGAAGTTATTTCCTGGTTTGAAGAAAAACGTATTCGTCCAGAAAAAATCTTGTCTCATACATTCCCCTTTCAAAAAGCAAAAGACGCCTTTGCGCTCATGGAAGAAGCTCCCGATTCTGTCTATAAAATTGTTTTGACATTTTAAACTAAATCTTGCAGTAATATTTTCAAAAAACTATTCTCTGTTTTTTATCACGTCTACCGATGATAATCATCATTTTTTCCCGCGGCAAAAAGGCCTACTACCGTGTAGTGGGCCTTTTCTATTTCACAACTTAACAAGAAAAACCATCGCAACAAAAAAAGAGCCCCTAAGGGCTCTCGCATTCTTATTCTGCAGTAAACGGCAGCAATGCAATATTGCGGGCACGTTTGATAGCAACCGTAACCTGGCGCTGATGCTTTGCACAGTTGCCAGAAATACGACGCGGTAAAATCTTGCCGCGTTCCGTAACAAAACGACGAAGTTTTGCAACGTCTTTATAATCAATAGCTTCTACTTTATCAACGCAGAAACTGCAGACTTTTTTTCTAGGTCTTCTTCCTCTTTCACGTCTCATCGAATATACCTCCCTTTAAAATGGTATTTCTTCGTCAGGGAGAACTTCTGAACCAAAGGAACTTGCACCACTGCCACCAGCAGGCGAACCTACTGAGCCATGGTCTTCTGGTCCGCGGGTCGGCTTCGCGCCCATGAACTCGATGTCCTGAGCCACTACTTCTGTCACATAACGTTTCGATCCGTCTTGTGCATCATAGTTACGAACTTGCATGCGACCTTCTACCAAAACTTGGCTTCCCTTGATTAAATTATTCCCACAAATTTCGGCCAGTTTCTCCCATGCTACGATGGGAATAAAATCAGCTGTATTCTGCTGGTCACTGCTTCTGCTAAAACGACGGCTGACCGCCAGCGAAAAAGAAGCGACTGCTTTGCCGGATTGTGTATAACGCACTTCCGGATCACGAGCAAGCCGACCTACTAAAATTACCTTATTCATGGCAATGCCCCCCTGGCTTTGTATTATTCTTCGTCAGATTTTATGATCATGTGTTTTAAGATGTCGTCGTTGATCTTCATTACACGATCGATTTCAGCTACGCAAGCTGGATCGCATGTAGTGTAGAACAAGCAGTAATAGCCATCTGCGAAATCTTTGATTTCATATGCCAGACGTTTTTTACCCCAACGATCTTCTTTTTCGATTGTACCACCGTTGTCAGCAATAAGCTTCGAGAATTTTTCAATTACAGCGTTTGTAGCTTCTTCTTCCAATGGTTTAACAATGAATATGACTTCGTACTTTCTCACGAAATCACCTCCCTCTTTGGACTTTGGCTCCTCGTACGAGGAGCAGGGAAGGTTCAAAAATAAGTTTTTTAAACCTAACTGTCTTATGACTAAATAATTATATCATTTCTATAGAAGCGATGCAATGTTTATTTAAACAATTTTCAATGGGTCTAGGCGGCAGACAAATGAATCTTCAAAACAAAAAACTGCTGCAGCTTTTTCCGCTGCAGCAGCCGCTTCACAAAATTTTCATTCTGCATTTTTTATTGTCCATGTTTTTTATGCCGCGTTTTTGCTTACACTGTCCATATATTGATCAATCACCGCTTTTACCTCGGCATCCATGGGAACATCCTTGGTAATCGGATAAAGCCTGCCTTGCTGCGAAACCTCTATCCATTTTCCGTCTTTTTTCTCAAAGGTCAAATCGACCCGGCCTAAATAGATATGATTTTCACCGCCGGCCTGAACAATCGGTATGCCACCCGTACGATAAATAGGCTGGTCGATGACATAATGATCATCTGCACCAATAATCAATGCCGGACCTTTCCCCGCAAGTTTCATATCCATTTGAACATCTGCCGATAAACCCGCATGCGATAAAATAAGCTGTATATCCGATTGATCCTGCACCTCTGGCAAAAGCTTCGCCGCCATCATCACAGGATCCTCCACTAACTTATTCTCACCTTGTACATATTTTTTGACTTTCATCGACGATACCCCAAGAACACCGATTTTAAGCCCGCCAACCGTTTTTATCATATACGGTTTGACTCCTGTTAAATAAGAACCATCTTTATTTGTGATATTAGAGCATAAGGTCGGGAACTGTGCCTGCCCGATCAACTGGTACAATTTTTGATCCGCGCTCACGAGCTCGTCAGTTGCTTTGAATTCATTATTTCCGAGCTCCCATGCGTCATATTTCATTTGATTGAGAGCTGCCATTTCCATGGTTCCATAGAAAACTTTCTGATAGGGTCCTCTGACATACAAATCACCGGCATCAAGCAATATTACATTAGGAACTTCTGCTCTGATTTTTTTGATTATAGTCGCTTTTCGCGCCAAAGCATAAGGATCATAGCCATGAAAATCATTCGTGTGAATAACCGTGAGTCGATAGGTCTGCGGTTGTTCCTTAGCAGCAGCGACTGCATTTGGCAAAATGGCAGAAAACAGCAGACACATCATCAAAAGAACATTTCTCATCCTGAAAATCGACATTTTTTCATCTCCTTTATCTGATTTATTTTATCATCAGCTATATTGCAAAGGATTAAAAGCATGTTAAGTTTCAGAAAATATTATAAGCAGCAAAGCCCCAGCCAGAAATCTTTATAAAAATTTTTTCCGGTTGGGGCTTCATCTTCGTCGCAGTATTATTTCAGAAGAATTTTTGCATCTCATTGATGTCATTGGTCATGCCTAAAAGCACCATAAGTTTGAGTCGAGCTTTCGGCCCTGATAATTCATTGGCCAAAATAAGACCGGCCCCCTTCATCGAATTAGCACTGCCTTCATAGCTGTAGGCCGGAACGACGCTCCCGCCATGCACTCTTGTCGCCAAAACCACTGGGATTCCCTGCGCTCTGGCTTCTTCAATCCCTCGTTTGATCAAAGGAGATACATTGCCGCAGCCAAAAGCTTCGACAACAATGCCTTTCACCTTTTTCTGAATCAAACAGTTCAGCAAATAATCATCCATACCGGCAACAGCCTTCAATAAATGGACATCCTCGACAATTTTATCGCTTTTGATTTTTTTCAAGTTCAAAGGACGGCGTTTTATTATAACCCGATCAAAATATACACGCCCAATCGGGCCCCAAAAAGGTGAATCAAAAGTCTTGACGCTAGTCGAATGCGTCTTCGTAACTTCCTCTGCCGTATGGATTTCGTCGTTGAGCACCACCAAAACACCCTGTCCATATGCATCTTTTGCAATAGCAGTCTGTACTGCAGCCAAAATATTGCCCGGGCCATCCGGACTGGTTTCGGATGCGCCACGCATAGCACCTGTTACACAGATTGGTTTTTGAGTCGACGTCGCCATATCGAGCATATAGGCTGTTTCTTCAAGCGTATCTGTGCCATGTGTAACGATAAAACCAGTTACCGCTTCATCTGCTGCATAGGCATCTATTTTTTTTGCCAAGTCGAACATCATTTGCGGCGTCATATAGCCACTTGGGACATTCGCAAACTCTTTCACTTCGATCTGTGCCAGGTCCTTCAGTGCCGGAACCGCTTTGATCAAATCATCGCCGCTGACTGCCGGCACAAGGCCTTTTACTTCCTCATCGTATTTCATAGCAATCGTTCCGCCGGTTGTGATGACAATTATTTTTTTCATCCCATCGTCTCCATTTCGTCAATATTTTATTTTTACAAAAAAAAGCTGCAGTTCCAGAATGACTTCTGAACTTACAGCCATTTTATATCCGAACTTCAAAGTGACTTTTTTTCTGCTTTATTTTTTCATCTGCCAATGCTTCTACATCAAGTGAAGTCTTGCGATTGTCGGTTCCTTGCTGCAATGTTTTGTGCGGCATTCTCTTTTTTTCATGTTTAAGAAGTTTCATTGCCGTCAATATAACGGCAACGATGACGACTATGCCCACAAACGGCAGATAACTGATTGACGTGGGCTTCGAAGCTGGATTCGCCGCTGTTGCCGCCGTTGTACTGGTTTGCTGCGCTGCACTACCTTCATCATTTCCCGCAATAGCAGCAGCAGGAGCAACGGACTGCTTGGTCGTTCCTGGTGTTGTCTTCGCATCATTTGTCGCCGGTGCTGTCGCCGCACTTGCTGGAGCAGCCGATTTATCCGCAGCAGCCGCTGCAGTATCGCTTTTCTTCTGTCCTTGAAGTGCGGCACTTATTGCCTCGACTTGCTTGACTGCATTGACAAAATCGGGATTAGGCGGCTGAACTACCGCTGCCCCATCGGCTGGAGCTCCATCATTTCCTGACGTCGCTGGCGATACACTCGGCATCACTGGCGGTGTAGGTTTAACCGGTGCAGTCGGTGCTGTTACGGCCATGTTGGAATCCCCCTCTTGCATAAATCTTATCTAGAGTTATTTCTCTACCACGCAGTAAAAATCCTGTACAACACAATAAAAAGCTGTTTTATAAAAAAAGTGCAGCCACGACGGCTGCACTTTTGATTTCTTTATTTGTTCGCATCTTCTTCCACAACGGGATTTGTATGGCTGATCATTTTTTTCTTTTCGGCCTTTTTCTTTTTTTTCTCCTTGTTCTTTGGGCTCTTATCCCCCATAATGAACATCTCCTTATTGTTATGACCTATCTTTGATTATAGCATTTTTACCCATTTTTCGTTAGCTTGCTATTTCGAGGTATTCGCACATACAGCGGAGAATCAAGCCTTGTCCGCAGGAAAAACCATCGCAATCTTTTTTTTGGTCATTAATGCTGTCTATTCATAGGCTTAACTTGCTTTATCAAAAAACGTATCATCACAATATAAAAAACTTCCCTTTTCAAAGGACAAATCCGCTTATAGCTGAACTATTTTATCGATTCCATGAAATCCAGATATTCTTTTTTGCTCATGACCGGCTCATAATCTTTTAGAATCCCTTCTGCTATCTGTGCATCTTCTGCCAATAAATCAATAATGGTATCGACCATTGTCATAGCTGGCAGGATA
>Ga0183099_1000321_pt1 | contig 37867 bp, 17 predicted proteins | sample Biomet1_FD_127788 | JGI IMG/M metagenome (GOLD analysis project Ga0183099, IMG submission 127788) | Microbial communities from bioreactor (seeded with anoxic lake sediment) at LBNL, California, USA - Biofuel metagenome 1 | ecosystem: Engineered > Bioreactor > Anaerobic > Unclassified ... | reverse complement strand
ATTCATTTATATTAGTAAAGTCATATCTGTTTTCAATCTGGAAAGTTCCGTCGAAATCTTTATTCAGCTTGGTATTCATTACCTGAACCGGACACCATATTTGTTTAATGGTAAAGAAGCTTCCCTCCTTCTCATGATGAGGACCAACAATCCCGTCGGCGCCAAAGTTTCCCTGATTATCTATACGTCCGTCTTCATCCACACGTTTCACACCTTCATCAGCCAATACCCATAAGAAACCACCGATGCAACGAGGATGTTTACGCATCATTTCCCAGTAATCATATAATCCGGCACCATGCCCACCATCATATAATCCATGAAGGAACTCAGTTGGCATAAATATCTGAGGCAAACGCATGTATTCCTGACTCTCACCATAAGAACGGTAGTGCATAGTTTCAAATCCACTAAAGTTTCCCTGTGGGTGGATAACCGGGCGAAGCTGAGGATCCCATTTGTGAAACTCACCATCCAATTCTGTATTCCAACCTTTTTCATTGCCATTGCTCCACCAAATTATGGAAGGGTGATTTATATCTCTGGTTACCATCTCCTCTGCCAGTTTAATACCAACTGGAGTCTCATAATGCCCGTGCCATCCGCCTAGTTCACTCATTACATACAATCCCAGTTCATCACAAGCTTCAAGGAAATCAGGATCAGCAGGATAGTGCGACAAACGCACGGAATTCATATTCATTTCTTTAATCAGACGAACATCTTCGTAGTTCTTTTCACGGTCCAGTGTACGAGCTGTCTCTGGACGGAAACTGTGACGATTCACACCACGAATATTTACCCGTACACCATTGATGTAAAGTCCGTCGCTCTCTCGAACCTCAATAGTTCTGAAGCCAAACTTCTCATCTGTCTGATGAAGAATTCTTCCATTCTTATCAAGTAAAGAAAACTGAGCTTTATATAAATCAGGAGTTTCAGCAGTCCAAAGCTTAGGAGAAGAGACATTTAAAACAACAGTAGTCCAGTCGCCCCCTTCCTTAACAAGAGAAGTTGTTTCTTTCACCTTTTTACCGGTAGCATCAAATATTTCAGTTTTTACACTAAGTACTTCAGAAGCAGCATTTCCCAGATAACAAGTTGCCTTAAAAGCACCATCAGCTTTAGCGTCAAGTGCTATCCGATTAAAGTGAGTAGAAGGTTTTACTTCCAGAAACACCGGACGGAAGATTCCACCAAAGTTCCAGTAGTCAGCCCTTCGTTCTGCCAGATTCACGCCAGCATTTTCGGACTCTTTACTTACTGTAACCTCCAGTAAGTTTTTCTTTCCGTACTTCAACAAGTCGGTCACATCATAAGAAAAACGATAAAACGCCCCTTGATGTTTATCTCCAGCCTTGCGGCCATTCACCCTCACTTCCGTATCTGTCATAGAAGCTTCAAACACTAGGCGGATACTTTGTCCGCGCCAGGATGCAGGTACTTCAAATTCATGTTTGTATTGTCCTTGCTCCTTTGCTATTCCATCCGGAAATGGTTTACCATAAAAGGATATACCATATTGATACTGTCCAAATCCTTGGGTTTCCCAGCAGGAAGGTACCATTATCTTAGACCATTTACCCGAATTACGACCATCAGTACAATAGAAATCCCATGCCACCGCATCATTGGCCCCTTTGCCGGAGAGATAGTGGTTAATAGTTGTCGTCACAGGTTTCTGCGCATACAAAAAGGAAGTTAAAAACAACGATAAAAAAACAACTGCTTTCCGCAATTTAAGGACTGTTTGCTTCATAAATTCTTTATTTCTATATTCAAAAGGACGAAAAAGAAGACTTTTTGTACCCAATAGACTGCATTTTAAAGAAACAAACGAGTTCAAACTTTATAAAAAATGATTTCAACTAATAGTAAATAAATTAAAACTAAAAATCTGCTAACTAATTAATGACTAGAAACACAGACAGAATGGTCATATTCTACACATTTTTTTATATCATATCTTCGTAAAAATTAACAAAAGTCAAAAACAGAAGTTATACTATCAAAATGAACAGTGATTAGTTTATTATTTATAACGTATTTTGTGTTGTACAAAATAAGGAACGATAGCCTCTCCTTATTGAAATATGAAAAAACAGCTATCAGAATCTATTAATTAACTTTAATCTACCATGAGAAAATTTACACTTTTCGCTGTAGCGCTCGCTGCAGCATCTTCACTGAATGCACAAGACTATGTGTGGAAAGGCAAACAATCAGAACAAATTTGGAGTTCATCCGTAGCTAATTGGCAAGTGGGTGCTCTTCCAGTACCAAAAGCCTGGGTTGATAATGCCAAAGCTATTTTTGATGACACTTCAAATACAGGATCAGACACTTTGAGTGTTAGTGGTACAATTCTAACATCTGGAATTTCTGTAAATGCTACAAGACCTTATGTTCTTCGCAGAACAGCTGATACAGATGCTCTTACTGGAGATGGAACTCTAATAAAAGAAGGAACAGGCGATTTTTCTATGGATGTTAAAAACAGCTTAACAGGAGGTACAATTGTACGTAATGGACGCCTTATCATGGAAAAACAAACTAGCCCAAATATATTTGGAAGCAAAATTGTAATGGAAGGTGGAGCTGTAAACTTTGCTACATCAACAAGCAGTGCTTATCCTGCAGTCACTGTTCCAATGGAAATTCCTGCAGGGAAAAATGCTATTGTAGAACTATCCCGTTATACATACTGGAGCAGTAAAATTACCGGATCAGGTGATTTAACTATTTATGCAGGCGGTGACAGATCTTATTTAGGAGCAACAAAATTTTCACCTGTTGACTGGTCTGAATATACAGGAAATGTAAAAATTGAAAAGTATATTATGCCTAGTGTTACTCCAGGCTTCTATGGCTTATTGCTAAACACTAATAAGACTTTTGATGAAACAACAATGACAGGAATTGATTCTACTTTCTATAATAAGAAGGTAACCTTGGGTTCTGGTACTGTTCTTACTTCAGAGTCAGGTACACGTTGCTATGCAATCGGTGAATTAAATGCTACAGATAATGAATGTCAGTTAGTTGGCTATTTCAAAAAATCCACCACTCCAAAAATTTATTATATGGTTGGCGGATTAAACACAGATGTTGTATTTCCAGGAGTATTTGCTGATAAAGGAGGTATGGGATACAACCACGTAGCATTAATAAAAATAGGAACAGGTACATACACTTTTACTAGTAATAATAAAGTTTCTGGAGTTGGTGGTGTAACAGTAAAAGAAGGTCGTTTTTATATAAATACGGTTGATGAACCTTTAAAAACTTCTCTTGGACGTTCTAAAGGAAATATTTTAAATATTGCAAAAGGCGCTATCGGTGGTGGTAATGGTCGTTTGACTGGTACTGTTGAAGTTGCTGGTAAATTAGAAATTGGTTACAATGGAATAGGTGCAATTGTTGTATCTGACACTATAAGCACAGACGGAGTTACTATTGGTAATTACAATTATCCTGTAAACTTCCGTTCTTCAGGCGAGGCAGAATTTGAAATTGCTTCAGCAGATAGCTATGATATGTTAACTGTTAATGATCAAATCCGCTTTTACAATGATACAATTGAAAGCCAGATTTACACTCCTGTAATTAAAGTAAAACCAGCTGCTTCTTTTAACATTAAAGATGGCGATACATTTACTCTTATGACATGGAAAGAAGCCAAAGGAGTAAACGACTCATACAAAGTAGAATTTGGAGATTTTAAAGGTGCTTCTTTGAGTGCTAATGAAGTAGAAATAAAAAATGCTAATGACAGTGTTATTGGATATAAACTTGTTGTTACAGCTAAAGGTTCGGGATCGGCTACAGGGATATCAAAAGTCAGTGCTTCTAATAAATTAAATATATATCCTAATCCATCTAACGGAGAATTCAATGTATCTATCGAAGGCGTTGAGATTAAAAAAATCGAGGTTTTCAACAACCAAGGTCAACTCGTAGCTGTTGAAGCAGTTAACGCATCAAATGGTCACATTAATATTAATGGAGTTGCTTCTGGTATGTATTTCGTAAAAGTTACAACATCTGAAGGTACAATTACAAATAAAGTAGTAATTAAGTAATTCATCTATACAAAAAAGGGCAGATCATAGATGTTTGATCTGCCCTTTTTTGTATATAAGAATGAATAATAAACTAAGCCTTATTAATTACTCTTCATTTAAAAATATCATTATTAACTTATCAGAAAGCTTATCAAAAGCTTAAAAAATAACTAAAAGATGAAAAAGACATTACTTACAATTCTATTAGGATTTTATTCATTAAGTTCTTTTACACAAACATCAACCTTAGCCTTCCCCGGAGCCGAAGGGTTTGGCCGCTATGCACTTGGTGCACGTGCCGGCAATACGAGAGAAATTTACCATGTAACCAATTTGAATAATTCAGGAGCAGGTTCACTGCGCGATGCAATTAGTCAACCTAACAGAGTAATTGTATTCGACGTTGGTGGCGTTATCAAAATTCAAGAGAGACTTGTTTTTAGTAAAAACATTTATGTAGCAGGACAAACAGCTCCCGGTGATGGTATTACAGTATATGGCAATGGCGTTTCTTTCTCCAGTGCTGATAATATTATCGTTCGCTATATACGTTTCAGAATGGGGTCTAAGGGAGATACTGGAAAAGATGCCGCTGGTATAGCTAACGGACAAAATATGATTTTTGACCACGTATCTGTTTCCTGGGGATTAGATGAAAACTTTTCCATCAGTTGGGACGGAAAAGGAAGTGAACCTACTAATATTTCCATACAAAATTCAATTATTGGTCAAGGGATTATGGTACATGCCTGTGGAGGTTTAATACAAACTACTGGTGGTGTTACACTCTTCCGGAATTTATATATCGATAACAAAACCCGTAATCCGAAAGTAAAAGGACTAAATCAGTTCGTAAACAATGTGGTTTATAACTGGGGTTCAGGAGGTGGTTATATCTTAGGAGGTGATTCTGAAGGACCTTCATGGGGAGTTATAGAAGATAATTATTTTATTAAAGGTCCTGTAACCGGTGAAACTTCTGCGTTTGTACGTGGTAATGAAAACTTCCAGGTTCGCCATAAAGGTAACTTATTAGATTACACAACCGATGGGGCGCTCAATGGTATTGCTGCTACAGATGATGTATATGGTACCGTAAAATTTGTTGCCCAACAAGATACATTTGCCAATGCGCCACAAATACATCCAGTTATCAATCAAGCAACAAGTGCTCTGGAAGCCTATAGTTGGATTGTTAATAATGCTGGAACCACATTGCCTGCAAGAGATGCAGTAGATAATTACATGGTTGATCAACTTACATCACTTGGAACAAAAGGGGCATTAATTAATGGAGAATCTGACTTAGCATTGCCTAATGGCGTAGGCTATGTTTTTAACGCACCAAAAGCCCTGGATACAGATAATGATGGCATGCCCGATACATGGGAAGATAATAACAGCTTGAATAAAAATGACGCCAGTGATGCTACAGTTATTGGAAGTGATGGATATATGAATATTGAAAGATACATAAACGGAATTTCCGCTGGAGCTACTTTTGTAAAATATCCAACTGTTGTTGCTGTAAAATCACTTGATACAAATTACATTACTGTTAAGTGGAATAACAATGCTACAGATGCTACCGGAATTATTCTTGAGAAGTCTATTGACAACATAAACTTTACTGCTGTTGCAACTTTAGAACCTACTGCTACTGAATACAAAGTAGATAATTTAGATGCAAACACTCCTTATTATTTCCGGTTAAAAACTGTCAAAGGAGAGGTAGAATCAATGTATTCTGATATTCTAAAATCTACGACTTTTGGGGTAGCCGCTCCTCCTATCATGTGCACCGAGCCTTCACCTGTCAACGAGTCTATTATAGCCGATTATACAGAAGCAACGCTATCCTGGACAAATCTGACAGGCCTTTGGGGGGGAGATTTATACTATAATGTTTTTGTAGGAAACAGCGCCGATAACTTACAATTAGTTGCTACAGACATTACTCTTGCAAATTACAAATTAAGTTTAAGCCAAAACACTACTTATTACTGGAGAGTAGATGCAAAAAATGCATTAGGAGAACAAAAAGGAGACGTTTGGTCTTTCACATCAGGAAATAAACCCGAAAGAGAGAAGGTGGCTTACTGGAATTTTAATGAAACAGGAGGTTCCTCTGCAGCCAATGAAACTATTGGATATGCAACAGCAAAAGACTTTACTCCAACATGGACAGTTGGAAAAAGTGAAAACGCAATTTCATTTCCAGGAACTCCTGCCTCTCAGGCAATGGTTCAAAGTCACTATGATTTACTAAATATCGGTAATCAATCATTTTCTTTCGATCTTTGGTTTAAATCAAACGGTGGTACCACAACAGACTGGTATTTATTGCATAAAGGTAGCCACACAGCAAATGCTACAACAGGAGCAACAGGACGTTGGTTTGGTCTTCAATATAAGAGTGCAAAACTAACATTTGGCATTGATGATAATGTTGTAAAAACATATATAGATATAGCTGCTTCGTCTTACTTTAACGGTCAATGGAATCACGTTGCATGTGTAAGAGACATGGCAGCAGATAAAATACAAGTCTATATCAATGGAAATCTAGTTGGAGAAAAAACAGACGGCACAGGAGATATAAGTGAAATAGAGGATATGGTTATTGGAAACTGCAACGTAAATTTCAATGCTCCTTTTGCAGGTGATATAGATGAGGTTTCCATTTATAATTCTGCATTAACCGCTGCTGAAATTAAAGAAAAATACAATGCCGGAATATCAACTGCTATTCCTACAGCTCCAAAAGCTAATTATGAATTAAGCACATATCCCAATCCTTTTACTAGCGAATTAACTCTATATTCCGCTTTATTAGGCGAAAAGAATGTTATTGTACAAATATACAACATTTCAGGTCAATTGGTTTATAATACAAACATTAGTGCTATTGACAATAGATTAACTCTAAGTAATTTAAATACTCTTCCCTCTGGTTTCTATACCTGTAAGATAAAAACATCGGATGCAGAGGTGTCTATTAAAGTTCTGAAAAATAAATAAGAAACGACCAATATTTCATAAAAAGCATTCTCCATAGAATTAAATCCATTGGCGAATAAATGAAATTTATTGGTGAATAGTCTGCAAAAAATTGCTTAATAGTTTTTTAGAAACATAACCGGACATGGAACAACATCCGGTTGTGTTTTCTAAAAACATAACCGAATGTTGTTACTTCGTTTTTTAGCAAATTCTACAAAAAAAACGAAAACCATCCATCACTCCATCACGGTCTTTGTAATACATTAAATGTGAGATAATTATCCGTGATGGTAGCTTTTCTATCCATCACGAATCCATCACTTTTGAAGGCCATCCATCACGAAAATAGTTGAAAGCGTGATGGATGAAAGCTTTTCGTGATGGTTTAGTGATGGATAAAATCCATCCATCACGATGTAATCAGCTATTGATTAGCGTGTTAATAGAAAAAGTGACGGAGTGATGGATGGTTTTCATTAAAACACATATTATCTTATCACAGCAAACTTTTGATTTAATACACCCCTGGAGGTTCTCAACACGCATACATATATGCCAGGTAACAAGTCTATAGGAATGGTTAGTTGATGTTCTCCGGCAGATAAATTCTGTTCTGAAAGATGCTTTTGAACAGCGCCATTTATATTGAGTATATCCAAAGACATGTTCTGCTGTTGAGCCATAGAAAGGCTGATTAATAATTCTTTTTCAGAATATTGACAAGAAAGGAATTTATCATCATAAGAAGATTTACTATCTAAAGATGATAAAGTTCGTAAATCAATATCTCCCAACTGATAAACTCCGGCAGAAGCAAGAAGATAGCATCCGATTCCAAAATCTTCGAAATCGGGAGCTTTATCATATAATACAGGTTGCCCATCTTCGGGACAAGCTCCTGCTCCCTGCACATAGCCTAAAAAGCCATCACTATGAACTACATCTTTGCACATCGCATTCCATCCTCTGATCACACAAGGAAGATAGGTGTCTTTATCCAATAAGCCGGAATTAATTCCATAAGCCATTCCTGCTATAAATAAAGCTGTTCCTGATGTCTCTTTTCCTGAGGAATCTATGTGCCCGTAATTTGTGGGAGCAGCAAGACTTACACTCCAAAAGCCATCTTCGCGTTGACATTTTTTCAAAGCCAGAGACATTGCTTTAAAATCTGAGATGTACTGTTCTTTATGAGCTACTGTATCGGGAGAATAATGAAGAACACGAGCCAATGCCATATATACCCAACCATTCCCTCTTGACCAATAACAAGGTTTATCAGTCTCTACTTTATCTGTATAAGGAGGGTCATACTGATAATCTCTATACCAAAGCCCATCTGCCTGATTAAACAAAGGAGTTCCGCCACCTTTTTTGCTTCCTCCATGTTTATTGCGGGTGTACATATACATTTGATACATTTGTTCAAAGTACCTATTATCTTTCTCAACACGTCCCAATTGTGCAAATATTGGCATAGCCATCTGAATAGCATCAATCCAATACCAATCATTAATAATATCAGTAGCCAATATTTCTTCTATCCTACTCTTTATATGAGTTTTCCGTATCTCCAAGTCGGGTTTTAGCATATATAAGTCTAAATACGCCTGCCCACAACACAAGAAATCAGCATGGCGCTTAGCATTATCATTTGAGCTTATCCACTGATGAAAGTTGCCCCAATCTTCAGCATAAGCAAGCCACTTTGCTTCAGGATATTGATTGTAAAGAGCCATTAACCCTTCATAATAGACTGACCGGGTCCATATCTTACTATTTCTCTCCTTGCCTCCTACATATGAATTAGCTCCAACATCCGGATAATTCCTCATAAAATAATCATTAACAAGGGTTGCATATCTTAATGTCTCATTCTTCTTAAGAACTAAAGAATCTGTATTCTCAGCAGCAAGAATCAATGGATCAACGAAAATACAACAGATTACTGCTACAACTAATTTCAAATAAGATTTCATATATAAATAATTTGTTTCTTTTATAAATTTCACAGAATATATATACAAGAAATCCCCAATAGAAAAAAAAGCCAATCCATAGCTATAACTTCCTATTGGGGATTAAAAAACAGATTCTTATATCTGCGAGAGACTATTTCAAATCATACTTAATAAACCAGTTATCAATATTTGATTCCAACTTTGTTTTTATTGTTCCTCCATTAGAATATTTAGAAGCTACTTTATCAGCCCAAACCTTTCGGCTACTTTCTCCCCAGCGTTTAGCCATACGGATCATTGTATAATATGCAGAGGCTTCTCCGGCCATTTCTAAAGATGTTTCTTCCACTATAAGAGAATCAAGCATCATTTTGTCTTTATTAATATCGGCATTAGGATTTTTAAGAACAGACTCACCAACCTTACCCAAATCAACTCTTCCCCTAATTCCACGGTTTGCTTTATTACTAGAAGAAGATGTGACATAAAGAGATGTTGGATACGGTTCAAAAGGAGATAAGAATGTACCAGTAGTACTGTTATAATAAGAGCCTACACCATCATTTAAAAAAGCTAAAGCCTCTTGAAAACGACCTAAACCCACCAAAGACTCAACTAGAAAAAGATGAATTTGTGCAGCACGATATAAGCTAATCTGTACATCATTCCGATAAATTGTACTTGAAGTCTCATGTCCTGAAAGGAATTTTTCCATTACCCACTCATTATTTACCTGTTTGAAGGTTACCCCTGACCCTCTATATCTATCTCCCAATAAACCACCTGAGGTTATTTGTGAGTTAAATCGGTTCATTGCAACCTCTGTTGGTCTGAGAATATATGAATTAGGTGAAGTATTAGACAAATAATCTATTACATGGTTAGTTTGATTTAAACTGTAATCAAAGAATGCAACAGTGATATGCTCCATACGGCAGAATTCTCTTCCAAATTTTTTCCACTCACCATTATATTCACTCAAATTTAACTGGAAACTGGCTTCGTCTCCTCCCTGGCGGATTAAACTCACACAATTAGTCCATGCATCCTGATAGTTATTTTGATATAAATAGATTTCAGCTAACAAACACTCCGGAGTAGGACAAATACGATTCCATTGCAAATTTGTAGGTGAATCAGCCTGACCAGGAAAAAGTTCAGAAGACCACCGAATAACACCTTTACCATTAACTCCATTAACACCATCGACCATTAATGAACGGCATTTCTCAATAATAGCATCAAAGCCCAACGTTGGATACTTAGATAAATCCTGATAAGAGGTCAACGGATCATCAAGATAAATCGCTTCACCATAAATCTTAGCCAACATAAGGTATGCCCATGTTTTGTAACGAAGAGCCCCACCAATCAGTCCATCATAATTTTCAGAAGTCAGTGCAGTAGGATTTATTTTTCTATACGCAAACACATGTTCAATATAATCGTTACAATTTAATATAACATTATAATAACCTTGTGGATCTGCTAAAGCATTACCTTTTAGATCTGTTGAATAATTGTATATATCCCATACGTTACGGGAAGCATTAATGGTCGGTTCAAATAAATCGCCACGTAGCCCCTCAAGGAACATTCCTTTTTCTGCCACAGTCTGTACAGATCCGGCTATGCCCATAAATCCAGAATAAAGTTCTGTATAATCACCTACATAATCTTTTTCCAAAAGCACATCATCTGAATCAGGATTAAAGAAGCTATCGCATCCTGAAAAAAAGATAGCAAAAGAAAAAGCACAAATTGAATATATTATTTTTTTCATATTTGAATACAATTAGAATTGCAATTTAAAACCAAATTTAACAGAACGAGGAAGAGCTATTTTACCATAATCAAATCCTCTCATTGAAGAGTCATATGAATACATTGTTTCCGGATCTAATCCCAGATAATCTGTAATAGTAAATAGATTTTCTCCAGATACAAATATGGTTGTTCCAGCTAAGTATTTAAACTTATAACTTAACATAAGCTCTTTTAGTTTAATATATGACGCATCTTCAATCCAACGATCAGAAAAACGCGCATTTCCCATTGGATCTCCATAAGTAGCTCGTGGCATTCTTGTTTCCTGGCCTTCTGCTGTCCAGCGGTTATTTACTGATACTAATTGATTTGTAAAATCTTTCATAGATTCCATGTTCTGACGAACAGCATTATACATCTTATTACCTTTACTATAACCAAATGTAGCTGATAGTTCAAATCCTTTGTATTGTAGCGAAGTGAAGAAATTACCATAATAATCGGGAGTTGCACTTCCCAAATTCACTCTGTCTCTGTCGTCAATCACTCCATCATTATTCTGATCAACAAAATGCATATCTCCTGCTTCAAAAGCCTGACCTGAAATATTTGTTAATGGAGTTCCATTCTTACCGGCAGTTTCAGCTTCTCCAGAAGTTGAAAAAACGCCTTCTGATTGATAACCATAAAAGCTATAGGTAGGTTTACCTACTTCAGATATAATAGCAGAACCATCAGTCATATTCAACACCAAACTGTTTTCACCATCTAAATCCGTAATCTCATTCTTATTAAATGAGATTGTTCCTCCTACATACCATTTCCAGTTTCTTGTTTGAACAACAGCTAGTTGTAAACCAGCTTCAAACCCTGAGTTCTTTGCTGTTGCAACGTTATCATATAAATAATTAACACCAAAAGCAGAAGATATTGAACGTGGCATAATTAAATTACTATTCTCAGTATGATAGTAATCTAATGTCATATCCAATCGATGATTCCACAAAGACAAATCGGCACCTACTCCAAATGTTTTATTCAATTCGGGAACAATACCAGTATTTGGGATTCCTGCTCTGGTCAAACCAGATAACTGCCTAAAAACTTTATTTAAATAATTATATTTACTTAATGAGGAAGAAAAGCGACTATTCCCTGTTGTTACATATTCTGCTCTTAAAGTTAAATTATTGATAATATCAACATCTTTAAAAAGAGAATTTTTTGCATACCAAGCAACATTAAAAGCTGGATATAGATGGTATCTGGTAGCATCTGGTCCTGTTGATGAAGATGCATCCATTGATAAGTTTATACCTGCAGCAATTTGGTTATTATAAACATACTGTGTGCTAAAATTATAATTAGACCAGTTCCATAAATCATTATAACCATAAAAAGAACGTCCTCCCGTTGTGCTCACATAATTTAGTGTTTTATAAAAGTCCGAACTTGAGTTAATACCTTTCCCAGCATCATATTCACTTTTATTCATAGCAACCTGAGCTCCTACAGAAGCATTGAAGGCATGTATATCATTAAATGTTTTTGAATAATTAGCATTTAAATTAAAATACATATTAAAAGTCTCACCCTGGCCAGCTTTAATCGTATTTTCAGCAATCTGATTATCGAGAGGCATGATAGTCCGTTCAGAAATACCAGGTACAAATGCAGATTGGTAACTTCTAGTATAATATAATCCAATAAGTCCTTTCACACTAAAAGCGTCTGAAAACTTATAGTTCAAACCAAAATTCATCTGTACATCATATAGATGTTCCTGCATTTTCACATTTGAAACAATAGCTAGAGGATTACTAACCATATTATTCACTATAAGACTTCCATCAGCATCACGAATCGTTGCTAAATCCGGAAGTAAGTTGTTATCAGCATCCTTCTCATAAGGAGATAACAGAGGAGCTTTTTTTAATGCAGCAAGTAAAGGACTTGTTTCTTCAAGCATGCCTTGTTCCTGCATTTGACTGTTAATATACGCCATAGAAACTGTAGAAAACAATGAGATTTGTTTATTCAGATTCACATCAGCATTCAGACGGGTATAAAATTTGGAATAAGTTGTTCCTTTAAGCTGCCCGGATTTATCTTGATAACCCAAAGAAACATCATATTTAGCAATAGCATCCCCTCCTTTTATTTTTAATACATTATCTGTAAAAAATCCGGGAGAATATATTTCTTTTTGCCAGTCTGTATTATTGTTATATTTATAATTATAATAATAAGTCGGATCATCTATTAAATAAGGGAATTGTGTCAACACATCTGCCATATCAGAATATTTAGTTAAGGCTACATTGCTAATATAACTTTTATAATCATTGACACCCATCACTGGATATGTTGCCTGATTCATATCAATTCCGTATTGTCCTATGAATTCAACCTTCGTATCTAAATCTACTGCTTTATCTGTTTCAATCATAATAACTCCATTAGAGCCTAAAGATCCATACATTGCAGCATCAGCACCTTTTAGTACTGTTATATTCTCAATATCATGAGCATTCATGGCTCCTAAAATATTCCTCGAGAACCCTCCGATTGTTCCAGACTCGTTCATATCTGGCATGTATGGTACTCCATTGATAACAATCAATGGAGTAGAGTTTGCAGTCACAGAGTTAGCTCCTCTAATACTAAAATAATTACCTTCGCCCTGCATTCCACCTTTACCAATAACTTGTAAGCCAGGAATATTCATTAAACTTTGATCTATATCTACTTTACTCAGATTTACATTGCTCTTCTGTATAGCAGATAGATTAGTTTGCTTTTCGCGAATATTAGTAATTCCTTTTAAAGGCAAAATCATATTGTTTGAATAGCCATATTTATCTTGTGGAACCATTACGAACCTCATTTTTTTACGGTTAGCTATAGGCTGAACATTTGTATAATATCCAGGATACCAAACACTAATTTCTCCTTTAAGAGATTTTACTTCTACCTGAAAATATCCTTTATCATCCGTTTTAACAGAACGCTCATGTCCACTAAAACTAATCACCGCCCCTTCAATAGGCGCATTATTATAAGGGTCTACTACTGTACCTTCCAATTTTACAAGCTCCTGAGCCACAACTGAAATATGGCTAAGAAATATGAAAAGTATCAGTACTATAATTTTATATTTATTCATACTAAACATTGATTTTAAGATTAATAATTATTAGCCGTTGGTTTCAAAGTCCAATGATATAGTCTCAATTTTTTTGATCCACCAACAGATTCAAGCTTATTAAATTCAACCTTTATCCTGAATGAAGCCATTGAGTTTCCACTAACATTTACAACGCCAACTAAGCCGCCTAATCCATCCCATTTAGATTTACCTCCAGCAATCAGATCAGCTTCAGTTTCATTAACACGGTCAAAATTCCAAGGGTTAGACAAGCTTATCTGCAAGTTTTCATTAACTTTCTGATATATATAATTTCCAGATTCACTATCATTTGCAAAATAGACATTAATATATGGATGCCCCATACTGTGGAATCCCATATACAAATTATATTCTCCTGGAGGAACCTGCATTTTACGAACTAAAGTTTTTGTTCCATCTATGTATTTTTCCAATGGAGGAAAACTTACCGAGAATTCGGCATCACTATCTGGATTTCCAGTAACATCTAATACTAAATAATTAGGAAGAACCGTTGGTTTAGGAGTTTCAGAGTCAGTAAATACGGACACATTATATGATCCATCTTCTTTCTTGATAACACCTTTAAAATCATACCAATCTTTTTGATCTTCTGATAAATATTGCCAGTATTCAACTAAAGATTTCACACGACTAATAATAATGTTATTAGGTATCTTTATCTCCGTAACAAAATAAAGCATTCCATTACTTAATTCTACTGGATTTGATTTATCAATCATTTGAACAGGATCACGCCAAACACGGTCAAATGCAGACTTCGTATCTTTATTACTAAAATCAGTAATAACACCATTGTAAAAAGCAGCTTCTTTAATCCACTTCATTGCGAGTACCGTATCTGCCAAGGTTACTTCCTTGCCCATTAATTTGTACTGAGTATTAAGCTTTTCAAAACATTTTCTCACAACCTCATTATTGGGGATCAAAGCTGTAAATTGCGAGAATTCAGAATTAAATTTTGCTTTCTCAAACAATGGGTTATATACATAAAAAACAGAATCATATAAAGTATTACCAGTTTTATCAACACCAATAGGAATAGAATTTGCTTTATCAAAGACTCTTGTATTTTGTGCAAAAATAGAGTCACGTATAATTGAATAGTCATCTCCTAATTCTCTTAGATAATCATACATATTAACCTTTGATTTTAATAAAGATTCAATAACATGCACAACTCCATTCTTCAGAATATAGGTTTTAACTATTTTAGCATTATTCACATATAAATCTTCTCCGTTTTGAGTTATCTGAAGATAAATACCATTCAGAGAACGAATACGAAGCCCATTTTTTAAGTTAGAGCGAATAAATGGTAAATAATTCATGTGATATTGCATTCTTAATATATCATTTGATTCAATGCCAGATACCGACATAGCTTCATTATTAGCAACCCACAAAGTTAATTGCTGATCTTTGGTCAATTCTTTATCTAACTCTGTTTTTTTAAGCTGATCATAGAATTGAGAATATTCTTGATTCTCCTGAAAAAATTCTGTTAGAGTCTTAGAACTTTCATCCACAACCATTTCCTTATCACCATAGAAATAATCATCCCATGTGTCATTACAGGAAACCAAAAATGGACAAACAAATGATAAAATAATAAATATCTTTTTCATATACATTTATTTTAATTAATAGGCTTAAAGGTTAAACAATCTAAATATGAAAGATCAGTATCTCCAGCCAAAATCCTCAAAGTATGTTTCTTTGTTACGCTAAATTCTACTTGACCAATGGTCGTTTTCAGGAATTGATCCTTCTTTGATGAATTACCTGATGTAGCAACTTCACTACCTACATATTCTCCATCGAGAATAAAAGATAATTTTGAACCTGGTGAACTAGCCAAAGCATTAAAATGGTTTAAAACCAACGAATATTTTCCTTTTATAATTGCTGGAGTTTCCATTTCTACCCATCCAAACATACCCAATTGAAGTATCAAGTAATCAGAATTAGCTGCTGTCTTTTTTACTGAGGATCCTTTATCCGAAACATAATAACCAACTCCGTTACGATCTTCAGGAACAGACAACCATTTATAGCATTCAACACCATTTGCATCATTATCAATCCAACCTCCAGAAACAGTACTTAAAGTAGTAATCCTATAAACAGCGGAATAAAGTGCAGCCAAATAAGGATAGTCTGTAAATTCCCATTGTACAGTAGTAGCTTCGGGAGTAGCAACTGGCATAATATCATCAACCTCATGCACAACTCCATTCTTACAATTGATGTTTATAGATTGAAGCTTTACACCAGACGCTGAATTTTTATCATAATTAATGAATAGACTATAATTAATATCAGACAAATTTATTAATTCATTTTCAGCTAGCGTTGCAATGTTCTTAGATGTTACATCTGTATCAAATTTTGCCAGAGAGTTAAAAGATAGCATCTGATTTATAATATGATAAGATATGTACTTATTAAGAGCATTGGAAGGGTCGGCATAATTTGCATCAGTTGCACCCAAATAAGCTGCTAAAGAATTTAAATCTGTAACATTCCTTTTTGCAAAGATATCATTAGAAACAGCAAACAGAGTATATTTGTATTTCCTCACACTTACAGTTCCATCGGATGACAATTCTGTGGTTAATATTTTATTTAATCTTTCACTGTATCCGGTAGCTTCTATAGCACTCTTAAATATAGAGTATGACGAAACCTGCATTTTATCCCAAATAGTTTCTGTTATAGGAGTTAATACATGATCTATTGTTTGAATAACACCATTAGTAACAGTTTTATCTAGTCCTACTATCAGAGCTTCATCATTAACACGAATCGCACTCAATCCACCATTTTCAATTGACAAAAAATCACCTGTTGCAGTTGTGTCTGCCAGAGCTCCATTTTCAAAATCGGAGGTTGTGTATTGCATTCCCTTAATTGTATGATACTTTACTAAAGTAATTGCATCATTCTTATTAAGACCTGTTATTGAAGAAACATTCTTAGTTTTCAGATACGCATTCATTGCATCATTATTCGGGACAAAGCATGTATAATTAGCACTCAAATTGAGCGTATTATACAAATCTGTATATTTCAATAGATCGACCCAAAGTGAGTATACCTCAGGGTTCTCACTCATATAAGTTGCAGCTGGAACATCTTCCATTTCTTCAATGTATGCATTATTAGCATATGGATCTGAACATGAACACAGACTAACTATAAATAGGATCAATAATCCACTAAACTTTTTCATATCATTATATTTATTAACTGTTTATGATTATTTACCAAGTATCTCGTAATAAGAGTTTTGCTTAAGCAAAGGATTAACTGCCGTTTCATCTTCATGATATGGCATATACCACGAATTAGTATCAGTCAGTTTTGAACGCATCACGGCTTGATTATTAGCTCCTGTGGCATACAGTACTTGCTGAATTAAAAGCTCTTTGTATTTATAATTATCTCGGGAACCAACACGTAATAAATCAAACCAGCATTTTCCTTCTGCAAAGAATTCTCTTTGACGTTCTTGCAATAAAAGAGTTAGCATTGATTGTTGATTAGATGTTGCAGTAATATCTGCCAAGCCAGCTCTTTCACGTATTAAATTAATTAAATCAGCAGCTTTTGCAAAACCTTCATCTGTTCCTAACATAATGTTGGCTTCTGCTTTCATTAAATAAATATCTGCTAAACGATAAATAATATAGTTTTGATCATTCTCTGTGCTACCATCTCTCGCAGTAGCGCCATCATTTAGTTTTCCAATATATTTCCAAATAGTAGATTCATCGCTTGTTTTATAAGAAGCGTCTCCTCCTCGTATATCATTTTCATCATTCAATAAGGATAACTCATAAGAAGAAATCAAATAATTATGATTTGTACTAAACCAAGTAATAAAGCTATTGGTTTGTGCCAACGGCTTACTGTATTGTATTTCAAATATACTTTCATTACTATTCCCCGGATAAAAGTTAGTGAACCAGGAAGAACCTTGAATCAATCCTACTTTTCCAGAATTAATAACTGCATCACATTCTGTAATACATTCTTGATAATTACCTAACCACAAATTAATATCTGCTAATAAAGAATAAATAGCCCATTTTGTTGCGCGCCCTTTTGTGTTCATCGGATTTGTATCATCTGATTCCGGAAAATATTCTTTTGCTGCCTCTAGCGCTCCGTTTAGATCAGTAACACATTGTTTCAGAATATCATTTCCAGGAGTTGTTCCAATAACATAAGAAGCTTCATCATCTACATATGGTTGAACAACATAAGGAACGTCTCCAAAAACACGCACCAAATAAAAATAAGATAAAGCACGAAGAAAATATGCTTCAGAAAGATATGAGTTCATCACATTTACATTAAATGACTCGTCATTATCAACAACACCAGGTGCATACTTTATCACAGAGTTTGCCATATTTACTACTTTGTAAATACCATCCCATTTAGCTAAATCATTATCTAGCAAAATATCCATTGAACGGACTTTTTGAGCTGCTTTTTGTGCTGTAGAACCATCTCCATAGAATATAATGCCATTCCCTCTTGATTCTCCCCAAAGAAAAAGATCCTCTTGTGCCGAGCGTAAATTCACATATCCTGCTGCTAATACAGCCTGGACTTCTTCTTTTGTTTGCCAATACTCAGAACTACTTTGTTCATTCTCCGGCAAAACATCTAAATAGTCTTGACAAGAGGAAAAAGCAAACATAAGAGTCAATACAGAGATATAATATTTTATATTTTTCATATCGTATGCTATTTATGTTTAAAATTTTAAATTCACTCCAAAAGCAAATCGTAAAGGCTTAGGAGTTGAAGCCTTATCAAGAGCTACTTCATACATATTATCTATTCTTGAAGTACTGATTTCGGGATCTTGACCTGTATACTTTGTTATAGTAAGTAAATCATATCCGGTAAAATAGAACTCAGCTTTCTGAATTGAACTTTTCCCTAAGAAAGATTTAGGAAGAGAGTATTTCAATGTAACAGTTTTTAAACGTAAAAAAGAAGCATCCTCTACAAAGCGATCAGATCCTAAATAATTATATCCGCGATCATATAATGCGCGAGGAATATCAGTATCATCACCTTCATGTCTCCATCTTTTTAGAACAGCTGTACTCTGATTATTTTTCCCATACATGTTTTCCATATTTATCCTAGCCTGATTTATAGCTTTCTGTCCTGCTCTTCCATGAAAATTAGCGATTAATCCCCATGATTTATAACGTACATTAAAGCCAAAACCACCTGTTACTGTCGGATTAGAATTTCCGAGATAAACAATATCGTATTGGTTAATCACACCATCACCATTCACATCCATATATTTAGCATCACCAGGATATACTTTAATATCGTTATTCTGCATAACCACAGGTTTCCCATCAATGTTATTGACCAAGTTGCCACTGTTATCCCGAACATATGTTTCTTCGGTATTTTGATATACACCTAAATATTTATAACCATAAAAAGAACCAAGAGGATCTCCTTCTACAAGTTTATAAGCATATGCCCCATTTTTTAAAGAATAGTTCATTGCAGTTTTATTCTCTGGCATTTCTAATACTTCGTTTTTATTCTGAGCTATATTAAAGTTTAACTGCAACCCCCAATCTTTACTTCTTAAGACATCATAATCAAAACGAAATTCCCAACCTTTATTTGACATTTTACCGGAATTATACCAAGCGCCACTTGAGAAACCTGTAGACGTTGGTATATCTACATTTTTTTGTAATATATTTGTTGTTAACTTATTATATACATCAACAGACATATTAAATTTATCATTAAACAAACCAAAGTCAAAGCCAAGATTTGTTTGAGTTACAACTTCCCAATCCAGATTATTTAATTGAATTTTATTGGGTGCAATGGCGCTCATCTCTCCGTATCCTGGCACAATTGGCTTAAATGTACCTACGTAGGGAGATGCTCCGGTAGGAGTATTACCACTCTGTCCCCAACTCAGCCTTAATTTTGCAGTTGAAACTGCCTTTAAATTTTTTACAAACGTTTCTTCTCCCAATTGCCAAGCTACACCAAAAGTAGGGAATCCTCCCCAGCGACTATCTCTAGACATACTGGAACTAGCTTCCATACGATAGCCTGCATCAAACAGATATTTCTCATAAAGAGTATAATGAGCATTTAAAACGCCACCTAACTCACGATTAATAACCCTTCCAGAACCAGCAGCCTGAATTTTCGCTCCTGAAACAGGGTCTATAATACCACTGCTTGAATTACCACTTGTGGAACTGGTATAACTAGATGTTGTTTGATCAGATGTCTGAAAAATAGCACTTAATAACAATTTATGATTGTCTGTAAACGATTTATCATAAATAAACCTGTTTTCAGTAGTTAAATAAAGTTTATCATTTCCGCCATCTGTACTATAATTAAAATAATTATCAACCCAGGAAACACCCGTCACGCTTTGGGGTAAAAAGAGTTTGCTTTTAGATGTTCTAACATCAAACCCTACAATACCACGATAATCAAGTCCTTGGAAAAATCTATAATGAAGATTGAAGATCATACGACTTGTAGTCGAAGTTGTTTTATTCATACTTTCATTAACTAAAGCAACCGGATTAAATACCCCATCAGTAAATTGTCCCTGAAAATAAGAATATGGGGTGAAATAATCGCTTGTACGTTCACCATCTTCACCAATCATATATGGACTCATATTTGGCATTTTAGTTATAGCCTGAGAACGAGCGTTACTATCCAGGTATTTACTATCAGAATAATTGGCATTCTTTTCTCCCTGAGTAAAACTGAAATTTGTAGAAATATCAAGTTTATCTGAGAATTTATAGTTCATATCAAACATTGCACTAATACGGTTAAATCCAGTACCGATAGTTGTTCCTTCTTCAGTTAAGTATCCTAACGACAAACGGTAAATGGCTTTATCTCCACCACCCGACATTGAGAAATTATTGTCAATAGAATAACCTGTCTGTGAAACTTCTTTAAGCCAATCTGTGTCTTGATTATATTCATTAAAATTCTGCCAGGAAGGGTCAAAGCCAATTTCCTTAGTATCATAGAGCAAAGCTAAATACTTATTAGAGTTTGTTCCTCCTTCTCCAAGATCGCTAACTGTATTCCAAATTGCATCTTGTACCATTGATACATATTGGTTTGCATTCAACATCGGAAGAGAACTACCTTCTTTTCTATATTCATATTTTGTATTGAAAGAAAACTGAATTTTACCTTGAGCACCTTTTTTAGTTTTAATCAATAGTACACCATTTGCTCCTTTTGATCCCCAAACTGCAGTAGCTGCAGCATCTTTTAATACTTCTATTGATTCTATATCACTAGGAGAAATATTAAGTAATTCACCATAATCATCTGAGTTTGCAGTCGCAAAACTAAAATCATCAGAAACATCTACAGGAAGAGGCACACCATCTACAACAAATAGAGGTTCTGATGATGCATTTAAAGAAGATGTTCCACGAATACGAATCGAACTTTTTCCTCCTGGATCAGCACCAGTTAGTACATCCACATTTGACATAGCTCCCTGTAAAGCATCTGTCAGAGAAGAAACCGGAGCAGTTTCTATATTTCCTAATGACAGTTTCTGAGAAGCAGAGATCTGTTCTTTCGGAGACATACCCAATGCATTTTTCTCCACTTTCTTCGCAGTAATTTCAATTCCTGTTATAGTTAATCCATCTTCCTCCATTAAAACATTAATAGTTTTTTGACCAGTAAACTTTTGTTTGGTCGTTTTATAGCCTATGAAGGAGAACACTATTGACAAGTTCTTTTGAGAAGGAATTGAGAGGCGAAACTCACCATTTATATCAACAGCAGTACCTCCCAAAGAACGATTATTTGAATTCAATACAAATATATTAGCTCCCACCAGAGGATCACCTGTAGTTTTATCTTTTACAGTACCTGTAAGTACAGTTTGCGCAGCTACTGTACTTACAGCAAACAGCGCCAGCGTTATAAAAAGAATATATCGAATATTTTTCATATTTTTCATATTTTGTATCTGTCTATTCAACTTCCAATAATCCATCAATCAAATAAGCAACCCCATCTGAATAAATTCTGGGAAAATAACTTACCACATTCACTATATTACCTTTTGCATCTTTTATTTTCAATCCAGATCCAGTATCTATCAAGGTAAGTTTTGCCATTTGTCCATTTGATAACTTTTTAAAAGTTGTAAGTTCACCTTGAACACCAGCTCCAGGAAATGGATAATCCAATAAATTACTTGTGCTTACATCTACAAAGTAATATTTTAAATAATCAGCAACCTTTGTAGATGGATCCCATGGAATTTTACCCACAGAAAAATCGTCCTCAACAACTTTTTGCGTAGGAATTAACGCTATAAAACGATTACCTTGCAAAAAACTAAAAGATGGAATGCTCTTCGATAAACCGGAAGCCTCAATAAGCCAATTAAAAGCTGTGAATTCAGCCGGGCAAGCAACAGCGCTTGTAATTACATCCTTAAATTGAGAAGACTCTGGAACCAAAGCAGAAGCTTCACCTTCAAGAGCATATGCAGTTCCATTACTCCAGGTATTTATCTTTGTAAATGTTGGAGTCTCTGCCCCCGAGTTATAAGTAGCTGACGAATAAACTTTATTACCCTTGGTATAGATATAATTATAAGAACTTATTGTTCTGTATATAGCCTCATCACCTCGACTTGACATTGTTTTGATTGCAATATGATTTCCTGAAAAACTCTTTTTCTGAGTATATTTCATAGCTTCCATCCCATTCAATCCTTCTATTTGAATTTCTTGTGCACCATATTTGTTAGAGTTTGTATTTACATACTGAATCGGAGCTCCGCCAAATGTTGTATTATTCACAATCATTTTATCTGTAGGATAAAAAACCTTAAACTGATTTTGGTCACTCAACAAAATGTCAATATATGAGCTAGACATATCAAGAAACATATTATAATCCGGATTACAATACATTGGCGAAGTTACCTTCTCAAACATTGGTGGAAGTATCACATGATCTAACCCATAAAGAGTTCCATTCACACACATCTGTTTTAATGTTGCAGATTTCGTGTCAAATACAATTGGAGTTCCCCAAGAAGTAATAGTTTTACCAGCCTCAATAGTCTCAGGAAATAATATTTCACCATTATTCACATGATTGCTCAACAAAGCCAATAAAGGAACAAAATTTACTTTTATAAGTCCCTTATCGCCATAATAAGGTCTCCAATATTTATCATAAAATAATTGCAGCGAAGTATTATCTGGAGCAAAAATATTCATTGCATTTTTTGATAAGTTAGACAATTGAGCATAATCTGAGGTAGCAGAACTAATATCATTTGTCCATTCTGAAGCTATAGCAGGTAAAGTGGTATGATAATGCAAGAACAAAGAATCTCCATTTCCATAAGCAGTTGTAGAAGACGCGTCATATTTATAATCAATAAACCTATCATAAATATTTTTAAATGAACTATAGTTATCTGAACTCGAAAGCTTATTATAAATAGTTTCCAATGGATCAACAACCTGATCTAATGTATATACATAACCATTATCAGTAACGATGCCATATTCATTAACCGATGCATTGGATACATTAAATCCATCGTCACCACTCCATGTAGATGAAGGATAAAAATATTCATAATTATACTTCGCATCGATATGCTTTGAATTGAATAAATTATAAGAGAAAACAGGAAGGAAACGCTCTTTATGCATAACCTTTTTAACCCTATTATTATCTGTTAAATCAACCTCTGAAGTTATCGCATCACGACTCTTTGTTCTAAACTTATAATATAAACCAGGAGAAGTAGTTTCTGCTTCTGCATCTATACCTTCCGGATTATAATTTTCAAATCGCTCTTTAGTAAACGAATAATAGACTAAGTGATAAGCAATGAGCTTATCTAACTCATCTGCAGATAAATCATCTAGTGAATTGATTTTCCTTTTAAGAAAATAAGTTTTAAAAGCCTCATCAGTAGGTGCCATTACTGTAATTTGCCCTTTTCCTTGAACAAGATCTTTATAGGATGTCTTTTCAACACCTTTTAAGAAAATTGAGTAGTTACCTTTAGCCTCAAGCACTTCCCACGAATTACCTTTCAACCAAGAAGGAAGTTCGTAATACTTATCCATTTCTGTTTCACACGAAGTGAGCAGAAATAGAAAAACAAGTAAAAAAAACGGACCCATTTTTTTCATTGTTATTCCCATGTATTAAATTTATTAGATTAATTATTTTTTATATTTATAGAGGAGGTTCTCATTACATAAAAACCACTTATATTAAATGATAGGTATGCCTCTTATGCGGTATTCAGATAGCACTTGAAAACAAGAAAAGAAAGAAGCTATGTTATCAAATTTCAGGCTAAAAAATAAAAATAAAAATAGACAAATTTTCATCAGATTAATTTAAGGTTTTTAACAAATGTGTTTCTTTATTTAAAATTCTTATTAGAAACATACAAAAGAACCTAATTTTATCTAGGTGTAATGTGCCAAAAATGATACTAATAATGTATTTTTTGATGTTTAGCCCATTGAGCACTTTTCAAAGCACTAATCAAAAAATAAAAAATAAAGCACTTTTTCTATAAACACATCGCTTTTTTTTCAAAAAAAAGTAAAGTCTAAACGGATGAATAAATAAAGGTCAAGAACAAAAAAATATAAAATCAATTAGCAGAAGAACTCTTTTGACAAAGTGAAGAAAAAAAAAGCACCGTTCAAATGCTGATAAAAACAGCTTTTGAACAGTGCAAATATAAAAAAGTTAAGTCTAAATTCTATTTTAATTTCTTTATGCTACATGACTCCCATCTTCCAGAATCTCTTTTAATAAATTGTTTTGTTCTTCTCTATTATTCTGACTCCTACAATAATCCAATAATAAAGGAACAATATTACTATTTATCTCATTTACATCTTTTGATTTACTTCTGTTTTCTATCACAAATTTAGCAGCATATGCTAAATATATATTTAATAAGGATAGATCAGACTTAATAATTTCATAAATAGTTTTATCAATATTAAAAGTAAATTCAGAAGTGCTTATCATCCAGTGTAATAAAAGTGTTTCTGCATACTCCCTATTTAAGTTAGAACTATCCATAGGAGTTGATGTTAAATAATTAGCGCATTCCAAAATTTCTTTCTCTGCATTTGAATAGCCAGCTTTACAATTTAATCGAAAGTTTCTTAACTGTGAAAATTCTTGCAAGTAACTTTTTGCAGCAAAGCCGATAGCCCGGATCGATGAATTAAAAATTTTAGATTTCATAGGGCTTTAGTATTAGGTGATTTAAATAATAGAATAGTTTAATCCCAAAATATCAACTATATTAATAAATGCCTTTTCATTTATACATAATATCCTTTCATCCCTGAAAAACAAACTCCATCCTCTAACTTGTACAGTTTTATAGGAGCAAAATTAGCCTAACCAACGATTACAAAAATAATGTATAAGAATAGAATAACAAAAAAAAACGTTGGACAAATGAGATGTAACCTAATTCAATGAAATACAATGATTTAAGTATATAAAAGGCTTCAATTTAAGACAATGATATTGGACAAATGCATTTTAGCTTTCTATTTATTATAGTCATAGAGCATTTTATAAGCTATTTCAGACAGCATATATTTTTATATATTCTTCATACCAAACAACTAATAGAGAGGTATATATCTCTAGTGAGGAACTTATGATTGCCAAGTAATATAACATGGTAGCACATCAAAAACCATTAAAGTAGTAAACAACAAATAGCATTTCTTGAAAAAAGAAAACCGTTCAAACACTGATAAATCAGTATTTGAACGGAACATTTATAAAATAACTACTATGAGACTCTTTTTTCTTTTTTCAGCATATCTATCAATAAACCATTTAGTATCATATTGATATTATAGTTCTTACAATAATGCAACAACGAAGATACTACATTATTACACACCTCTTCTTCATCTTTTGATTTACCTCTTTTTTCTATTACATATATTGCATAAAAGGCAATATATGTGCTTAATAAAGACACATTAGATTCAATAATGCTGCAAACAGTCTGATTCATATTAAATGTATAATCAGAAGTTCCGTTCATCCAGAGCAGCAAAAACATTTCGGCATGCCCTCTGTTAGTATCGGTAACATCTAATGGGGTTGATGTTAAATAATCTGCGCATTCCAAAACTTTTCTTTCTGCATTAGAATAGTCTGCTCTACAATTAAACTGAATCCTGCTTAATTGCGAGAAATCCTGAGAGTAGTTTTGCGGAGCAAAACTAACAGGCAAGACTGACGTATTAAACATGTTAGATCTCATAGGGCCTTTATTATTTAGTTGATCAAATGACATAAGAATATAATTATCTTTCTGATGATTACAAAAGTAGGGAATAAAGGCACGATATTCAAAAAAAACGTTGGACAAATCACTTATCAAATAAGATATTGATAAACAATGAATTAAATATAAAAAACACATTTTTTTGAGACTTCAATCTTGGACAAATGCATTCTGAGCTTCCTTAAATTACCGTTTTTGAATATAAATTATGCCTTTTCATGTAGAATTTGAGTTTTTAGAATTGCAGTAAAGAGGAGTGAAAAAACAGTCTCACTGATTATATACTTTCTCCTTAATTGAATGAATTATCTTGTACGGAAGAGATTCTTCTTTAACTCAAGAGTCAATTAATAATTAACAGCAGATATAAAATAACGAAAGACTTATTAGACAACTAATTTTTATCAAATGATATTACCATTATCCCTTGCTAACTTATCAAAAAACGAACAGTCTTTCGTTTTGAATAAGAAACCTATGGATGGATAGAAGAGTTCTTTTTTTTTCATATTATCAAGCATTAGGGTCTGCTCTCTCATTTACATAATAAAAAATATTGCTCAAAAACTGATAACAGAATTTGAGCAATAAATTGACTATTTAAAATAAAATAATGGACTATTTATTCAATCTCCCCGGAGACAATGGTTTGTCTGCCAAGGCAATACGAAAATGTAAAGTATGCTCTTTCTTTTCTATAGCATAACGCTTCAAAACACCCGGCCCACAACTACTGTTGCCTAGCCCTAATTGCTGTGCATCGATGGACAAGATTGTTTCTTTTCGTGGCACCAAGTCGCAGTTGTGAGTGGTTTTATATAAGTCCTGAGCAGAGTAATGCAAAGCAGAAGCAGCAAAAGGTTTTTGCACGGCTGTTACTACTATACCTTTCCCCTTTGAATTGGTTAACGTAAGCATCTGAACTTCTTCCTTATTCCCACTTTCCTGTGGAACAGGATAATTAACCAACTGTTCTGCCACAGTGGAGTGCCATAAGCCTACCTGTGCCGAAGTTTTTCTATCGGGATAGTTCTCATGCGGGCCTCTCCCATAAAATGAGAATTGATCCAGATTATTAAAAATCATTGCAACACCCAAGCGAGGAAGTTCGGGAAGCTCACCCTGCGGAATAAAATGACATTCCACATCAATACTTCCATCTTTCTGAACTGTATATTGCGTTTGCGAAAGAATGCTTCCCTTTACATAAGAACTGCGAATTACTGTATTGATAACAATGGTTCCTTCGGCTGTTTGTTTCCAGTCCGCAGATTCCACAGTGCACTTAGGAGCATCCATTTCATTATTCTTCCAGTCTTTTGCCAGCCAGTTACCAAAGCCTTTATCATTATCAACCGGTGCACGGAATGCCTGAAAAATTGGTTGCGAAGGCATATCCTGAGGATTAGCCAACATCTCTTGTTTTCCATACACTAAAGATTTCAGGCTACCTTCTTTCAGATTCCATTGCATGAAATAATTCTTTCCCTTCACAAGAAGCAAGTCACCATTCACCCTAGCTAAAGGAACCTTTGCTTTAGATGCTGATGAAGTTAATGCTTTTGTATTATCGGCAAATCCATTTCTAATACAGAATTGTTCCCAAGCCACTTCGTATCCGACCTTAGCCCATGAGTAATCATTCTTCAACACGAAACTTACTTTAAGGCGAACATCTCCTTCAGTAGGTAAAGCCTTCTTTGCTTTAAGCTGGATAGTGGCAGATTTTCCCGGTTCAATAACCGGAACTGCTACCTCCGAACGTTCAGTTACCTTGCCATTGACAGTTATTGTCCACAACATTCTGTATGCCGACAAGTCGGAATGATGATGCCTGTTTGTTATTTCCAGTTTCAACGCTGAGCTGTCCCGCAGTTCTATTAATATTGGTTGATATACTTTCTTAACTTCTAAATATTTAGGAGATATATCTCTATCGGAGAAAATAATTCCATTAAAACAAAAAGCTTTCAGATTAGGAACATCACCAAAATCTCCTCCGTAAGCCACCATTGTTTTACCATTAGGCAGTTTCTTAAAGATTCCCTGATCTACCCAATCCCAGATAAATCCACCCAGCATCCGTGGGTTGCTGTATATTTCGTCCCAGTATTCCTTAAAATTTCCAAGGGCATTACCCATGGAATGGGCATATTCACTGGTAAGTACCGGACGGTTATCATTCATTTTCTGAGCAATGCTAAGCAACCGTTCCCATCGTGCATTTTCGGCTCTTTCCTTATCTTGTCCTTCGGGAATATTTGGATTAAGATATTCCTGCTGTACCCGTGGATAAAAACGGCTTATCACATCTACCGTTTCGGGATCTTTATCCACACCCTGCGCCCCTTCATAATGAATGGGACGAGTGGGATCAAAATCTTTTAGCCAAGCAGATATTGCAGCAAAGTTAAAGCCATATCCAGCTTCGTTACCCATTGACCAGAAAACAACAGACGGATGGTTACGATCACGTATTGCCATACGGCTTGCTCTATCCAGAAAAGCAGCTGTCCACTCAGGATCACTGGCAAGTGTTCCACGAACTCCGTGCTCTTCTATATCAGCCTCATCCATTACATAAATACCATATTCATCGCATAACTCATACCAACGGGGATTGTTAGGGTAATGAGAAGTTCTCACGGCATTGATATTAGCTTTCTTCATCAGAAGAATATCCTGCAACATCCGTTCCTCGGTCATCACACGCCCGGCATAAGGATCGTGCTCGTGACGGTTCACCCCTCTGAACCGAATCGGCTTGCCATTAACAAGGAATAATCCATTTTTAATTTCCAGACTTCTGAACCCTACCTTGGTACTAACTTGTTCCACTACTTCATTATTGGCATTAGTCAGTGTCAGGAGCAAGGTATACAGGTCAGGAGTCTCAGCCGTCCATTTCTTTGGATTGGTTATCTGCGCTTCCATCCAGGCAAACTTTCTGTGTCCGCGCTGCGGATTGCGATCGTTCATTACTTCGGCTTTATAGTCCATATTCAATACTGGTACGGCATCTTGTTTCAAAGCCGAAGGCAAAACTGGTTTTCCAGTCTCATCATACAACTGAGCCTGAATAGTGTACCCCTCTCCTCTTTGTCCATTGTAAACAGCCAACTTTGGTTCTATCTGCAATGTGGCATTTTTATAATCTGCATCCAGGACCGTGCGTACAGCAAAGTCGCGAATACGAATATTCTCAGTTGAATACATATAAACAGAACGCTGAATTCCGCTAAAGCGCCACATATCCTGATCTTCCAAATAACTTCCGTCGCAATAACGATACACCTCAACCGCCAGTTTATTTTCACCGATCTTTAAATACTTAGTGATATTAAATTCAGAAGGCTCCATACTTCCCTGACTATATCCTACTTTCTTGCCATTAACCCACACGTAAAAAGCGCTCTGCACTCCACCAAAATGAAGAAAAACCTCTTTATCATCCCAACTGGCAGGCAAAGTAAATGAGCGGCGATAAGATCCAACCGGATTACGTTCTTTATAAGTTGTATAAGTAGCTTTTGGTTCTCCCATCACAAAAGGAGGATTTATCTTAAACGGATATCCTGCGCTCACATAGATAGGTGTTCCGTATCCATGCATCTCCCAATTGGCAGGCACAGGAAAGTCCACCCATTTTGAATCATCAAAGTTTGTTTCGTAGAAATGAACAGGACGCTGATCGGGGGTAGATACCCAATTGAATTTCCATATACCATCCAGCGAAAGTATGCGGTCATTTTTCTCTTTACCGAATGGGACAAAAGAAGCGTGAGCCGGTTCACGGTTAATCTGCAGCACATGTTGATTTTCCCAATCATTAGTTTGTGCGGCTACCGGAGAAAGAATACCTAAACCAAATAACAAAGCGAATATTTGTTGTTTCATTTCTGTAAAGAGTTTAATTATTGCACATCAAGTGCATTGAGCCATAAACCATTCATATTATCGGCTGAGATACGAACTTTGTAATGCCCCGCATTGATAAAGTTTCCTGTTGTGGTGCTCAGCACTTTCCACTTTTCAGCGGCAACAGGAAAGGTTATCTCATCATTCTTCAAAACTGTTCCGTCAGAAGCAATCATCTGAATGCGGGCTTTTATTGGAGAAGTGGTTATATTCATATAGCTAAAACGAAGAGCATATACATTAGCAATGCCGGTGGATACATTCCACTCAATACTGTTTGATTTCCCTTTCAGGAAACAAACACCGGTCTGGTTACGATGAAGCTTATTCTCAGACTTCCCATTAACCAGAGCATTCTCGGCCTGATAAGTAACTGTAGCCCGGGAATCCTTTCCTTCGGGTAATGAAGAGACAGGAGTAGAAACCACACTCTCAATATTATCCCATGACCATCCATTAGATGGAGCCGGAGCTACCAAACTAATATCTTTGTTTTGAGAAGCGATAGCAATAGCAGAGATAATTGCTTGCCCTGCTTTTACTTCCGGGAAAGAAATTCTCAGCTCTCCACCTTTTATCGTAGCATTCACCACTTTCTTATAAGCAACATCGTGCCCGGTCTCAGCCCATATATCCAAATCATTTATATAAGTTGAATCGTTCACAGCAACATCAAAAACACGAAGACCTTCACAATCTTTATTGCCTCCGGTACCATGCCAGGGTTCAGTGAAATACAATTCCACCCGATATTCACCATCCGGCAATGGAAAATAATAAGCCAGTTTGTGACGTCCAAAACGGAAATGTCCAAACAAACTCCAGTCCTTTGTTCCTTTTATAGGATCAGATGTGAAACGCTGGCTCGCAAGATATGGATTCAATCCTTTATAATCATCTGCCCAGGAAGTAGAACCCCAACCGTTGCTTGTTCCTTTTGCCACATCAGCACTCCACACTTGCCCATATTCATCTGTATAAGTATCTCCACCACAGTTCACGCGATAAATATAATGATAATCCGTTTTCCCTTTCAGGATAGGCGTCGCATCTGTATATAACTGATCAAAGTGAGGAGCCTTATCCAAACCATTCAACACAATAATATCTTCAGCCACCGGTTTACCGTTGTAATAACCTACAGCTCGCAACACATTGTAACGAACTTCTCTGTGCTCCCACATAAAATGAGTGCCAATGCCATGATTAGCTTTTCGCCCCAAGAAAGGGGTATTAGCCATATCGTTGTAAAGCAGCACTGAATCACAATTGCTATATGCCTCAACAGTTGTACGACGACTACCAGTAGCAAATCGGTCAGTCCAGGTGTGAGAAACAATATAAACCATCGGATCTTTCTTTGCCGATACATAATTGGCGCGATACATATAGTAAACATCCAAAGGTTCTTCCCATGGAGTAACCAAGCCTTTATAATTGAACGGACCAACTTTATCAATAATACGGTAACCTTCATCAGGTTGTTTGCGCCCGGGATTATCGTGTGAACTAAATATCCACTGGAATTGTCCGCAGCAACTGTCCTTTACCGATTCAGCCAAGCGTATTTTCTTTTCCATCAACAGGCTCATACGGTCTTCACTCCACACACCATCCTGATTAAAGTCACCTTCGGTATGCAAACCAATGGAACGCCATGCACCATACTCACCGTTCAAGAGCTGACGACTAATTTCCTTATCATAGTTATTCAGATTACCAGCATACGTGCCCGACCAGTTCTGAACTACATCCCAATCGGTTCCTTCTCCACCGTTACAGGTAGTAATTACTCGCTGATTGCGAGCAGTAGGGTCCATTTCACGAATAATATTCGCGCATTCCTCAGCAAACTCTTTTGGTAAAGAGCTTTCATTCTGCAATCCCCACATCACCACGGATGGTGAGTTACGGCGCTCCTTTATCCACTGACGAAGCAATGTTTTAAAGTTCTCACGAAATTCAGGAGAATCATACCAGATATGTGCCGAAAACTGAGGCCAGAAAACTATTCCGTTCTCATCCCAATAGTTCTGATATAACAAATTATGAGGTTGATGAGCATCACGGAAAGCATTGAAACCTGCCGCTTTAATTTGTTTCACACGGGAAGCAATCTGTTCATCAGAGAAAGCATGAGATTGTCCAAACTGATGTTCGTATTCACAAACACCGTTAATAAATACAGACTTACCATTCAAACGAAAAGTCTGGTCACCATCTTTACGAAGAACAGGCCAGCTTACAGTACGAATACCAAAAGGAGTAGTAACTTCATCGGTTGATTTACCACCACGCTTCACTACCGAAGCCAGATTATAGAGATACGGATCATCCGTAGACCACAAATGAGCATCTTTTATTTCAGGGCTAACCTGCTTAATAACTTTTGTCTCTCCGGGTTGAAGCGTTATGTTCTCCGATAAACGAAATACCTGTATGCCGTCTTCATTAGAAAACTTACTAACAAATTCTATCGTTTCGGCTGTTTTACTGTAATTTTTAAGTTCTGTTTCAATATGCAAGACTTTAGCCTGCTCATCATTCCAAACATGAACACCGAATGGTTCAACACGGACTTTATCCGTAACCTCCAGAGTTACCGGGCGGAAGATTCCCATCGGTTGCGAACCTTCGGAGAATCCCCATTCAGAAGAGCATCCACCGCAAACCCATGGCATATCGGAAATCATTGAAGGATGTTCTGCTTTTACTTCAATTGTATTCTTTGTTCCAGGTTTCAGTTCATCGGTTACATCCAAAGTGAAAGTAGTGCGACCACTTAAATGTCTTCCCATGTTCTTGCCGTTTACATACACAGTGGCATAAGTTCCTACCCCATCAAAACGGATAAACATACGTTTGTCAGCATCCAAAGCCGGCAATTCAAAGTCTTTCTTGTACCAGGCCGTTCCATGACGATTGCCATGAACCAACTGACGATATCCTGCATAATCATCCCAGTTATGAGGAACGTTGACCTTCTTCCAGTCCGCATTCACAGCAAATGCATCATACGTTTTACTATTCTCACCGGCAGCTACGGTATACCAATTATTATTGAGAGATAAAACTGTTCTCTTTCCTTTGATTTCGGGAACAGGGAAACGTAATTCCGATCTTCCCATTGGTCTGGATATTGCCAAAGCAATTCCTCGCTGATCATTCTTATTCACCCCACAATAATAGTGATAAACCACCCCTTTATGCTCAATCACACATGATTTATGTGCAAAAAGGTTATCATAATCTTTAGAAGGAATTACCAAATCATCACCATTCCAATCCGTCCAATGAACTAAATCATACGAGCAGGCAAATGTATTAAAGGCTTTATATTTTCTGGAACTGCGAAAAGCACTGAAATAGAACATCACATATACATCACCCATCTTTTGGATATGCGCATCGGCAGTGATTCCTTCTTCATGTGTAAAGATAGGATTACCTTTGTATCTTTTCCAATGTGTCATATCATCAGAAAGAGCAATACCTATTCTTTCAGCCTTAATATTTGTTTCGGGGTGGCGACCACCTGCATTGTAGTACATAACAAAAGGCTTACCCAGTATTTTATCCTTATCCCAATAAACACAGCTTTTATACTGCGTAATATTCTCAAACCACTGAGCATCCTTATCATCCGGTGTCATTACCGGTTTGTCCAGACTCTCCCACTCATGGGCTTTAGTCAGGTTATTTTTGGTGAAAGCCACGCCCACCTTCAAAAGGTCCTGCCTCATATCCAGCAGATGCACCGCCAATATAAGTCATCCAGTATTTGTTCTTAAACTTATTCAGCTTATAACTTCCTCCCCAGGTATTATCCTGCAGAGCAAGAAAGCCTCCGCGCTGGTTGGTATCCCATGTGCCATCGCGGAAAGAAAGAATATTTCCAAGTGTCTTCCATTTAAGCAAGTCATCACTTTCGGCCAGCAAGGTTTGATAACCACGACCATCCTTACCCGATTGCCCGTTATACATAAGATAAGTCATATACCATTTGTTCCCTTCCCGGAAAACAGTTGGGCAATCCACTTTATAATTATTAGTAGTCGGAGCAATAACCAATCCGTACTTATAGGGAGTTTTTATCTGATCATAAATTTCCTGCATTTTTTGCAGAGGAACCTGCTGTTGTGCAAATCCCCCCAGTGAAAAGCAGAAAAATAAAAGAACTATCAAAGGATGTTTTGTTATCATGATTATATCAATGCCTTAATTTATTAATAAAACAGCCAATCCATTGTTTCTTCCGCTCCTGCCAATCCGGCATTTCGGGGAGTGATATCCTTATTTGTGAATCCGAATACAATCAAATATCCTTTCGGCAACAGCAGTTTATGTTTGCCGGCAGCAAAGCTATAGGCATGTATATTAGCCAATGGCATGCCATCAATCCGAATAGCATTTGTCAGCTTAGGTTCTGCTTGTCCGTATTCATTGGCTGCCGCATCAATTTCCAGTTTCGGAGCCTTAGCATATTTCTTTTGATCATCGCGAAAATAGCCAACCAGTAACTGAACAGGCTCGTGAGCTTCAAATTCAATCGTTGTTCCCTCTTCACGTTGCTTATCACCATCAAAACAGAAAGCAGAAAGACCTTCCAATTCAGAAGCCAAAGCTTCCACTCTACCCTGAACATTAGAAAAGAGTGTAGCACCTTTTGTTAGTTTCACAACCGATTGCTTACCTAGCAAAGTAACTTTAGCACCCATAAGTGAAGCTATCTTTGAATCTGTGGCAACAACTTTTCCGCTCTGTTTATCTTTGAGCATAGCCAGATTGGCTTTGAAATTATCCAGTTCCTTCTCATAATGAACAAGCAACTCTGCCCATGTTTTATTCTTACCATCATCACCACCGATAGGAATTCGGCGTTGTGCCGTTTGCATACTATTAGCATATAGATAATGATCCTTTGTCAAATCAACCAATTTGCGGTAGTGAACAAGCCCCTGCTCCATCAATGGAATAGCCGCATCAAGATTCTTCAGGTCCTTGCCCCATTGATAATCGAGTACCAATTTGGCTGCTTTTACTTTCAAGTTAAAAGCATACGCAAATTCACGATAGCAATGCATGTCATTACGCAAACGTTCAAACTCTTCCTTATTCTTTGTAACCTTTCCATCCACGCTGTCTATGGCAGCTATAGCTTTGTCGCCATGTTCAATAACCTGTGCTACGATGTCAAGAGGCATTTCACCTACATGCGGTTGTTTCTTCCATTCCTTTTCTACATATTCGATAAGCTTTTCTCCCTCCGGTCCACAACTTTCATAGAATCCCGGATAGATAGTATATTTATATGGATTGACCAGCTGGCTCATAAACATACCCAATAAAAGAGTCTGGCGGTTTCCTTCTGTGATGCCGAAACGGCGTAACAGCTTAGGTGCAATTTCACCTGTTTGCTCGTAAGCTTCCAGTATGTTACCGGCATTAGCAGCATCGGTTCCATAGAAATCGGCCAACTGTTCCTTCCAGTAAGTAACCTCGTCATTGCGGTCACGGCGACAGTTCCACGCATATCGTGCCCAACCTTTATACCAAATCCAATCTCTGTCTAGTTGCTCTTGACGTTTTCCGTCAGGCAATTTATCAGCAGTATAAGGCCAGTCCCAGTACGAAGCCTGAGGATATAAATGCAGCGCATTAGCACCGTGCACATCGTGCATCGCCTTTACCGACTTCTGAATAAAATCGGGCGATCCCCAACGAAACGGTTCCAGATTAGCCAATATATGTACATTACTGATATGAATACTTCCCAGCGAACTTAAGTCCTTATGAATCTTTGCCCACGGACCGCGTGGTTCATAAGTAGTAAGTGATTCACCGTTATATTTGTGCATGGTATAAAGATTCTTATAAAGTGGCAATGCAGCGTCCATCACCATCTTGCAGTCTGTGTCATGCGCACGAAGCAACAAAGGAGGTTCGTCCGTACGACCAAGAGCTTTTAATCCGTCTTTTACTCCGGGGATAATAGTTTTTGTGAACCATTCCACATCATCTTCGTAGGTATCCATTGCCTCTCCCAAACAAACAAGCAATCCCACATTTGGATATTTCTCAATAAAAGCAGCAATAGACTTGCGGGTATAATCAGCAATCAGCGGAGTGATTGGTCTGTTCCTATCCTGAGTCTTAATGCCATAATGTTCAGCAAAAGGTTTGGATACTATGATATTGTAGAACATCTGAATAACGAAAATGCCACGTTTATCAGCTTCTTTAGTTATAAAAGAAAACATTTCCTCGTTCTTCTTAAATGTCTCATCATCTACCTCAACGGCAAACGGATAATCTTTCAGCTTAACCAGAGATGCAAACGGGTGACCATTCCACAAGTAAACAGAGTTCATTCTGTTCTCTACAAGCATATCCAGATACTTAATCCACATTGCTTTATCATAGAGCCAGGGAAACGTTTCGGGAGTATAGGGGTATTCGTAGACTGTTCTTCCGGGAAGATAATATGGTTTTTGCACCCCAATGCAGGAACCACGCAACACCATTTCAGGAGCATCGGTCATCTCCTTTGGGAAATCAAGATTATGCTTCTTTACCTGATCCAGCAATTGGTAACAGCCATACAAAGCCCCTGTAGGATCATTACCATACATCAAGGTTGTATTTTTCTTTGTTCCAATGTAAAAGCCTTCTTTTTTCATTGAACCTGGAAGAGCAAACCCTTGTTTCTTAATAAAGTTAAGAGAAGAAGGATCACCTTCCTCCAAAGCCAGAATTGTTTTTCTGCTTGTGCGCTTTGCTTCATTCAGTTTCTGGATTCTTACTGTGTATCCCTCTTTTTCAAGAGTATTCTTAAGCTGCTCCGTTCCAAATTGTAATCGTTTGGATGCTGTGGGCGAAGTAATTATTGACACTGTATTCTTTTGACATGCTGTAAAAAACAGAGCCAATCCACACAAAGCCAATACTTTTAATTTCGTCATCGTTCTAATAAGTTTATAAGATTATAGAAAAGAGACGAAAACAAAGGAGGAATGTACTCAAAAGTATAGAATTTCCTTAAAAATGTAACGACTATAATGAATTCAAAATTTAAAGAAGTCGCGCATGTCAAGCATGTCAAGCACTTGGCTTGTAACATTCTAATAATCAACAATTAAAAGGTGCGCGAGCAAGCGCGTTTATCCCGCGAGACTTTTTGCAAGTCCCGCGCTTCTGCCTCGTCCTGGTTTTAGTAAAAAAGGAGTTCTATCTATATTTTAATTGGTTATAAGTATCTTATTTTTAGTTAAGTTAATAAATTCCCGCACACCCGGGTAGACGATATCCGTACACCCGGATAGAGCCTGCCGGTACACCCCGATGTACAGGATTGGTATACCCAGATGTACGGAAGAAAGAATAAGTTATAATAAAAAGAGCGAAGAAGTAGGTTGTTATCCATGCTTCTTCGCTCTTTTTATACAAAGCTATTATGATTTAATTCCGGTAGCTCACTGTTACCTCTTTTTCATTACCTTCTATTAACAGGCGATATTCATTCTGAGACACCTTCTCAACCACTCCGACAGAAGCTTTT
>Ga0183099_1000319_pt1 | contig 37949 bp, 35 predicted proteins | sample Biomet1_FD_127788 | JGI IMG/M metagenome (GOLD analysis project Ga0183099, IMG submission 127788) | Microbial communities from bioreactor (seeded with anoxic lake sediment) at LBNL, California, USA - Biofuel metagenome 1 | ecosystem: Engineered > Bioreactor > Anaerobic > Unclassified ... | reverse complement strand
AGTACATGTAACAATACACGCACTTAATGCTCTTGTACTACTTGTTTTGTTTATTTATAATCTTTTCAAAGAACGATTCTTTTTGTTTGCTCTAAGCGCATCTTTCGAAGCGAAAGCGGATGCAAAGATAAGACTTTTAAGTGATACACTCCAAATTTTAGAGTAACTTTTTTAAAAAGTTTTTTTCTTCAAACATCCCAAAGAACCAGCATTTCAATCAACACTCTGTCTCTCTTGCAAAGCGGGTGCAAAAGTAGAACATTACTCTTACCAATCCAAATATATATCACTCTTTTTTATAACTTTTTTAGCAGTTAATGGTTAACTCGCTGAGCTGCAAGTGTGTTACAGAACATATTTTTTCAGTCTCAGAGAAAGCTCTTAGGAAAGTTTACTTGTAAATATACATCATAAATATATGCGCGCACGAAGAAGACATTCTCTATAATCAAAATTCAAGGATCTTTGAGATGTACTAATACTGTTGAAAGAGAAAAGAATAATCCATAATCAGATCCAAAACACAATATTATCACTTAACCATAGATGGGATATAATAGCAAAAAAATTAAAAGGCAGAAACTTCACAGTCCCTGCCTTTATTACCATAAAATGAATATTCTATGGAAATATCAAAATAGATTTATCAAAATACTCTACGTAAAACCCAAGCACCCTGGAAATCTTTTCTGTTAGGATACTTAGCCTTAAATGCTTCTTTAGATTCTGTTGCTGAAGCGTAATCAGCAAAAGTACTAATAATAACACGATAATAATTATTATCTGGATTAAAAGCAACAATAGCTTTATATCCAGCACGAGTCATATCTTCCTGCAAAGCTTCTGCATTAGCTTTAGTCTGGAAACTTCCGCAAACAACGCTATATTCAAGTAACGTACCATTACCTTGAACAGTCAGTCTTTCCTGACGTGCACTGTTTGTAGTTGTTGCAGCCTTCTTTGTTTCTACCAATGGAACATCGGCAACAGGAGCAACTTCAACAGGTTCTGCCACTTTAGGCTGTGCTAGTTCTTGTTGTTTTGCTTTTTCATACGCTTTTTTGTATGCACTTTCACCTGATTTACAAGAAGTAAACGCTAGAACAATACATAAACTTGTTCCTAATACTGCTAATTTTTTCATAATTTATTTTCTGTTTTAATTAATAATTTCAGATTAATATTTTCTGAAAACTGATTTTTCTCCATTATAATTTAATTGCAAAACAGAAGAAGAAAGTTCCTCTATCTTAAACACCCTGACACCATCCTTCCAATTTATATATCGCTCATAAACTGGCCCACTAGTTGATTCGGGCAAAATTTTAATCATTAACTCATCGCCATTTAAAAAGTAATTTCCAAAAATGGTTGTATAGCTTCCATCCGAAAGTAAACAAATAACCGAAAATGATTCCTTCATAAAATTATAGAACACACTATCTTCACTTTGCACCATTCCATCAGCATGTACATACTTCCGGAGTTGCCATTTATTTTCCAGAAGAGATTCATCATTAGTACAAAACGACACTAAAGTAATCAACAGTGCAAAAGATATTATGTTCAGCAACTTTTTCACGCTTCAGTCTTTTTGTAAGAGATAGTTCCCGTAGCCTGATTGGTAGGCATAATAAGAACTTCAGCTATTTGAATATGCTCAGGAGCAGATGCAGCAAAATAAATAGTTTCGGCAATATCTGTTCCAGTAAGCGGCTTTATTCCCTTATAGAAATTATCAGCCTTCACCTTATCTCCACGAAAACGAACGACCGAGAAATTCGTTTCAACCATACCCGGTTTAATATTAGTTACTCTTAAAGGAGTATCCACCAAGTCAATACGTAAACCATCAGACAAAGCTTTTACTGCAGCCTTAGTGGCACAATAAACACTTCCACCAGGATAAGCTGCATCACCGGCTATAGAACCTATATTAATTATGTGTCCCCTACCTCGTTCCACCATTCCGGGAGTGATTAATCTAGTAATTGATAATAAAGCACGAATATTAGTATCAATCATAATATCCCATTCGTCAAGATCACCTTGATACTCTTTATCAACTCCAAAAACAAGTCCTGCATTATTAATAAGCACATCAATATTTTTCCATTTTCCTTCTAAAGAGGCTAATGCATCAGTTGCAGCTTTTCTGTCCCGAACATCAAAAACAAGCGGAAGAACTTCTATACCAAATTCCGACTCCAGTTCACTTTTAAGCTTCAGCAATTTATCTTCATTACGCCCATTTAAAATTAAATCAGATCCTTTAGATGCGAATTTACGTGCGCACCCCTCACCTATTCCACTAGTTGAACCTGTAATAAAAACAATCCTATTTTTCATTTTATCACTAATTAGTTACTTCTTACCAGGTACTCTCTCAAACTTTGATGTTTTCATCGTTGTTTTAAGTCTGACAGATGGGCGAAAATTAATATTTTTCACTTTAATTGACTGTCCCCTGATCTCTTCAGCATCCTGAACTGTACGAGATTCGGCCGAAACAGAGAAAGTCCCCAACTCGTCAATGCTAACATTGTAACCATCCTGAAGCTTATCTTCAATGGTTTGCGCAAGTGCTTCAATTGCAGCTTTCATATCGGCTACATTCAAAGAACACTTCTCAGAAATTGCCTTACACAATTCCCGAGTATCGATTGTGCCTTTTGTAACCACTTGAGCATAGAAACCCTGCTTGGGTTTCTCACTAATGTTGTCGCGCATGGGCGTTAATCTGTATTGAATACTCATATATCTAAATATTTAAGTTATTACTTCATAGAACATAGATAAAAAGGATTAGACCTTTATAAAAAAAAGACTAGAGTATTTTTAAATTAAATCTAGAGTTATTTAAAGAAAGGTGTAGAGCAAAGATATTATATAAATATATATAAGACGCTAGTATATTAGTTAAATTTCATTAATCATTCAAGAATTTTCTCAATCCACCAGCACTTTAGAGTATCTTTGTCAATTTAGTATACACCAGCCGCGAGGCTACTTCAATTATTTTAAATGACATTTGAACAACTAGACCTTATAAGCCCAATATTAAAGGCTTTACAAGAAGAGGGTTACACCTCACCAACTCCCATTCAAGAACAATCAATTCCAATCGTATTAAAAGGCAAAGATTTATTAGGCTGCGCACAAACCGGAACAGGTAAAACAGCAGCATTTTCGATTCCAATTCTTCAAAAATTATATAAATCGGAGAAAAACAAAGGAATTAAAGCCCTTGTACTTACTCCTACCCGCGAACTTGCAATCCAGATAGAAGAAAGTTTCACTGCTTACGGACGTTATACCGGATTACGTCATTCTGTAATCTTTGGTGGCGTTCCACAGAAACCTCAGACCGATGCATTAAGAAGAGGTGTTGATGTTTTGATTGCCACTCCAGGAAGACTACTGGACTTAATTAATCAGGGTTTTATTTCACTAAAAACTTTAGAATTCTTTGTCCTTGATGAAGCAGATCGTATGCTCGATATGGGATTTATTCACGATATTAAGCGAATACTCCCTTTGCTTCCTAAGAAACGTCAGACTTTATTTTTCTCAGCAACAATGCCTCCTGAGATAGAAAAGCTGGCAAGTAGTATACTTTTTCAGCCGGAAAAGGTTGAAGTTACACCAGTATCATCTACCGTAGATATAATTCAGCAAAGTGTATATTTTGTCGGCAAAAAAGAGAAAAAGGATTTACTTCTTTATTTATTGAAGAATCCAAATATTGAGTCGGTGCTTATTTTTACCAGAACAAAGCACGGAGCAGACAAAATAGCCAAGTTACTTATTAAAGAAGGTGTTGAAGCTGCAGCTATTCATGGAAATAAATCTCAGAATGCACGTCAACGCGCACTAACAAGTTTCAAGGATCACACCCTTAGAGTCCTTATTGCAACAGACATTGCCGCCAGAGGAATAGATGTTGACCAATTATCTCACGTAATCAATTACGAACTTCCTAATGTACCCGAAACTTATGTTCACCGCATAGGACGTACAGGACGTGCCGGTCACGAAGGAATAGCAATTGCATTCTGTGAGCCGGAAGAGTTACCATATTTAAAGGATATTCAAAAACTTATCGGAATAAAAATTCCTGTAATCTCAAATCACCCGTTTATCTCAACAGAAGCAACTATTGCCATTGAAGAGAAGAAGGAACAGATAAAAGAAAAAGCTAAAGAAAATAAGAAATACAGAGGTAACAAAGGCAATGGCGATTTTTGGCGCCGACAAAAAGTGAATCAGAAAAAAGATAAAAAATAATTTTTTTCAGATTTAAACCATCTAGTAGAAATAATTGTTCTAAAAAGTAGAACAACTAATCTAAAAAATACTTAGATTTGTAGTAAAACATTTTAAAAGCAATTGCTATGAAGAATCTAAATGTTATTGCTGCTTTACTAGGCGGCGCAGCTATAGGTGCTGCACTCGGTATTCTATTTGCCCCAGAAAAGGGAGAAGACACAAGAAACAAGATTGCTGAAATTCTTCGCAAGAAAGGTATCAAGCTTAGTCGCTGCGAAATGGAAGATCTTGTGAGTGAAATTGCTACTGAAATTGGCGAAGGAGCTGAATGAAACTAAAAAAAGAGTCACCATGTCCACAGAAAAAAACACAGTAGATAGTATCAGACAACTTATCGCAGAGCTCAAAGAATATGCGATATTACAAAAAGATTACGCTAAGTTACAGTTTGTAGAAAAATTAACTATTCTACTTTCTACACTTATTCTGATATTTATTCTGATTACTCTGGGTATGGTGACTTTATTTTACCTTCTTTTCTCCTTAGCTTACATTCTTGAACCTTTAGTTGGACTATCTTTAAGCTTCTGCCTTATAGCTTGTCTAAGTATTTCAATTATAATTTGTATGATAGTATTCCGTAAAAATTTAATAACCAATCCTTTAGTCAGATTTCTGGCAAACCTTTTCCTAAAGGATTCTAATAAATAATTTATGAAAATAACACATACACAATCTTCAGATAAAGGCATAACATTGGTAGATATCGTCCGAAAAAGGGTCGAAACTAAGCAAAAAATAGCTATGCAAAGAGAGAAAATCGCTGTAACTTATGCAGACATCCTCTCTCCAATATCAAACATAACCTCCGGTCCATCATTCCTTAACCGCTTTAAAACAGGCATAAACCTCTTCAATGGTATTATAGTGGGGTTTAATTTAATGAAAAAATTTCGCAAGTACTTCCATAAAAAAAGATAACTTTGTAGGGCTGAATTAAACTCAGCCCTATTTTTTTGTCTAACAGATTCAATAATTAATTAACAAAAAGAATGAAACCAAAATTTTATCTTTTGGCATTCATCTTGTTCGCCGGATTTTTATTTGGCCAGACAGATGGATATGCACAAACTAAAACCGCCAAATATGTATTTTTCTTCATTGGCGACGGAATGGGAGTTAATCAGGTAAACGGCACTGAAATGTTTCTTGCAGAAAAAGAAGGAAGAATTGGTGTAAAGCCTCTTACTTTCACACAGTTTCCTTATAGTACTATTGCAACAACCTATTCAGTTTACAACTCAGTTACTTGTTCCGCTGCAGCAGGTACGGCTTTGGCAACCGGAGTAAAAACAAAGAATGGAACAATCGGGATGGACAGTCTTCACAAGTCGCCTCTTTTCAGCATAGCTGTCAAAGCTAAAAAAGCAGGAAAGAAAGTGGGGATTACAACCAGTGTTAGTATTGATCACGCCACTCCGGCGACATTCTATGCTCACCAACCGGACAGAGATATGTATTATGAAATAGCTACTGATCTTCCTAAAGCAGGATTCGATTTCTATGCCGGAAGTGGATTTTTGGAACCAAATAGCAAAGCAAACAAAAATGCTCCTAATATATATACCTTATTTAATGAGGCAAATTATACAGTAGCTAAAGGATATGAAGATTTTAAGACTAAAAAGAATAAAGCTTCAAAAATGATCCTTATGCAAAAGGACAATACTGACGCACACTCTATTCCTTATGCGATCGATAGAAAACCAGGCGATCTAACTCTTAGCCAAATCACAGAAAGTGCTATCAGTTTCCTTACTAAAGACAACAAGAATGGATTCTTTGTAATGATTGAAGGCGGTAAAATAGACTGGGCTTGTCATAGTAATGATGCTGCAACAACTTTCAATGAAGTTGTTGATATGGATAATGCTGTTAAAATTGCGTATGAATTCTACAAGAAACATCCAAATGAAACTCTCATTGTAATTACAGCCGATCATGAAACAGGGGGAATTGCTTTAGGCAACGGAAAATATGCATTAAATTTAAAAGCACTTGAATATCAGAAAGTGTCAGAAACTGAACTTTCAGAAAAGATAAAGCAATTGCGTAAAGACAAACAAAACGACGTTACCTGGAACGATATAAAAAATGTTCTAAGCGAAAATCTAGGTTTATGGAGCAAAGTTAAGTTGAACGACAAGCAAGAACAGCTGCTAAAAGAAGAATATATCCGTTCATTCCTTGGCAAAGATGTTAAGTTGGCAGAAAGTCTTTATTCTAAAGATGAACCAATGGCAGCACTTGCAAAGCAAATTTTAAATGAAATTGCTATGGTAAGCTGGGCCAGTGGCGGCCATTCAGCCGGATACATTCCTGTCTTTGCAATCGGAGCCGGAGCAGAATTATTCCACGGGAAGCTCGAAAATACAGATATCCCTAAGAAAATAGCTCAAGCTGCTAAATATTAAAAAAATGCATCACAAAAAAAGAGGAATCATACAATATGGTTCCTCTTTTTTGTATATCAAAAAATACAATACTATACGTAAGTTTCAAGCAATTTAGCTGACCCTTCTGGTATAATAGTAATATCCATTGTTGAAGCAGACAATAAAACTGTTTCACCAGCATGAAGTTCTACTTCATTATTCTCATTATCAACAATTTTACAGTCACCTTCCAAGCAAATCAATACAACAAATGAATCTAATTCCGAGTAATCACAAGAAATTGTTTCAGTCATATCATAAAGAGATGTTGTAAAATAAGGACAAGCAACCAGTTCTACAGGTTCATCCTTTACAGCATCATACTCCGTTCTGTAATCATCAAGCACTTCGTAATCAATCGCATCCTTTGCCAGTTCGGTATGCAACTCGCGGGTATTTCCATTTGCATCTTTTCTATCAAAATCAAATATACGATATGTAATATCCGATGTTTGCTGAATTTCTGCAATAAAAGCTCCGGCACCAATACTATGAATACGACCTGCAGGAAGGAAGAAAACATCTCCTTTCTTTATAGGATATTCCTGTAAAACGTCAGTAATGGTAGAATTGAAGACCCTATCCTTATATTCTTTAGGTGTTATTGCCTGAGAAAATCCAGAACGAAGTTTCGCATCCGGAGCAGCATCTACTACATACCACATTTCCGTCTTCCCCATCGAGTTATGGCGTTTTTTTGCCAACTCATCAGAGGGATGAACCTGGATAGACAAATCCTGCTGTGCATCAATAAACTTTATTAATAAAGGGAAGGTAGAATTAAAACGAGCATAATTACTTTCTCCAACTAATTCTCCTTTAAATCGTCTTACTAACTGTCCCAAGGTCATCCCTTTGAATTCTCCGTTAGCAACCTCTGATTCATTATCCGGAACTCCGGATAGTTCCCAACTCTCACCAACATTTGGCATCTCTTCTGAAAGATGCTTAAAAGGAATAATTTTATCACCACCCCACAAGGTTTGTTTAAGGATGGATTTAAACTTTAATGGATACATTATAATGTTATTATATATGGTTTAGATGCAGCAAACATACATAAAAATATTAATTTAACATCTATTACACTCCAATTTATTATGAAAAAAAATAAATTCATATATAAAACTGCACTGTTTATCAATTATCACAATATTTTGTATCAATTTTTTCATCATCAGTTATAAGAATTCAATATTTATGAATTATATTTGTATTATTATTGACGCATAATATAATGCATTTCAAAAGAGTACACAATTTATTATACTAATAGAATAGTAAAATTAAAACAATGAAACTAAATCAATGGAAATTACTCGTTATGCTTGCAGCAATAGCAAGCATATCATTTTTTACAAGCTGCAAGGACGACGATAATAAAACTAAGGCCGAAGAAAAAGCAGATGCCAAGACAGAGAAAGTTACTCAATTCGCACTAGATGTACTACAAGATGTATATCTATGGAGTTCGGAAATACCAACAGTAGATGTTACCAAAATTAAAGACCCTATATCTTTAGTAGACAGCATAAAATACTCGGCCGATCATTGGACTACCCTAACAGATGACGCCTCAGGTCTTACCAGCAACTTCGCAGGGGAAGGAACCTCTTTTGGATATTCACTTGGAGTATATCTATTCTCTTATACTAGTACTCAATGTTATGCTGTAGTTCAGTTTGTTTATCCGGGCACTCCTGCAGAAAAAGCTGGTATAAAACGTGGTGATCTTATTCTGCAAATTAACGGCAAAGAAATTACAACCAGCAATTATACAGATTTATTCTACACATCCTCCATATCATTGGGAATGGCAAGCTTAAATGGAAACACCATAAGCCTCAATGGTACAAAAATACCACTTACTGCCAGCACAATGTATCAGGAACCTGTAAATACTTATAAGGTTATTGATAAGGGCACGCATAAAATAGGTTACTTATGCTATACTGATTACACTTTAAAATCAAATCAAAAACTGATTGATGTATTTAAATCCTTCAAAACAGCAGGAGTAACAGATGTAGTGCTAGACTTACGATATAATAGAGGAGGTTACTCTCTATCAGCACAACTCCTTAGTAGCATCCTTGCTCCTTCTTCTATTGTTGATGGTAAGCAAATATATTTGCAGCAAACATGGAACGATAAATATGCTGCATATTGGAAATCAAAAGGGACTGATTTAAATGAATACTACAAATCTGATTATAGCTATGAAGACGAAGATAACAACAAAGTTACTCTCTCCACTAAAGATGCTAATATGAATCTAGGCAAGCTATATGTTTTAGTTTCGGGTAGTACTGCATCTGCTTCCGAGGCTACAATCACCGGACTTTCTCCTTATATAAGTGTCACAACTATTGGGGAACAAACTTCCGGCAAATATTGTGGTGGAATTGTATTTACTCCGGACGACATTTATGATAATCCAGATAAAGATCTAGATAATTGGGGTATATACGCAATGGTATACAGATATTCTGATAAAAATGGTAATACATTATGTATGCCCGATGGCTTTACACCTACATATAAGGTTAATGATGATCCTTTTGATGGCTATTCAATGGGCAATGAAAATGAGCCATTATTGGCAAAGGCATTGGAATTGATTACAGGTATTCCTTCAACAAAGGCTAAAACAAAAGGGTTAATGTTTACACCAAAAGTTTTAAAGAACTCAGTCAGCCGTTCAGGTAAACTTCATGATAAGCTAATAGAATTACCAGGACGATATCAGTTTAAATAATTCACATTAATATAAAAGAGATCGCGTTCGGATATGCATTGTATCTGAACGCGATTTTTTTTCGGGTCAACTAAATAATATTAAAGTCAAAGCTATTTTTCATCTTTTTCTTTGGATATATATTGCACAAAACTTAATTTAGCAAAATAACATTAAGTTCAAGAATAGTTATGAAAAAAGTAACATCTCTTTTATCATTCTTATTTTTTATCTTTTTTGTGCAGTTTAGTTTTGCACAGAGTAATAATGCTAAAAAAAATAAAGTTATGGAAAAAGCAATTTTTGATTTTACAGCAAAGAGTAATAAAGGCCAAGATATCGATTTTGCTAAGTATAAAGGCAAGGTCTTATTGATTGTAAACACAGCTAGTAAGTGCGGATTCACGCCTCAGTATAAAGAACTTGAAGAACTAAACAAAAAGTATGCGGATAAAGGATTAGTTGTTATAGGTTTCCCATGTGATCAGTTTGGGCATCAAGAACCGGGTACCGATAGCGAGATTGAATCTTTCTGCCAGATAAACTTTGGGGTTACTTTCCAGCTTATGTCTAAAATTAACGTGAATGGAGATGATGCTCATCCTATTTATAAATTCCTTAAACAGAAAGCATCCGGATTTGTATTTTCAGCCATAAAGTGGAATTTCACTAAATTTCTTGTTGGAAAAGACGGATATAAAATAAAACGATATGCGCCCACAACTACTCCCAAATCATTAGAAAAGGATATTGAAGAATTCTTAAAATAAAATTTAAGCAATTATTCTCTGAGAAAAAATTCAGAAAAAACAAAAAGTTACTGCCACCTACCACTAAAAAAACTAAAAGTGCTTATTAATAAGCTTTGCGGAGGTGGTAGATAAAAATTTTACACATTTTTATCTGCTACAAATTACTAGCATCTTCCACTAAAAATAAAATTTCAAGATATTATCTCGACGTAAAATTGCTATAACGAGACAACGTTAACTATTTATTTACTACATACTTTGAATTATAGCAAGGCTAATATATACTCATTATCCTTTTTCAAGTATATACACTAAACACCTTTCTTACTCCAAATCATTTAAAACAATAAGTAAGTTCACAACTGAGGGCTTATGGGTTCACGATAAAAGGCCCATGGGTTCTGGGCTGAAGACTTTTGGGTTCACGGCTGTGAACTTACTAAGCATAAAACACAGCATTACTAAAAATCTGATAAATAAAGTATTATAAACTCTTTAAAAGAATCTAAATATTATAAGAAACATTCTTTCTAAAAATGCAGAGTGTGTAACGGCGAAGACAAGAAAAATATACAGGGGAAAGTGATGTGCTTTAAGAATGGGAATTAAGTCGGTAGCAGATAAATGAATTTAGTGGTAGATGAATTGTAAAACAAAAATATCTACCACCAACTTATATATTTATATATCAAGCAATTACATCCATTTTAGTAGCAGGTAGCAGATTAATCTGCATTTTTTAGTAACCATGCAAGATTAAATCGATAATGCAGCCTACTGCTCACCAGATGAATCACATTATCCGGTGTTTGTGTAGCTGCCAGATAACCACGTGGCTCAGCATGAGTAGCGTCCATTTCAAAAAACTGAGTCCAGGCACCGCCATTCAGGAACCGAGACTTCCCATCAGTCAGCAATTTCTTCACCGGCCAGGTTTTTCCTTCATCAAAAGACAAAGCAGCATACATTCCGTAACCTTTGAATTCTTTACCATTCTTATCTTTAAAAATCATTCCACGCTCCGATGGATTTGTACGCAAAGGATGATCTGTAAAGGAAATCAATAAAATAGGTCCTTCATTGAGTCGTCTCAAAACCAGTCGCTGATGACCTTCAAGAGGAGGAAATTCGGAAGCTGAATAAGTCCATGTTTTGCCCATATCACTTGAAATGCTCATCGGCATACGCATTTTGCCAGATGAGTCGGCAATATTATTACTCCGTCCAAAAGCCATTAGTCTTCCATCCTTAAGTTGTACTACACCTGCATGAATTCCAGCAATAGTACCTCCGGTATCAGTCCATGTTTGTCCGCCATCCTTACTAATATGTACAGCCGTACTATCCTTTCCGCCCGGTCCGGCATCGCAAAGCTGAATAAACCAACCCTCTTTCGTCTTTATGGTTCCGGCAATAACCTGATGGCGTTTTGCATGTTCTGGTTCAATTATTCGTGGAGAACTCCATGTTTTACCATTATCGCGACTCGTTCTCTGCACCATCATTAAATTCTGCCAATCACCTGCAGCCTCTACACCGTTGATATGATAAAGCGTTCCATTTCCATCGTTCATCAAAGCCGAACCGGTCATATTCCTGTCGGGAACCTTAAAGAAGAGCGATGCCGCATCCCATTTCTGGGCACCTGCACGCAATCGGGAAGCAAGCACTGTCATTTCACGTCCATTCTCATGATCGGCAGAGAACCAGATAGCCAGTAAATCACCATTATCGCACCAAGTTATAGCCGGTTGGTGATTATGCTGATAAAAAGGAGTTTTAGAAGAACAATCCGGTTTTATAACAAAAGGAATTGGAGCCATAAACAAAGGAACTTTATCTTGTTTCTTCCACACGGCTTTAATCTGAGATACATGTTCGCTATTTAAAGTCGTTTCAACAGTAGTTAATGGTTTGCTTGCAGGATATTCGGCCTGTACTATACGAAAGCCTGTTAAAGCATGCTTATCATCAGGCAACATAGCCATGCGGTTCGAACTACGCAAAAAAGTTTCGGGTGTACTATGGCTACCACCTCTTGTCACCCTGAACTCTCCCCTGCTCTGTCCTACAGGATTAATCTGGTTGTCTGAAAGATAAGGACCATACCAATCCATGCACCACTCTTCTACATTCCCATGCATATCAAAAATACCGAATGTATTCGGTGGTGTTTTTCCCACTTTTAATGAAACAGACTGATAATCTCTCACAATTCTCTGATCTTTCAGGAAGACAGCAGGTAGTCCATCACCCATGCTGAATGGATAATAGCTTCCCGCCCGACAGGCATACTCCCATTCCGCTTCGGTTGGCAGCCTGTATGTTTTACCTTCTTTCTTACTCAGCCATTTGCAAAAAGCCACAGCATCGTTGTAGCTTACAAAGATCACCGCCTCGTCATCACCATTAGAGAGACCTCTTTTTCCCCTTAACGCTTTATGTTCGGGACAAAACTCTTCATACTGAGCATTAGTAATTTCTGTTTTTCCAATCCGGAAGGGATGAGAGATAATAACTTTGTGTATCGGTGCTTCGTCGAAGTTTTCTCCAAGAGCAGCACCTCCCATATAAAAACTTCCTGCAGGAATGTTTGCCATTGGGATAAGCTCTTTCTCCTGCGCATTTACAGAAGTTGATAGAAGAGAAAGCCCTATTCCCAAAAAGATTATCTTTTGTAAATTTTTCATTGATTACTTTTTTGCATGCAAAGATATGTTTTACTTTAAAAGTAGCAATACAAAAAAGACTCAATCCCATTAATATAATTATCCGAGATAAAACAAAAAAACAAAAAAAATCATTACTAAATTTGTAAATATTATATTAAAATACAATTTAAATATGGATGAAAATTATAAAATAGAAACAGATATTCCATCAATGCAATCAATAGAACATTTTGCAAAAATAGCCAACAAAGAAGATTACAAGTATAAATTCATAGAAATAATGAAACGCATCGAATATGAAGACATTGTTTTTCCATATGATTTAAAAATATTAGAAAAGGAATTCAATTGTCCGATTAGAGCTCAACTAGTTAAAGGTTCTATTTATTATTTAGGTACAGAAATTACTAAAGTATCTGAGCTCAACTGCTTTTTAGGAAGAGTACGAGGGAAAAGCAAAACTTATAAACTTGATTTCAATAGGTTGCGAAATGCAATAAATGCTATTCGGTGATAATCTTACTAAGATTTTTATTGATTGACAGAAATTGCAATAGCATATTTAAATATCACATAATAATAAAAAAGCTCCGAAAACTAAGTTTTCAGAGCTTCTCTTGCGGTGCGTACGAGACTCGAACTCGTGACCCCATGCGTGACAGGCATGTATTCTAACCAACTGAACTAACGCACCATTTATTTTATTTTGCGATCTCTCTCGATTGCGGATGCAAAGGTAGATATTTTTTTCAAACTCGCAAGCATTTTAAGAAAGAAAACTAAAAAAAATCCAGCTATTTATTGCTTCCAAAAGAATAACCAAAAGATATTTTACTCTCTCACCAACTAATATATAAATAGTAAATATAAGAAAAAGAAAAGGATACGCATAATAAAAAATCAAAAAATCAAGAATGATTTATAAGATTTTATACCTATAAAAAAGTTTGCCATACTTTTATAGTTTAATTGTAAATACCCGAAACATAAGTAGTTTTTATTTTTCCCTCTTTAATGACTTAATTAAATGCGTCTATCACGCCTTAATTTGTTTTTTGCTATACGCCCTGACTTCAATCAGAGCAGAGTGATATGTTGACGGAAACATTCTTCTTATCCAGTTTGTTTTTCTAATATAAATTCAAACATAAAAAATTATCCACCTACTTTCACTGTTTAAAGAACATTAAGTCATAAATAAATTAGTATGAACACAAAAGAACAGTATTGCAAATATTCGCTAATTGCGATTATTCTGATTTTAGGAGTAATCTTATTTACAAAATTCACTCCTTTTCTTACCGGAATTCTAGGTGCACTAACAATCTATCTTATGGTAAGAAAACAAATGATTTATCTCACTGAGAAAAAACATTTTAAACGAGGATTGGCAGCTGCACTCATGATAAGTGAAGCTATATTATGTTTTCTTGTTCCTATTTCGCTGGTAGTTTGGCTACTTATAAATAAATTACAGAATCTTAATCTTGATACGCAAGCTTATATAACATCGATTAAGCATATTGCGAACCTCATTCAAGAAAAAACAGGCTATAATCTACTCAACAGTGATAATTTAACAACAATAACTTCCTCACTGCCAGCATTGGGACGGTTCTTAGTAGGAAATATAACAAACTTTAGCATTAATATTTTCATAATGCTCTTTGTTCTCTTTTTTATGTTGATTGACAGAAAGAAGATGGAAACCTACATTTACGAATTGCTACCTTTTAGTAAAGTAAATAAAAAGAATGTAATTGCGGAAATAAACATGATCGTAAAATCAAATGCAATAGGAATTCCTTTATTGGCAGTTGTACAAGGTGTAGTATCAATGATTGGATATTTCATTTTCGGAGTACCTAACCCTCTCCTTTTCGGTTTCCTGAGTTGTTTTGCAACTATTATTCCTATAATAGGAGTTGCATTACTATGGGTTCCATTAGTAATATATCTTTTTTTGGTAGGCCATTGGGGATTTGGTATCGGACTCATTGTTTATTCAATCATTATCACCTCACACGTGGATAATCTTGGACGTTTTATATTACAAAAAAAACTGGCAAACACACATCCTTTAATAACGATTTTCGGAGTTTTCATAGGATTATCATTATTTGGCTTTATGGGAATAATTTTTGGACCACTAATATTATCTATATTCCTCCTTTGCGTTAACATCTTTAAATTAGAGTACCTGGAAGGAAAGAAGTAAATATATGAAGATAAATAACAATACTCTGGAAATAAAAAAAGTCCGGCAAACATTACTTTGCCGGACTTTTAAAACTTTAATTTTGGCGGTGCGTACGAGACTCGAACTCGTGACCCCATGCGTGACAGGCATGTATTCTAACCAACTGAACTAACGCACCATTTATTTTATAAATGCGATCTCTCTCGATTGCGGATGCAAAGGTAGATATTATTTTTAAATTTGCAAGGGCTTTACGTAAAAAAACGCATTTTTTATTCATTTTAATTCCATAAAAGCATGTTTTACTCAGTTCGAAGTGACAAACAATGACATTTATTACAAACTTCTTGCTTTAATAATTCATTCTTTGGCAATAATTCGCTATTTTTGCGAACTCATAATGATAACTAATGATAAATAAGATGCAAGCAAACAAAAATACCGCAAAGTTGTTACTTCACTGTCCCGATAAACCGGGGATTATATCCGCGGTAACAGATTTTATTACGATTAATAAAGGAAATATTGTTTATCTTGATCAGTACGTTGATCATATTGAAAACATTTTCTTTATGAGAATTGAGTGGGAACTAAGCGATTTTCTTATCCCAAGAGAAAAAATAGAAGATTACTTCGATACTTTGTACGCTCAAAAGTATGAAATGAACTTCCGTCTATATTTCTCGGATGTTAAACCACGCATGGCGATATTTGTTTCTAAAATGTCTCACTGCTTGTTTGATATGCTTGCACGTTATGCTAACGGTGAATGGAATGTGGATATTCCTCTTATTATAAGTAATCACCCTAACTTGCAACATGTGGCAGATAAGTTTGGTATTCCGTTCTACCTTTTCCCTATTACTAAGGAAACTAAAGCTGAACAGGAAGCTAAAGAAATGGAACTTCTTGCTAAACATAAAGTGAACTTTATTGTTTTAGCGAGATATATGCAGGTAATATCTGAAAACATGATCAATTCTTATCCTAACAGAATTATCAATATACACCACTCTTTCCTTCCGGCATTCGTTGGTGCTAAACCTTATCATGCTGCTTTCGAAAGAGGTGTGAAAATTATTGGTGCTACAAGCCATTATGTTACTACTGAGCTTGATGCCGGTCCTATTATTGAACAGGATGTAGTTCGTATCACTCACAAGGATACAGTTGAAGATTTGGTTAATAAAGGAAAGGATCTTGAAAAGATCGTTCTTTCACGTGCTGTACAAAAACATATTGAACGTAAAGTTCTGGCATATAAGAATAAAACTGTAATCTTTAGTTAAAGATAAATGAATATAGCTATTGTAAAATATAATGCGGGAAACATCTATTCGGTAGATCATGCTTTACGCCGTTTGGGCATAAATGCAGTAGTAACTGCCGATAAAGAGATTCTGGCAAGAGCTGACAAAGTAATTTTTCCGGGAGTTGGTGAAGCTGCAACAACTATGCAGCATTTAAAAGCTAATGGTCTGGATAAACTTATTGTGGATTTAAAGCAGCCGGTTTTGGGTATTTGTCTGGGTATGCAGCTTATGTGCAGCCATTCAGAAGAGGGCAACGCAGATTGCCTGAACATCTTCCCTACTGAAGTAAAACTTTTCCATCCTGAAAAACATGAAGATAAAGTTCCGCACATGGGATGGAATACTATCTGCGATGTAAAGGGCGATCTTTATAAAGGATTTACCAAAGAGGAATTTGTTTACTTTGTGCATAGCTTTTATGTTCCTGTCAACGAATTTACTATAGCTACAACAGATTACATACTTCCGTTTAGCGCGTCATTACAAAAAGACAACTTTTATGCTACTCAGTTCCACCCCGAAAAAAGTGGAAAAGTTGGAGAACGCATATTAGAAAACTTCATCAACTTACCTTTATAAATTATAGAATATGATTGAAATCATTCCTGCTATTGATATTATTGAAGGAAAATGCGTCCGCCTTTCCAAAGGTGATTATGATAGCAAAAAAATATATAATGAGAATCCTGTAGAGGTAGCAAAGGAATTTGAAGCAAACGGTATTAGCCGACTTCATGTTGTTGACCTTGACGGAGCTAAATCTCATCATATTGTCAATTATCGTATTCTGGAAAAGATTGCAACCCAAACATCTCTAGTCATTGATTTTGGTGGTGGAATTAAGAGTGATGAAGATCTGGATATCGCTTTCAGCAGCGGAGCACAAATGATTACCGGCGGAAGCATTGCCGTAAAAGAGCCTGAACTATTTTCTGAATGGATCAGTAAATATGGAAGTGATAAAATTATACTTGGAGCAGACGTCAAAGATAAAAAAATTGCAGTTGGCGGATGGAAAGAAGGTACAGATGTTGAACTGATGCCTTTCCTTGACCAATATATTAAAAAGGGGATTAAAAAAGTAATTTGTACGGATATAGAATGTGATGGCATGTTACAAGGACCATCTATTGATCTTTATAAAGAAATACTAGAAGAATATCCTTCACTCTACTTAATTGCAAGCGGAGGAGTTAGCTGTATTGATGATATTATAAAACTTGAAGAAGCAAAAGTTCCTGCAGTAATTTTTGGAAAAGCGCTTTATGAAGGTAAAATTCAACTTAAGGACTTAAAGATATTTATATAGTATGTTAGCGAAAAGAATTATACCTTGCCTGGATATCAAGAACGGAACAACTGTAAAAGGTACAAATTTCGTCAATCTGCGTGAAGCCGGAGATCCGGTAGAACTAGGACGAGCTTATAGCGAACAAGGAGCCGACGAGCTGGTTTTTCTGGACATTACTGCCAGCCATGAAGGACGGAAAACTTTTACCGACCTAGTAAAACGGGTTGCCGCAAACATTAGCATTCCATTTACTGTTGGTGGAGGCATTAATGAATTACAGGATGTAGACCGATTGCTTAATGCAGGTGCCGACAAAGTATCTATTAACTCTTCTGCAATCCGAAACCCGCAATTAATAAACGATATCGCTAAAAATTTCGGTTCTCAGGTATGCGTTGTTGCTATTGACGCTAAACAACAAAATGATATTTGGAAATGTTACTTGAACGGGGGAAGAATAGAAACTGATAAAGAACTAATTTCGTGGGCTAAGGAAGCTGCTGATCGTGGAGCCGGAGAAATTCTTTTTACCAGCATGAATCATGATGGCGTAAAAAGTGGATATGCAAATGAAACACTGGCTCTATTATCTGAATCTTTGCCTATTCCAATCATCGCTTCCGGAGGAGCTGGTACAATGGAACATTTTAAAGATACTTTTACCCTTGGAAAAGCAGATGCTGCTTTGGCTGCCAGTGTATTTCATTTCGGAGAAATTAAAATTTCCGAATTAAAAGATTATCTTTGTGCACAAGGAATAACTGTCAGACGATAACAAGTCGAATAATGAATTTTAATATATTACATCATGGATTTAGATTTTAATAAAATGGATGGATTAATTCCGGCAATTATACAAGATAATTTCACTTCTAAAGTGCTGATGCTCGGTTTTATGAATAAGGAAGCTTATGAAAAAACTGTTGCAACAGGAAAGGTAACCTTCTTCAGCCGCACAAAGAACAGACTTTGGACAAAAGGAGAAGAAAGTGGAAATTTTCTGAATGTTGTTTCCATTAAAGAAGATTGTGATAAAGATACCTTATTGATTAAGGTAAAACCAGTAGGTCCGGTTTGCCATACAGGAGCAGATACTTGCTGGAACGAAGAAAATACAGAAGATATTATGTTTCTTAAGTATTTGCAAGACTTTATCTATCAACGCCATGAAGAAATGCCTGAAAAATCATATACAACATCTTTATTCAACTCTGGCGTGAACCGCATGGCTCAGAAAGTAGGTGAAGAAGCTGTAGAAACTGTAATTGAAGCAACAAACGGTACTGATGATCGCTTAATATATGAAGCTTCAGATTTGATTTATCACCTGATTGTTCTTCTTACTTCAAAAGGTTATCGTATTGAAGATTTAGCTCGTGAGCTTAAGAAAAGACATAAAGAATAAAAAGATATGAGCGAATTACTCATTAACTATCAAAATGTAGAAATTGCCCAGCAAGATGCATGCTTACTTAAAGATGTAAACATGCAGTTGAATGCTGGTGATTTTTTATACATAATAGGTAAAGTAGGCACTGGAAAAACAAGCTTACTAAAAACTATTTATGGAGAACTGGGTATCGCCTCCGGAGAAGCTGAAGTTTTAGGAAATAATCTACGCACAATTAAGCGTAAGCATATTCCTCAACTTAGAAAAAAGTTAGGCATCATTTTTCAGGATTTTCAATTACTGACAGATCGCACAGTATATAGTAATCTGGAATTCGTGTTGCGGGCTACCGGCTGGAAAAACAAGCAGGAGATTAAAGAACGCATTCAAGAAGTTTTAGAGCAGGTAGGAATGACATCCAAAGGTGATAAGTTACCTAACGAGCTTTCTGGCGGAGAACAACAACGTATTGTTATTGCCAGAGCTATATTGAACTCTCCTTCTGTTATCCTGGCAGATGAACCTACTGGAAATCTGGATGCAGAAACAGGAAGAAGAATCGTAGAATTACTTCATAGTATCAGCCACAAAGGCTCGTCTGTGATTATGACTACGCATAATATTCAACTAATCAAAGATTTTCCCGGACTGGTTCTAAAGTGTGACAATCATCAATTACAAGATGCTACTCACGATTTTTATAAAAAAGAGAGCGTTCAGGATTTTAATGAACCGATATTAGAAACGACTTATTCACAAGCCGAATTTATAAGTGAAGAAGAGACGGATAAAGAATAAATTAACAATTTAATAGTGTAAAGAAGATGAAAGTTTTAAAGTTTGGAGGTACTTCCGTTGGTTCTGCCGAACGGATGAAAGAGGTAGCCAAATTAATAACCGATGGTGAGAAGAAAATAGTAGTGCTTTCAGCAATGTCTGGCACAACAAATACTTTAGTTGAAATCTCGGATTACTTATATAAAAAGAATCCGGATGGCGCAAATGAGATCATCAACAACCTGGAAAAAAAGTATAAACAACACGTTGATGAACTTTATTCTACTGCTGAATATAAACAGAAGGGATTGGAAATTATTAAATCCCATTTTGATTATATCCGTTCTTACACCAAAGATCTGTTTACACTTTTTGAAGAAAAAGTTGTTCTTGCTCAAGGTGAATTAATTTCCACTGCAATGGTTAATAATTACCTTTGCGAATGTGGAGTAAAATCTGTATTACTTCCTGCACTGGAATATATGCGTACAGACAAGAATGCTGAACCAGATCCTTTATACATTAAAGAAAAACTTCAGATTCAGTTAGAGCTTTATCCAGATGCAGATATTTATATCACACAAGGTTTCATCTGCAGAAATGCATACGGTGAAATTGATAACTTGCAACGTGGAGGTAGTGATTATACCGCTTCATTAATCGGTGCAGCTATCGATGCTTCTGAAATTCAAATCTGGACCGATATTGATGGTCTTCACAATAACGACCCTCGAGTAGTTGATAAAACTGCACCAGTTCGTCAACTGCACTTTGAAGAAGCTGCCGAATTAGCTTATTTCGGTGCAAAGATTCTTCACCCAACTTGTGTGCAACCTGCTAAATATGCAAATATTCCGGTTCGTTTGCTGAACACTATGGAACCATCCGCTCCTGGTACATTGATTTCAAACGAAACTGAAAAGAATAAAATCAAAGCTGTTGCAGCTAAAGACAATATCACAGCAATCAAAATCAAATCAAGCCGCATGTTGCTTGCACACGGATTCCTTCGCAAGGTATTCGAGATATTTGAAAGCTACCAGACTTCTATTGATATGGTTTGTACATCCGAAGTTGGTGTTTCGGTATCGATAGACAATACAAAACACTTGCCGGAGATTCTTGATGATTTGAAGAAATATGGTACAGTTACTGTAGACAAAGATATGTGTATTGTATGTGTTGTTGGTGACCTGGAATGGGAAAATGTTGGATTTGAAGCTACTGCACTTGATGCAATGAGCAACATTCCTGTTAGAATGATTTCATTTGGTGGAAGTAATCACAATATTTCATTCCTTATTCGCGAATCTGATAAGAAAGAAGCATTACAATCATTAAGTAATGTACTTTTCAATAACTAATAATAATAAATTTGTATGAAAGGGACCTTCCCAATAGATAAATTTCGTGAGATGGAAACTCCTTTCTATTTCTACGATACAAAGGTATTAAGGGATACGCTGAATTGTGTAAACAACGAGGCAAAGAAGTATGGCAATTACATTGTACACTATGCCGTAAAAGCTAATGCTAATCCGAAAGTTCTTTCAATTATACGTGAGAACTATTTAGGCGCAGATTGTGTTAGCGGTGGTGAGATCCGTGCAGCAATTAAAGCTGGATTTCCTGCTTCTAAGATTGTTTTTGCAGGTGTTGGTAAAGCCGACTGGGAAATTAATATAGGATTAGATTATGGAATATTCTGCTTTAACGTAGAATCTATACCAGAGCTTGAAGTTATCAACGAACTTGCTGGTGCTAAAGGTAAGATTGCTTCAATAGCTTTGCGTGTTAATCCAAATGTTGGAGCACATACGCATGCTAATATTACTACCGGACTAAAGGAGAATAAGTTTGGTATTAATCTTGAAGATCTGGATAATGTTTTAGATGCAGTTAACACTCTTCCTAATGTTAAGTTGTTAGGGTTACATTTCCATATTGGTTCACAGATTCTTGATATGGGTGATTTTGTGGGACTTTGTAATCGTGTAAACGAAATACAGGAACACATGTATAAACGCCGTATTATTGTTGAACATATAAATGTTGGCGGTGGACTGGGTATTGATTACCAACATCCAAACAGACAATCTATTCCTGACTTTACTGCATATTTTGCTACATTCCATAAACACTTGAAATTACGTTCTTCACAAACATTGCATTTTGAATTAGGACGTTCAATTGTTGGACAGTGTGGAAGTTTAATAAGCAAAGTATTATATGTAAAACAAGGAGCAAATAAACAATTCGCCATTTTAGATGGTGGTATGACAGATCTTATTCGCCCGGCTTTATATCAGGCTTACCATAAAATTGAAAATATAACATCAGAAGAACCATTGGAGAAATATGATGTTGTAGGTCCAATTTGTGAGTCCTCTGATGTATTTGGAAAGGCGCTGGATATCAACAAAGTAAAAAGAGGTGATCTCTTTGCTCTTCGTTCGGCCGGTGCATACGGTGAAATTATGGCTTCTGGTTATAATTGCAGAGCTCTTCCTCAAGGATATACTTCTGATGAGCTAATTTAACTCCGATAAATAAACGAATAAGGGATGTCCAAAAGGCATCCCTTTTTTTAGCAAAAAAAATGATTTTAAAAGATTAACTTTATGTTTAAAAAGAAAAATTCTATATCTATTAATTCCAATATTTAATGTAATTTTGCAGCAATAAATAAACAGAAAATACGCAATGGACTTATTTACCTTTAATATAGTCGAGATTATATTATTAGCCTCTATAGGTATATTACTAATTATACAAATAATCTACTATTTCAGTCTATACAACCAGCTACATGTTCACAACAAAGCAGTAAGTGTGGGAGATTTAATATATGAAACTGACCTTCCTCCTATCTCTGTAATTATCAGCGCACGTAATGAATCTGAAAATCTCAGGAAATATTTGCCTTCCATTCTGGAACAAGATTATCCTAATTTTGAGGTTATCGTCATTAACGATGGTTCAACCGATGAGAGTGAAGATGTACTAACAATTCTTGAAGAACAATATACCAATTTATATCATACATTTACACCGGATGGTGCCCGTTACATCAGTAGAAAAAAGCTGGCGCTCACTGTAGGAATTAAGGCTAGTAAGTATGACTGGTTAGTATTTACCGATGCCGATTGCCGCCCGGCTAGCAAGGAGTGGTTAAGACTAATGGCCAGAAACTTCACCCCACGCACAGAAGTAGTTTTAGGATATAGCGGATATGAGCAAAATAAGGGATGGTTCAATAGAAAGGTTTCATTCACTAACCTGTTTGTGTCAATGCGTTTTCTAGGATTCGCACTTATAGATAAACCATATATGGGCATTGGACGAAATATGGCTTACCGAAAAGAGTTATTCTTTAAAAACAAAGGATTCTCTTCACACCTAAATTTACAACGGGGCGACGATGATTTGTTTATTAACGAAGTGGCAACGCCTTATAATACAAAAGTTGAAACCTCTCCGGGTGCTATTATAAGAATGGAGCCAGCATACGGATATAAATGCTGGAAAGAAGAGAAAGTTAGCTATCTGGCAACCTCACATTTCTATCATGGCGCTCAACGTTACTTATTAGGTTTTGAAACAACTTCTCGCCTACTATTTATTGCTACTGTTATCGGAACAATTGCAATTGGCATTATTGATAAACAATGGGTAGTGCTAGGCTTAGCAATCTTGGCATACATACTTCGGTTTGTAATGCAGATTGTTATTATCAATAAAACAGCCACTGATTTAGAAGAAAGAAAATATTATTTTACCTTACCAATATTTGATATAGTACTGCCTCTTGATGTATTAAAGTTCAAATTATTCAGAATAATCCGAGGAAAAGGTGACTATATGAGAAGATAAAAAAAGCCCGCTATTTTAAACGAAAAGCATTCGGCTTTGCCTCTTAATTTATTGGTGAATGGATTTAAATTATTGGTGAATGGTTGCTCAACCATTCACCAATAATTTTATAATAGTATCTCTATTATTCGAATTGGATAGATTTAGCCGGATTAATCTTTGAAATCAGATAAGAAGGTCCAACTAACATCAAGACTGAAGCAATAAATGTTCCGACATTTATTAAAAGGAACAGCCAGAAATTAAACTCCACTGGTACATGATCAATATAATAAGTTTCCGGTTCAAGCTTGAATAGATGAAATTTTGACTGAACGAAGCAGAAAGTTAAGCCTACCACATTTCCCCAGAACATACCTTTGCCTATTAAAAAGACTGAGAAGTAAAGGAATATTTCACGAATGCTGAAGTTTTTAGCGCCGAGTGCTTTCAGAATCCCAATCATGTTTGTTCTTTCCAGAATAATAATCAGCAACCCCGAAATCATTGTAAATCCGGCTACACCGACCATTAAAATAAGGATAACCCACACATTCATGTCAAGTAAACTAAGCCAGGCAAAAACAGATGGATTAAGTTGTTCAATAGTCTGCGTATAATAAACGCCACCATACTTATCAACTTCTTTATCTACATGCTGATATACTTTATATGCCACTTTATCCAGCTGATCATAGTCGGTAATCTGGAGTTCCATTCCGGTAGCCTGTTCGGGTTCCCATTGATTTAAATGATTTACAGTTCTGATATCCGTCAGAAGAAACAGGTTATCATATTCGGAAAAATTTGTTTGGTATATCCCCTTAATTGTGAATCTGCGAGCACGAACCTCGCTTTGAATATAATATGTATAGATCTTATCGCCTAGCTTTAAGTTCAGCTTATTTGCCAAAGATTTAGAGATAAGCACTTCATTTGATGAAGCTGAATCTGAAAAAGCAGGAACTTCTCCTTCTACCAGATTCTTTCGAAAGAACGTGGGATCGAACTCCTGTCCTACTCCTTTCAGAACCATTCCCTGAAAAGCATTATTAGTCTTTATCATTCCTGGTTTTGTGGAATATCTCTGCACATGTTTTATACCAGGTATGGAAGAGAGGACTTTTATTATGCTATCGTTCGTAACAACCGGACGTGTTTCGTAAGAAAGAGATGAATCGAAGTTGCTAACTTGTATGTGCGAACCAAAGCCTACGACTTTACTTTTTATTTCATTTTTAAAGCCTATAACTACTCCTACAGAAATAATCATTACAGCCAATCCAATAGCAATACCAATCATAGCAATGCGCACGGCTGGCTTTGAGACTTGCTTCTGAACCTCTTTACCAGAATATATTCTTCGAGCTATAAAAAGTGAAAGATTCATTTCTTAGTTTCCTCCCATTAAAAATGTTAATGACTTATTTTTATTAATTACATACTTTGTTAGAATCACAGGAATTACAAGACCTGCTATTACTGCCAGAGCCAAAGCTATAGAATATGTAAAGGGGGTAAATAATCCCATTTTTTCATATACTACTCTTATTGAATAAACTCCGGCCATATGAAGTAAATAGATATAAGCGCTATATTTACCTAAAGACATTAACCAGTTGTTACTTGATTTTTGAATTTCGTGAGCAATACAGATAACCATATAGCTACCGGATAAACCACAAATAAGATTCAAAAACTGTTTAAGATTCTCAGTCTCAACAAAATCTTTTCTTCCATAAGCCAAAGTCAATACTATAATTGCAACAATGGAGTGAGCTAATGAAGGGCGGAGCTTTTGCTTGTCAGTCAGTAAGAATAGAATCATCCCTGCCCAGAAATAGATAATAAATGAATGGACAAATGATAAATAGAATATTTGTGGAAGTGGAATAAAATAGAGAATTACAGAAAGAATTCCTAAAATTGCTATACCACCTTTTAATTTCGTACAGAGAGCCGAAATCAAAAACACTACGAACAACGTATACATGAACCAAAGAAACACTGCCGATCCACCAACATTCGTGTAAAGAATCTCAAGAAGATAATGCCAGTCTACCGTTCGTTTTACCGGCATAAAGAGCCCCAAACCATAATTCAGCAAAGCTATTGCTGCAGAAATAAAGAAATAAGGAACCATCAAACGTAGAAACTTCTTCTTAAGAAACGGAAGTAAAGAAATACCGTCTGGTTTTCTGCTCATAGACATTTGGAACAGAAAGCCAGACAATATCATAAATAGAGGCATATGAAATGAAAAAATAAGATTTTTTATTTCGCTGTAATATGCCGGCATATATACTGTAGACGTAAAATGACCAACAACAACTAATATTATGCCAATAGCTTTAGAAAGCGTTATGTAATCATACTGCTTCATAAAGATGTTCAATCAACTCTCCCCGGATAGGCTTCCAATGCTTTACTTAAAATAAAGAGTGCTCTAGTCAGATCCTTTTTCTTTAACACATAAGCAATACGAACTTCATTATATCCGGCACCCGGAGTAGTATAAAAGCCTGAAGCCGGAGCCATAAACACGGTTTCGCCTTCGTATTCAAAATCAGAAAGACACCATGCACAGAATTTATCAGAATCGTCAACCGGTAACTTTGCAACTGTATAGAAAGCTCCCATTGGTATCGGAGAGTAAACTCCAGGTATTTTATTCAAGCCATCAATCAGGCACTTACGGCGCTCAACATATTCATCATACGTTTCTCTTGAATATTCTTCCGGAGCATCTAAAGAGGCCTCAGCGGCAATTTGTCCAATCAATGGAGGACTAAGACGTGCCTGGCAGAACTTCATAACTGCGTTACGAACTTCTTTGTTCTTTGTAATTAATGCGCCGATACGGATACCGCATTCTGAATATCTTTTAGATACAGAGTCAATCAACACTACATTGTTCTCGATTCCTTCTAAGTGACATGCAGAGATATAAGGCGAACCGGTATAAATAAATTCACGATATACTTCATCAGAGAATAGAAATAAGTCGTACTTCTTAACCATATCTCTGATTTGATTCATCTCTTTGCGGGTATACAAATAGCCAGTAGGGTTATTAGGATTACAAATCAAAATACCTTTTGTACGCTCATTAATCAGTTCTTCAAATTTCTCCACTTTTGGAAGAGAGAACCCTTCTTCTATAGTAGTTGCCACAGTACGAATCACAGCTCCGGCCGAAATAGCAAAGGCCATGTAGTTGGCATAAGCCGGTTCTGGAACAATAATTTCATCACCAGGATTCAAGCATGACATGAAGGCAAAAAGCACAGCTTCCGACCCACCAGTAGTAATGATAATATCATCTGCAGTCAGATTAATATTATATTTCGCATAGTAATGGGTAAGCTTTTCCCGATAACTTCTGTAACCGTCACTTGGACTATATTCCAGAATCTTACGATCAATATTACGAATGGCTTCAAGTGCGGCCTTAGGAGTAGGAAGATCGGGCTGACCAATATTCAGGTGATACACATGAGTTCCTTTTTGTTTGGCAGCTTCAGCTAACGGAGCAAGTTTCCTAATTGGTGAAGCAGGCATTTCTGTTCCACGAATGGATATAGTTGGCATACTTTCTAGTATTAAAATATATTTTCAATTGAGCTGCAAAGATAGGACTTCGAAAGTAACCAAGCAAACAAATAGTAAACAAAAATGAGGCTTAGTTTTCTTTAAGACAAGTTTTTGCAATAAAACTGTATTAAATCAAATTAAATATGTAGATTTGTTTAATCTTTAAATTGAATGTTCTATGATTACAGTCCACCTCATAACATTCGCTTCGGCTCTGCAAAACCAGATGTCCATCTATAAGATGCACGAAGTTCTTCTCAGTGAACTTGAGAAATTTTACATTATAAAAATTATTGATTATAAAGACTTGTATACCCTTACCGAAGATGATTTCAAAATTGTTTTTATAGCTACCGGAGGGATAGAAAAGTTTGTTATTCAATGCTTTGAATTCCTGCCTCAGCCCATGATTTTACTTACAGATGGTGTGCAGAATTCCTTTTCTGCCTCATTGGAGATTTCATATTGGATGCAATGTAAAGGATTAAAATCCGAGATTCTTCATGGCGACATACGAAAGACAGTCGAAAGAATTCAGGTTCATTACAACAATTTTGAAGCTCAAAAAGGTCTTAAAGGCAAAAGAATTGGAGTTATTGGAACTCCTTCTTCATGGCTTATTGCAAGCGGAGTAGATTATTTGCTTTCCAAACAACGTTGGGGAGTGGAGTATGTTAATATCCCAATTGAGAATGTAACAAAGAGATATGCACTTATCGGCGAAGATGAAGTTGGTGAACAGGCTGCACAGATTGCCGGAAAAGCTTTAGCCTGCAGAGAAGCCGACCCGGAAGATATGATAAATGCAATGCGTATTTATAAGGCAATAAAAGAGATCTGCGAAAAAGAAAAGTTGAATGCCATTACATTAAACTGCTATAAAATAATAACACTTTTAGGAACTACGGGGTGCTTGGCTATGTCATTGCTTAATGATGAAGGGATACTTGCCGGATGCGAAGGCGACTTGCAATCAATCTTTACTCTCATGGCTATAAAAGCTGTAACTGGCCGCTCGGCATTTATGGCAAACCCTATCAGGATTGATATTAAAAACAACGAAATTGTAATGGCACATTGCAGTGTTAGCACAAAACTTACGGAAAGGTACATTATCCGAAATCATTTTGAAAGTAGCAAAGGAGTATCTATTCAGGGAATTCTGCCAACAGGAGATATTACAATAGTAAAATGCGGCGGGGAATGCTTGGACGAATATTATGTTACTTCGGGAAGTTTAATTGAAAATACTAATTTTCTGAATGTTTGCCGTACACAGGTCCGAATTAAATTAGATAGTCCGGTAGATTATTTCCTCCGCAACCCGATAGGAAATCATCATATGGTTGTTATTGGTAATTATGAAAAGAAATTGGATGCATTTTTTACTTCCAACAATTGTAAAAGAGCAGAATAGAAACAAGTTGAGTGCTTGTTTCTATTCTATATAATACATTAGATTTTTAAATCAAAATAGGTTTTTCCTGCCATTTACCAGATACAAGCTCCATCACGCTATTTATTCCGACTACCTTTAAAGCCTGAAGAGCTTCCCTCCTACCATGATTAACAAGTTCCGGATAATGAGAATCTGAATTTACCACTATAGGAATACGCATATCTCTGATAAGAGAAAAAGTTGTTTCATCGGGATAAAAGACACCAAGTTTATGATAGGCCTTAGTATTTATCTCCATTATATATCCCTTTTCATAAATAAACGCAAACAAATCTTTTAATGCATTTTTGTACCATTCTTCTTCTGTAACACCTGGCTGACAATAAGAGACGTTATATGCAATTTTATCTGCATGCCCCACTATGTCGAAACCTCCAAGCTCTACCATAGACATTAATCTGCTAAAATAAGCAAGAGAAGTAGATTTTACATCATTATGAAAATGCTTCTCCAGCTTTTCTTTAAAGTTCTCTTTACTGCAGTCAATGTCTACAACTTCTCCCTGATCATCTTTCAAAAGATGTACCGAGCCAATACGATAATCTAAAGGGAGGTTACGGAAATAATCTATTGAAGGGTTACTGTTCTCATCTAAATAATCTATCTCCAGTCCGATATATAACTCTATTTTATCCTGGAATTCTTTCTTCAAAGCATAAAACTCATCCATATAAGGCACTACATCTTCCTTTTCCATAGTCCATCGGGTAGGAAAAGGAAGCGGAGCATGAGAGGAAATACCGTAAGAGGTGAATCCTTGGCGCACGGCTTCAACTACAAATTCTTTCATAGGAGCACGTCCATCACAGAAAGATGTATGACTATGATAATTTGTCAGATTCATTTTTATTCTTCTATTTCGCTTAGTTCAAGCCATCTCATTGTTTTTTCATCAATAAGATCAATAAGTTCGGCAATTCTTTTCGATTTCTCGGTCAACGAAGCAGCTGATAGAGTACCGCTGCAAAGATCGGCTTCCAAATCTGCTTTTTCTTGTTCCAGATCTTCTAACTCCTTCTCAATCTGAGCATATTCCATCTTTTCTTTGTAAGACATCTTGCGTTTATCATTCGCACGAACTCTTGCCGTTTTATCCTCTTTTGGTTTCTCTGCTTCTTTTTCCTTTTGTTTCTTAGCCTCATTCCAGTCGCGGTAATCAGAATAATTACCCGGAAAATCACGAATATCACCCTGACCATTGAATACAAGCAAGTGATCAACAACTTTATCCATAAAGTAGCGGTCGTGAGAAACCACAATCACACATCCTTTAAAGTTTACCAGATAATCTTCAAGGACATTAAGTGTAATAATATCAAGATCATTAGTAGGCTCATCGAGTACAAGGAAATTAGGATTTCGCATTAATACCGTACAAAGATAAAGCCTTCTTCTCTCCCCTCCGCTTAATCTATAAACATAGCTATGCTGAGTCTCCGGAGTAAAAAGGAAATGCTGCAGAAACTGAGAAGCAGTAAGTTTTTTGCCATCGCCTAATTCAATTACTTCAGCAATTTCTTGTACCACGTCGATCACCTTCATCTGATCATCAAACTGCAATCCATCCTGTGAATAGTAACCAAAGCGAACAGTCTCACCAATATCAATTGTTCCTTTATCCGGTTGTGCTTGCCCCATTAATATTTTAATAAAGGTAGACTTACCGGTTCCGTTATTACCAACAATGCCCATCTTTTCATATCGGGCAAAGATATAAGAGAAATCATCTAATATTTTAAGATCACCAAAGTTTTTATAAAGATGATCGGCTTCAAATATTTTAGAACCAATATAGCTAGCTTTTACGTCGAGCTTAACATTATCGTTATTGAAACGCTGCTTAGCAACCTTTTCTATTTCATAAAACGCATCCTGTCTGTACTTTGCTTTATGTGCACGTGCTTGCGGCATACGGCGCATCCAGTCCAATTCTGTTCGATAAAGATTATTAGCACGTTCTATCTCAACATTCGTTGAGTCTATTCGTTCTTGTCTTTTCTCTAAATAATAACTATAATTCCCTTTATATTGATAAACCTGCTTGTTATCAATCTCAATAATCTCCGAGCAAACTCTATCAAGGAAATATCGGTCGTGAGTCACCATCAGCAAACTTACATTTGTACGTCTGAGATATTCTTCCAACCATTCAGTCATATCCAAATCCAAGTGGTTGGTAGGCTCATCGAGGATTAATAAATCTGGTTCCGTAATCAATGTATTTGCCAGTGCCACTCGTTTCAATTGCCCACCTGAAAGGTGTTTTACCAGTTGATCGAAGTTACGAATCTTTAACTGCGAAAGAATTTGTTTTGCTTTACGCTCATAATCCCATGCTTTCTCATGATCCATTCGGATTAATAATTCCTGTAATCCGGGATGATCTTTTGTTTCCATACAAGCTTCATATTCTTTAATCAGCTGCACAGTTTCATTATTTGAATGGAAACAAGCTTCGAGAACTGTCAGATCCTCGGGATATTGAGGATCTTGTTCCAGATAAGCTACGCGTAAATCTCGTCTGAAGACAATATTCCCAGCATCATATCCTTCTTTCCCCGCAATAATATTTAATAAAGTTGTCTTTCCGCTACCATTTTTAGCTATAAGACCAATCCTCTGTCCTTCTGCAATACCAAATGAAATTTCATTGAATAAAACAAGGTCACCAAATGACTTGGTTAACCCATCAACCTGCATATAACTCGCCATCTTCTTCTAATAATTTTAATTCAATTCTTTTTCTATCTTCAGCTTAACATCCTCAAAGATGGCATTCAAATCACAAGGCTTACCAATATGGACTAAGTTCCAGATTATATCTGAAGGATAAATAATCAGTTTACTTTCCTTAAAGCGCAATCCTGGAATTTCGTTATTACCGTTAATTACCGTAACCCATTCCATACCATCAATCTGGTTTTCAATAATTGTACCAAAAGCAATTCCAAAAGATTCCCAGACTTCTCTTTGCTGAGGTTGAAAACTACTATTATCAACCATTTGCTGAATCTTAGCAATATCCTCTTCCGATGAAGTAAAATCTTTCTTGATTTGTTTTTTAATTGTTCCTGAAGCCCAATCGAAAGCCTCATTTACAATATTAATTTCCAATACTCGTATTGGAATAATTTCATTTATTTGTTTGCCTTTCGGATAAGCTTTTAAGGAAGATATTATTTCTTCTGCTTCGGTAATACTATTTCCGCGGGGAACGGTAAATGTACATTCGAATGCCACATTTCCTATACCTATTATCCATACATGAGTTACATAATAAGCTCCTTCTTCCTGAAACATTTCTTTGCTATAAGCACAAACCAGCTCACCGAGTTTAACCTGCGAAGAATTCTTATTCTGCTTCAGCTCATAATCAACCGATTCTTTTCCATACCCATTATTTCTATCGTCACGGTATGCTGAAATTCTAAAATTACCAGTCCACTTATTGGGATTGTAAAACAGGAAACTATCTTCTGCATCCTCGAATTCATTCCAGGACGAAGGGTAAATTAAAGAGAACCAAGCTCCGGGAGAAATAAACTTTTTTCCTTTTTCGATCATATATATATTTATCTTATTCTTTATCTATTACTATTTACTATTTGCCTATAGGCTGAATATAACGCCTTACCTCTCTCGATATTTCCAGATACATATAAAAACGCTGACGAGTTCTAATTCCATTCAAATTCTTTTCAAACAATTTATTTGCATATTGCTTAGACTTCTCAAAAGTTATGCGAGACATTTCATTTTGCGATTTACCCACAATTGTTGAATCAAGCTTTTCGTCGGGAAAGAAATCATCCAGATTTACATCACCAATCATCGTAGTTTCAAGAAAATCTTTCTTTTTATGATACTTATCCAAATAATACCCCACAAACATATGGCCGGGCATTCTTACTAAAATTGGATCAAGATTAATTGCTCTCAACAAAGAAGCAAACAAAACACTTCCATCAACACAATTAATTTGCGAAGATTCCAGTGCATCATCCAAAGTTCTGACACGTTGGGAAAAAGCAACATTTGATGAAAGGCTTGACGTAGATACTGAACTATACTTAAAATTTCGTTTCTGCAATACGTTCCATAAAACGTATACCTGCTTATCAATCGAGCCAGGTTTATCGGACTGATAACCTACGAAACGATTAACAATACGAGTATTCAAAGCTTCACGAAGAAGTTTATCAATCATAGGATGCTCTTCATTTACATAGGCAGCAAAGAATATTCCGGTATCGTGAAATTGTTGTTTGCTATCCAAATAAGCAAGCAGACATTCGTTAATACTTCTCACAGAAAATGTGCGAACCTTCTGTCCCAGACTAGTTCCATTAACCTCCACTTCAACGGAAACACTAACGGGGGCAGCCTGAATATTATTTTTCAATGCATTATAATTCCATATTACATCCGGAAATATCTGATATACCGTACCCGATTCTTCCAGTACAAATTCAGAAACAGATTTCTCAAAATAAGGTGTTTTACTGAGCGTTATTCTAACTTTGCTATTAGCTCTTCCCGATTTCAGACGAATAATAAAGCCCGATTTTGGATTACCTAAATAATGATTTCCTGCTGGTTTAATAACAACTGTATCCGTTGTTGCAATAGAGAGAATTGCCGAAGGGAATATATTACCGCCTAGTTCGTCATTTAATTCATAATCACGTCTAAAAAGTCCATCATTGTATAGGTAGATCCCGCTGATAGTCACAATTATTACTAACGAAACAATTGCTACAGCCTTCCATATATTAATCTTTTTCATCTGACATACATAATAATGAAACAAATATAACTATAAGTTTTGGTACATAAAAGCATCGTAACAACTTTGTAACATCTATTTCATTTATACGTAACATAAAAGCTACATCTTTGCAATTAATTAATAAGAATGTATATATTTGTACAACATCATAAACAAAACTAATTATGGACACCAATAGAATTTTAGTTGTTGACGACGAAGAAGATCTTTGTGAAATTTTAAAGTTTAATTTAGAGAATGAAGGGTATGAAGTAGATACAGCTAACTCTGCCGAAGAAGCACTAAAATTAAATATTAGCGATTATAGCTTATTATTATTGGACGTTATGATGGGAGAAATTTCCGGATTCAGAATGGCCAGTATTCTCAAAAAAGATAAGAAGACAGCCAATATTCCAATAATCTTCATAACTGCTAAAGATACAGAGAATGATACTATTACAGGTTTTAACCTTGGAGCAGATGACTATATTTCGAAGCCATTTTCTTTGCGTGAAGTGATATCACGAGTAAAAGCTGTGATTCGTCGTACTGCAAACAACACAGAAAAAAGCTCTACAGAACAAATCTATTTTGAAACGCTGGTTATAGATATTACAAAAAAGAAAGTCACCATTGATGGAGAAGAAATATCTCTTACCAAAAAAGAGTTTGAGATATTACTCCTTTTATTGCAAAACAAAGGACGAGTTTTCTCCAGAGAAGATATTCTTTCCAAGATATGGAGTGATGAAGTTTGTGTATTAGACCGCACCATTGACGTAAACATTACTCGTTTGCGAAAGAAAATAGGCAGTTACGGGAAACATGTTGTTACCCGACTTGGTTATGGATACTGTTTTGAATGTTAATGAGCTATTATAATTATTAGATATGACAATTGCCAGGAACCCAATATTTTCTCTAAACCAGAAATTATTACTCTCTGTTATACTTTTATTTGCAGCATTTTCCTTATGTTTTATTGGCTTTCAATATAACAGAGAAAAAGAGTTTAAAGTAGAACTACTTAATACTAAACTTCAAGATTACAATGCACGTTTATATGAGGAAATTTGTGACTCGGGAAATATTGAAAAGGTTCTAAACAAATATACAAAAAGACATGCCATAAAGGGTCTGCGTGTTACCATTATAACTCTTGATGGTAAAGTTATCTATGATAATCTAAAAAAGGACTATAATAAGATTGAGAATCATTCAAACAGACCTGAAATTAAACTGGCTTTAAGTAAAGGCAATGGATATGATTTGAGAAGAACATCCGAAACAACCGGATATCCATCTTTCTATTCTGCTTCTTTGTATGATAAATACATTGTTCGTAGTGCACTGCCTTACAACATAGATTTAATTACCAGTTTAAAAGCCGATTACAAGTTTGTTTGGTTTACAGCAATAGTTACATTAATCCTGACCATAATTTTCTCCAGATTTACTAAAAAGATAGGAACTTCTATTGCTCAGCTAAGAGAATTTACCAGACGGGCAGACCGTAATGAGGCTTTGGATATGGATATGGCTAATGCTTTTCCAAACAATGAATTAGGTGATATTTCTCAGCACATTATCACAATTTACAATAGATTGCATGATACCAAAGAAGCCTTATATATAGAAAGGGAAAAGCTCATTACCCACTTACAGATTTCTCACGAAGGACTGGGTATTTTTACTGCTGATAAGAAAGAGATTCTCGTTAATAATCTTTTCACTCAATATAGTAATCTTATATCGGATGTAAATCTTCAAAATGCAGAAGAAGTTTTTTCTATACCCGAAATTCAAAAAATTACTGAATATATTAGTAAGGCACAAAAAAGACCTGCCGGCAACGAAGAACGCCGGATGTCTATCAATTTAGATAAAAACGGACGAATTTTTGTAGTAGAGTGTATCATCTTCCAGGATAAGAGTTTTGAGATTTCTATCAATGACATTACACAAGAGGAAGAGCAGGTTCGCATGAAACGGCAATTAACTCAGAACATTGCACACGAGCTTAAAACTCCAGTAAGCAGTATTCAGGGATATCTGGAAACTATTGTTAATAATGAATCTCTGCCCAAAGATAAACTGAAAACATTCCTGGAACGTTGCTATGCTCAAAGCAACAGACTTACCCGACTTTTAAGAGACATATCTGTTCTTACACGAATGGACGAAGCAAGCAACATGATTGATATGGAAAAAGTAGAAATCAGTTCTCTTGTACAAAGTATAATTAAAGATGTGGCTTTAGAATTAGAAGAAAAGAACATCAAAGTAAACAATGCTTTGAATAAGGAATTGCCAATACGTGGAAATGCTTCACTGATATATTCGATCTTCCGGAATTTAATGGATAACGCCATTGCATATGCAGGAAACGATATTTCTATTAATATAAAATGCTTCAGAGAAGATGAATCATTCTACTATTTCAGTTTTGCTGATACCGGAGTAGGTGTTGCACCTGAGCATTTAAACAGATTGTTTGAACGTTTTTATCGGGTAGACAAAGGGCGCTCACGAAAAATTGGCGGAACAGGACTTGGATTGGCTATAGTAAAAAACTCTGTAATTATTCATGGAGGAAATATTTCGGCCAAAAACAATCAGGGTGGTGGTTTAGAATTTATATTCACACTAGCCAAAAGCTAAAATCAATATTGAAAGTAAAAAAGATCTCTTCTATATTGATTCTCCTAAATTAATTATTAACTTTGCGGTGCATCGGTTCTCTGTTTTTACTTAAAACCAGAGATTAAAAGGGAATCAGGTGAAAGTCCTGAACAGTCCCGCTGCTGTAAGTTTCTATAAAACGTTATAAGCAAACACTCAATACCACTGAACTATAGTTGTTCGGGAAGGAGCTTAATAACGGAAACAAGTCAGAAGACCTACCATGCTTGTATTTCAACAGCTTTCGAGGAAAGAGCCATTGAATCTTATAACCGTTTTACAATATTCCGGTTATTCGCTATCATTTTTATACTTTATACAATAAAAGCAATGGGATTATTATATCCTTTTGAAAGAGTGAAAACTTAATGACAATAGTATATAATCAATTAAACTCTGCCAAGTTTATTGAAAACACATCCGGTCGAAGTGATTCGCCCGGGTGTATTTTTTTCTATCTGTTATGATGAAGCTCATCGTTATAACGTTCAAATCCTGCAGCATTGATTCTCTTTTTTGCCTGACGGGTTGCATTAAAAACCACATTCTTCAATTCTACAGATTCCGCACGAAAATCATCATTTTCTTTTCCCTTTTTAATTTGTGCCGTAAGCTGAAAAGTTCCGTAACCATCAATGGTAACACTATGACCATCTTTCAGCTTTTCTTCAATAAAAGCCGCAATCCGAGTAAATGCACTCAAAAGCTCTCCTTTCTTTGCCGACGAACCTCCACTTAGTTCTTCGGCCAAATCTTCTGTACGATAGTTATTTTTACTTTTTACGCTTACCCAATTAGATTTCTTCAACTCACCTGTTTTGCTGCTCTTAATAGCATAGGTGTGAACACTGTAACGAATTGCCATTTTTCCCTTTTTAGATTAAGTGATTACTCTTATAATATTAATTATTCCTCCTCAAAGAACTATTTTTTAGGGTCCCGACCCTGGTTAAACAAGGTCGTGAGGGTAAATATTCAGGGTCGCGACCTCAAGCAAGCAGGGTGCCGACCTTAATATTAATATATATAGACAAAGATAATAATTCTCTGAGAATAAACAGCTAATTGCCCGCCTTTACTTTTATAAGAGAAAGAGATTAAAGAAAGGAAAATGAAAGAAATAATTGTGAATATGGAATTTCTTTCTAACTTTGCGACGCTTTGGTTCACTATATCTCCTTATCGGAGAAGTGATTAAAAGGGAATCAGGTGAAAATCCTGAACAGTCCCGCTGCTGTAAGTTTCTATAAAACGTTGTAAGCAAGCACTCAATACCACTGAACAATATAGTTCGGGAAGGCGCTTACCAACGGAAACGAGTCAGAAGACCTGCCAGACATTTTTAAGTATAAAGCTTGCGAGGAACGAGCTTATCACTAAGAAATTCAATTTTTTATTACTTAATTTATAAAGACATAGACAAGATGAAAAAGATCTATTCTCTATTACTGCTTACCGTGGTAATACTTTGCAGTTGTGACAATAACGACGACAATTCTAATGTTATTGACAGTACAACCGTTACCTTAAATCTACAAGGAAAATTAGACAAACCCGAATCTGAATTTACAGGAGTATTTAAAGATGAACCAGCTGGTTCGTACAGCTACAAGAATACATTTGTAGATCAAACCGGATATTTTGTTTTTGATAGTTATGTAACAAACTATTCATCTTTTGGTGGCGGATTTACTT
>Ga0183099_1000318_pt1 | contig 37970 bp, 33 predicted proteins | sample Biomet1_FD_127788 | JGI IMG/M metagenome (GOLD analysis project Ga0183099, IMG submission 127788) | Microbial communities from bioreactor (seeded with anoxic lake sediment) at LBNL, California, USA - Biofuel metagenome 1 | ecosystem: Engineered > Bioreactor > Anaerobic > Unclassified ... | reverse complement strand
GTTGGCGCCGACGGCGCTATCGGCGTCATCCAGATCAGCCAGAATTTGTTTGGCGCGCTGGTAGTAATCGCGACCGGCTTCGGTCAGTGCAACACGGCGGGTGGAACGTTGGAGCAGACGAACACCGAGGTAGGTTTCCAGTTCCTGGATATAGCGGGATATTGCCGCTTTTGAGCTGTGCAGACGTTGTGCAGCAGCCACAAAACTGCCACTTTCCACTACCGCAATCAGAGCATTTAAGCTGCGCAGACGGTCCATTAATTGTTCCGATTTCTGAAATAGTTAATCTTCATAATGGCTATTTATCTGGGCATGGCAAATCAATACAGTAAATATACGCCAACGGAAAATGGTTACATAATTAAGATGGTTATGCAGTGACGGATATCACAACGCATCACCAATATTGATTTCAGGAGTAACAAAAAATGAAAAAATCATTATCCCGTATCGCCGCCGCTGCTGTGTTTTCACTGTTCGCAGTATCGGCTGCTCAGGCTGCGGTAGAAACTTATCGTGTTCATGGCACAGTACAACAGATTGATGTGGCCAACAAGAAAGTGACTTTGTCCCAAGATGCCGTCACGGAGCTGGGTTGGCCGGTACGTACCATGACCTACAAAGTGGATGGTGACAACGTTTTGACTGGCGTCACTGCTGGGCAGACAGTCGATGCGACTTTCACCACGACATCACCGTATAACGCATCTATTCATTTTATCACCCCGACTGCACATTAATTCAGATCCTACCGGTCAGCATAGCTGTTGACCGGTGATTTGGTGCTATGCTTTCAGGTCTTTATTACTGCCTGAATTCGTCTCATGTTTACACAACAGCATTTACTTCAGTTAGCCCGTACTCCGATGCCCTTTGGTAAATATCAGGGGCGGATGCTGATTGATCTGCCGGAAGAATATCTGCTTTGGTTTGCGAAAAAAGGTTTCCCGCAAGGTGCTCTGGGTGAGCTGATGGCGCTGTGTCTGGAAATCAAAATCGAAGGGCTGGATCAGTTAATTAAACCGCTGAAACAATCCTGATTGTTCTGTTTATTCTTGCCCGTTTTACTCGTAACACCGCTAAAATAGTATTTCACTTTTTATATATTTACATATCGGAATATCTCGATATATAGTAATGCGAATCTGTTCAGGTATAAATTATGAACAATCAGGAAGTCGATACCATCATCAAGGCACTGGCTAATCCGGCGCGGCGGGATATTTTGTCCTGGCTGAAGAATCCCGAGCAGGAGTTCCCGGAGCAAAAAAGTACCTATGCCGATGGTGTTTGTGTTGGACAGATCTATCTCCGGGCTGGTTTATCGCAATCAACTGTTTCTGCGCATCTGGCCACGTTACAGCGTGCCGGATTACTCTCTTCCAAGCGATTGGGGCAGTGGGTGTATTACCAGCGTAATGAAGCCGTGATCGATGAATTTACTGCCCATATGAAACAGGCATTGTAATTTTACTCTGGAGTCTTACATGACGACCTTATTTGATCCGATCCAAATGGGCGAGCTGTCGTTGCCAAACCGTATCATCATGGCACCACTGACGCGTTGCCGTGCCAGTGCAGGGCGGGTGCCGAATGCGCTGATGGCGGAATATTATGTGCAGCGGGCGAGTGCTGGTCTGATTATCAGTGAAGCGACCTCGGTCACACCGATGGGCGTCGGCTATCCGGATACACCGGGGATCTGGTCGGATGAACAGGTCGAAGGTTGGAAGCTGGTGACCGATGCGGTTCATCAGGCGGGTGGACGCATAGTGTTGCAGTTATGGCATGTTGGACGTATCTCTGATCCGGTCTATCTGAATGGCGAACTGCCGGTGGCACCGAGTCCAATTGCGGCGGAAGGCCACGTTAGTTTAGTGCGTCCGATGAAAGGCTTTGAAGTGCCGCGCGCTCTGATGTTGGATGAAATCCCTGCGATTGTTGAGGCTTATCGTAAGGGCGCTGAAAACGCGAAAAAAGCCGGTTTTGACGGTGTGGAAGTGCATGGTGCGAATGGTTATCTGCTCGATCAGTTCCTGCAAAGTTCCACCAACCTGCGCACCGATGCCTACGGTGGTAGCATTGAAAACCGCGCGCGTCTGATGCTGGAAGTAACCGATGCGGTGATTTCTGTCTGGGGTGCCGGTCGTGTTGGTATGCATCTGGCCCCGCGCGGTGATTCGCATTCGATGGGCGACAGCGATCCGGCTGCTACCTTTGGTTATGTAGCCAAAGAGCTGGGTAAACGTCAAATCGCCTTTATTTTTACCCGTGAACATTTCAATGCACCGGCATTAACGCCGGCGCTGAAACAGGCTTTTGGTGGCGCGTTTATCGCCAACGAGCAATTAACCGCCGAAACGGCGCAGCAAGTTTTGAATGAAGGCCATGCGGATGCGGTGGCTTTCGGGAAACAATTTATCGCAAATCCCGATCTGGTTGCCCGTTTCCAGCAACAAGCGCCGTTAAATGAACTGCGGGCGGATAAAATGTATGCTGTCGGAGCGGAAGGCTATACCGATTATCCGGCGCTGTAATGGCATAACCGGCAAGAAAAAGGTATCTGCGGATACCTTTTCTTTTTAAGTGCACTCCATATTCTGATGAAACATTGTAACTATTTCATCTGCCTGATAATTTGCGGATATATTCGCGATACCGTTAGAATCAGTTATCCGCAAAAATGTCATGTCGGAGTTGAGTGCATGAGTGACAAACCGATCAGTAGCCGAAAACAGCAGGCTTTAGAAACCAAAGCCCGGATCTATCAAACCGCATTGTCTTTGATGGAAAAGAAAAACTATCAAAGCATTACCATTGAAGAGATCAGTAAGTCTGCCGGTGTTTCGGTTGGTGCGTTTTATCACTACTTTAAATCGAAGAATGATATTTTTTTCGAAATTTATCAGGAAGCAGATCGCTACTTTGAAGAGCATGTCGCCATTGAATTGCAGGCGCCGCCAGGCTTACCGCGGATTCTGGAATATTTTGCGTACTATGCCGGTTATTGTCAGCGGGTCGGTTTGGATACTGTAAAATCACTGTATAACCCGGATAATAAATTATTCATCAAATATGACCGGTTTATGCTGCAACTACTGAAACACGTGGTCAGTGATGCACAAACTCGCCAGTTACTCAGTACCGCGCTTGATGCCCAACAGATCACGGAGTATTTGCTTATTGCCGCCCGCGGTGTCGTCTGTGACTGGTGTTTGCATGATGGCCGCTATGATCTGAATGATGCCATGCAACGCTACATTGCCCGTTTATTACCCATTTTTATGCCATCAGCCGCATAAAAATTAACGTTTTCCCCCGCTTTATTCTTTTCCGGCCGCCGGAACTGCGGCTATTTTGTTGATCTGATTCAAACTCCGCTATTTTTCTCTCAGTTCTGGGCCGTCGCAGGATTGACCATTGCGTAACCACTTTCTATGCTGAATCAATTCACTGAACCTATTCGGTGGTTTTAAGCGTCATTACCACTTTCTTGTCGTGTTAATCGTAGTAGACAGGTGGCTCTATGTTGAATAGCAATAACGCTCGCAATATTAATAATCGTACCATTCCGTTATCCGGCAATAGCGATATCTATCTGGCTACCGAAGCCATAAAACCTTGTTCTGTACCACGCAATGTCATGATTATTGGTGGCGGTGTTGCTGGTATGGAAGCGGCGCGCGTTGCGGCCCGGCGTGGGCATAAAGTGGAGTTGTATGAACAGAAAGGCCGTTTAGGAGGCAATTTAATCGCTGCGGGAATGCCCGATTTTAAAAAAGAGTGTCATGCGTTGATCCATTGGTATGGCAGTGAGCTGCATGAGTTGAATGTGCCGGTACATCTGCATTCTTATATCGAAGAAGAGGCTATTCTGCAAAGCAGAGCTGATACCGTCATTATTGCTACCGGTTCAACGCCATTAAAACAGGCTGTGCCGGGGTTTAATAATACGTTCAGTGCAGAACTGGTGTTAGCTGGAAAGAAAGATCCGGGAAAAACAGTGATCATTTCCGGTGGCGGGCTGGTGGGCTGTGAAACCGCACTCTGGTTATGTAATCAGGGCAAGCAAGTCATTCTGGTCGAAAAACAGAATCAAATTCTGCCGGTGAGTCATGAGTTAAGTTACAGCAGCACGGAAACGCTGAAACGGTTACTGCCGCAAAAAGGCATTATCGTGAAAACAGATACTGTGATTTCGCATGCCACTGAGGCCGGGGTTGTCTTGTTGTCTGACGGTCAGGCTAGCATTCAAGCCGCCGATTCGGTGGTTACCGCGATCGGGTATCAATCGAATAATGCGTTATATGAGCATCTGCAAACGGAAGTAAAAGACATTTATTTACTGGGGGATGCCAGACAGGTTAAAAATATTATGTATGCCGTCCGTGACGCTTATGATGTAGCCAGTCAGATATGATGTGACTGACACAAAGATTCTGACATTGTTATGAGCTAAAGCATGCGGTTTTCGAGGCGTCGCAGCTATACTTGGTGCAATTTTATCGGCCACCTGAGCGCAGTGGCGGTTTATCACGAATTACATCAATAATCGGGTAACAGAATGAACGATATGACTATAACGCAAGAGCAGGTGAATGCGGCTGCAGATGCTATCTGTGCTGAAGGCAATAAACCAACGGTGTTAGATGTGCGTAAGCGCTTGCAAGCCGGCACTATCTCCGCTGTTTGGCGTCTGTTTCAGGTATGGCAATCAGCGCAGGTGACGCCAGCAGAGCAGGATGTTTCCGTTCCTTCCGAATTACTTCGCCCTTTGGAAGAGTTTATTACCCGTCAGGTTGCAGCCGTTAAATCGCAATTTGAAAATGAAATTGAAACATTACGCCAGATCAACAGCGAATTAATGGCGGAAATTGATAAACAAGAACAGCAATTAACCCTGCAAGGGGTTGAGCTAAACTCTGCCCGTGCGATCAAAAATGAAGTTTCTGGCCGGTTTGAACAGCTGAATTCAGAGCTGAAACGGGCGAAAGAAGAAATTGAGGTTGAGAAAGAATCGGCCACGCAATCCAGAATGGAGTTGGTTAAATCGCAGTTGAAACTGGAATCGGTGCCGCGCTTAGAAGCGGATCTGGATCAGCTGTATAAAACGCTGGAACAAGAGCGGGTTGCGAAACTGAATGCGGAGCACAGCACCAAAGCGCTGACCGCCAAACTGGAAACGGAAGTCGCAGCACGTAAAAAAGCCGAAAACGATTTACTGGAATTGTTGCGTCGGAAAGAAGAGAGCGTGGTGCGTGTATAACCAGTAAATTCGTCGTTCAACGTGATTACCGCGGCGGAGTCAGCGATGACTCCGCTTTTTTATTACTTAAAATTATTTACCGATACAAAACGACGAGAAAATTCGCCCCAGCAGATCATCCGCGCTGAAGGCGCCGGTAATTTCACTTAATGCCTCCTGCGCCATACGCAGTTCTTCCGCGACCAGTTCGCCGGCCCGATAGACTTCAAGTTGTACTTTTGCCTCTTCCAGGCGGGATGAGGCACGCTCAATAGCATCCAGATGGCGACGACGGGCAATAAACCCACCTTCCAATGTGCTCTGGAACCCCATGCAGGCTTTCAGATGTTCCCGTAAGGCATCTAAGCCCAGCCCGGTTTTCGCCGAGATTGGATACACCGCATAACCATTCTCTTCACTGACGGTTAGCGCTTCGCCGGTCAGATCAGCTTTATTGCGGATCACGGTAATGCCAAGGTTTTCTGGTAACCGATCAACAAAATCCGGCCAGATGTCATGTGGGTTACGGGCATCGGTGGTGGTGCCATCGACCATAAACAAGACGCGGTCAGCTTGTTCGATTTCAGCCCAGGCGCGCTCAATACCGATTTTTTCCACGGTATCAGTGGTATCACGCAAACCGGCGGTATCAATGATATGCAACGGCATGCCATCGAGATGAATGTGTTCACGCAAGACATCACGGGTGGTACCGGCAATTTCGGTCACAATCGCAGATTCACGACCGGCCAATGCATTGAGCAGACTCGATTTTCCGGCATTTGGTCGGCCAGCGATCACCACTTTCATGCCATCGCGCAGTAATGCACCTTGTCGCGCTTCGCGGTTTACTTGCGCTAAATCATCCATCACACCATACAGTGCATTGGCAATCTTGCCGTCAGAGAGAAAATCGATCTCTTCTTCAGGGAAGTCGATCGCGGCTTCGACATAAATACGCAGATTAGTCAGCGAACCGACCAGCTGGTGGATACGTTGTGAAAATTCACCCTGCAGCGATTGCATCGCAGAACGCGCCGCCTGTTCGCTGGTGGCCTCAATCAGATCGGCAATCGCTTCCGCTTGTGCCAGATCCAATTTGTCATTCATAAACGCCCGTTCAGAGAATTCGCCGGGGCGGGCAAGACGAACACCGGAAATGGTCAGAATACGCTTTAGCAGCATATCCAGCACTACCGGGCCACCATGCCCCTGCAGTTCCAGCACATCTTCACCAGTAAAGCTGTACGGCGCTTTAAACAGCAAGGCGATACCTTGATCCAGCGCTTTACCATCCACATCACAAAAAGGCAGCAGTTCTGCATGCCGTAGTTTCGGGATCTTGCCCAACACTTGCTCTGCGACATGACTGCACTGTGGGCCGGAAATACGCAGAATACCGATACCACCGCGTCCGGGTGGTGTGGCAAGCGCAACGATAGTATCTATATACATGGGCATTCTCTGAGTAGCGTTCTTGATGAAATTGTAATGAATATTACGCGGAAAGCCGAATAAAAAGCCCCGCAAAATGCGGGGCTCAAAGATCAACCGGAAGAATATTATTTCTTACGGCTATGCAGACCTTTTTTCTCCAGCTGGCGGAAGATAATTGTCTGTTGCGTGATAGTAACAATGTTACTCACTACCCAGTACAGCGTCAGACCAGATGGGAACCACAGGAACATGAAAGTGAAGATGATTGGCATGAACTGCATCACTTTCTGCTGCATCGGGTCAGTTACAGTCGTTGGGCTCATCTTCTGGATGTACCACATGGTGGCACCCATCAGCAGTGGCAACACGTAGAATGGATCTTTCACTGACAAGTCAGTCAGCCACAGGGCAAATGGCGCATGACGCAGTTCTACTGATTCCATCAGTGTCCAGTACAGCGCGATGAAGATTGGCATCTGTACTAACAGTGGGAAACAGCCACCCAGCGGGTTAACTTTCTCTTCTTTGTACAGCTCCATCATCGCCTGAGACATTTTCTGACGATCATCACCCAGACGCTCGCGCAGGGCAGTCAGTTTTGGCTGCAGCAGACGCATTTTAGCCATCGAGGTGTATTGCGCTTTTGACAGCGGGTACATACCACCACGCACAATCAGCGTGATCAGGATAATTGCCACACCCCAGTTACCAACCAGACCATGCAGGAACTGCAACAGTTGGAACAGCGGCTGAGCGATGAACCACAAGTAACCGTAATCAACGGTCAGATCCAGATGCTGAGCTACGGCAGCCATCTGATCTTGCAGTTTAGGGCCAATCCACAGGCTGCTGCCTACGATGGCTTCTGCGTTGGCAGCGATAGTGGTGATCGGTAATTTGATACCGATGATAGCCTCACCGCTCTCTTTTACATCTGATTTAACATTTACTGCTTTGCTGTAAATATGGTTTTGCGCATCTGCTTTACCAGTCCAAGCGGTAACGAAATAGTGCTGCAACATACCAGCCCACCCCGCCTGTGTGGTGGCGTCCAGCTTGGTTTCAGCTATATCTGCGAAATTGATTTTTTCGTAGCGTTGCTCTGCAGTTGAATAAGCGGCGCCATGGAAGGCACTGGCCATCATACCTGGGCTGCTGCTATCAGCAGGTGCGGCAATAGTTTGTTTCAGCTGACCGTAAAACTGAACTTCCAGTGGCTGAGCAGAAACGTTTTTAACCTGATAATCAACGCCAACCGCGTAGCTATCTCGTTTCATCACAAAACGTTTGGTGAAAGTATTACCTTTGGCATCGGTGTACACCATCGGTACCACCAGCTCATCTTTACCATCAGCCAGTGTAAATTCGGTGCCGGTGGCAGTATAAACCGGGCGGATCGCCTGATTATCGACACCATCACGGCCAATCAGACCACTTTGCGCGATATATTGACGTTGTGGTTTCTTTTCCAGCAACACAAATGGTTTATCAGAATCTTGCGCTTCTGTTTGCTTCAGCAGTTTAGCTTCCACAATGTCGCCACCCAGCGTATCGACGGTCAGTTCTAATACATCAGAACGCAGCGTCAGCAGAGCATGTTTTGCATTGCTGGCGTCGTTTTGATTCGGAACATCGCCACTGGATGAAACAGGAACAGAACTTTCCGCAGCTACCGGAGTTGCGGTTTTTGGGGCCTTATCAACCATCCAGCTCTGCCAGAGCATGAAGGAGACCAGCAATAAGCCGATCAAGAGGAGATTACGTTGAGGTTGCATAGTTATTTTCTTCGCTTCGATTGCTGAGGTTGCGGAACCGGATCATGGCCGCCTGAATGTAAAGGGTGACATTTTAATAGACGTTTGCCACCTAACCAAATGCCTTTTATGAGACCGTGTAGGCAAATTGCATCAATCATGTATTGAGAACAGGTTGGTGTAAAGCGGCAACGTGGGCCAAGAAGCGGACTAATGACCCACTGATAGACTCTTATGAGTGCAACTGCTAGCCATTGCTGCGGCGTGCGAGGGTGCGCCATAGCTTATCCAGCAGTTGTGATAAATCGGGGTTGGCTAATCCACGCACGGGTGCTTTAGCGATCACTACGATATCAATCGGTGGTAATTCATGTTGATGCAGACGAAAACTTTCTCTGATCTGACGTTTCACCCGGTTACGCCATACCGCACGTTTCAGTGCTTTTTTCGGTATAGCTAAACCCAGACGAGGATGTGTCAGGTCGTTACGAATTGCCAACAGAGTGAGATGCGGAGATGAAGCTCGCACAGGTTGCGCGAAAACTTTTTGAAAAGTGTCGGGAGTTAACAGACGTAACTCCCGAGGAAAGGTTACTTGCTTGACCATTAAACAGTGGTCAGGCGAGCGCGACCTTTAGCGCGGCGGGAAGCCAAAACTTTGCGGCCACCAGCAGTTGCCATACGTGAACGGAAACCGTGGTTGCGGGCACGTTTCAGTACGGAAGGTTGGAAAGTACGTTTCATAGCTATAATCCGTGAATTAACTGTACAGATTTGATGCTGTCGCCTATCGACGCGCCGATGTAATGGCGAAAACATCAATTCAAAGAGGCGGGATTTTAAACAGATAACAGCTACACGTCAATCGGCCTGCGAGTCAATAACCCGCAGAAGCAGACATGTAAGGTTGTCGTTTTATCCGGATCCCCGTAAAAACCACCACGATCTATGAGGATCGCGGCGGGCGATTATATCGGTTTATCTCTATGTAGCAAGATCACTCTGCCTGATCTTGCATCACTCTTTGTAATGCCACCTGTTTCGCGCGGCTAAAATCCGTCTTACCGGAACCCAGTTTGGGTAGTTGTTCCAGCGTCAGGATCTGTGCTGGCAGCAGTAAGGGGTTGCAACCGTTCGTCAGCATGGCTTTTTTCAGCGTATCGAGATCCAGTATCGTGGTAGTGAGTAACACGATTTGTTCACCTTTTTTATCATCCGGCACATTGACCGCAATAACTTCAGTTTCTTCCGGTAATGCCTGTTGTGCGGCCAGCTCCACGGCACCCAGGCTTATCATTTCACCGCCAATTTTGGCAAAGCGTGAGTAGCGATCAACGATAAACAGGAAGCCGTCTTCATCCAGATGACCTTTATCACCGGTGACATACCAGCGGCTGTCATCGATCACTTTAATGGCGCTGTCGGTTTTCTCCGGGTTGTTCAGGTAGCCCTGCATCACTTGCGGGCCACCGATCAGGATCATACCGTCACAGCCGGTTGGCAGTTGTTCAAAGGTTTGTGGATCGACGATACGCACACTGGAACCCGGCAGCGGCATACCGACACTGCCATGTTTGCTGCCGACTTGCAGATCCCAATATTGGGTATCCAGACAATCGGGCAGGTTAACACTGGCGACCGGTGTGGTTTCGGTGGCGCCATAGCCTTCCAGAATGTGTTTATTGAAACGGGTCAGGAAGGCTTCACGTACCACCGGATTCAGTTTTTCCGCCCCGGCGACTACGATGCGCAGGCTTTCCATCATTAACGGATGTACTTTCGGGTGTTTGGCATACAGACGGAAGAAGGTCGAGGTGCCGCACAGAATGGTAGCGCGATATTGGGCAATTGTTTTTGCCACACCCACCGCATCAGTCGGGTCGGCATGACAAACCATCGGAATACCTTCAATCAGCGGCATAAACTGGTTTACCGTCAGACCAAACGCATGGAACAGCGGCAGGCAGGACATCAACACATCTTGTTCTTGGGTGTTCACCACGTCGGAGATCTGTTTCAGATTGGCCATGATGTTCTGATGACTGAGCATGACCCCTTTCGGTAAGCCTTCACTGCCGCTGGAGAACAAGATCGCAGCGGTTTGTTGACTATCGTGCGTGTGGTTACAGACTCGCTTCAAGATACGGGTTGGCAGCACTCGGATCGCCAGCCAGCGCCAAAACGATTCATTGAAATGGATCTCGCTGCGCAAATCTTCCAGATAAACCAGATGTTTGCCCTGTAACACGGTAATGACATCGCCATTTTTCTTTTCCAGACGTTCCATGAAACGGCGAGAGGTATAAATAGTGTGGATCTCGGCTTGCTCAATGGCGGCCGTCAGCGCTGCGGCATTCGCCGTGTAATTTAAGTTAACGATGGTTTTACCGGCCAGCAGTGTGGCCATATTACACAGCACACCGCCAGTGCTGGTGGGCAGCAGCAGACCGATATTTTGTTCCGGGCTTAAGCGACGAATGCGGTGTGACAGACACCATGCGGCAGCTAAGGCTTTATCGGCGGTGAGTGGTGCGGAGATGCCATCAGCCAGCGACAGTTTGCGACGTTCGGCTTTTCTCACACTGCTGATCCAGGCATCCGTAAGGGTTGGCAGATTTTCCACGTGTTTTTGCCATGACTGCACAGAGAGGTCAAACACCCGCTGTTTAATGGCAGTCGCATTACTGGTTTTCGGTTGCGGTTGACCAAACGCGACGATGATTTCGCGATAGTAACCACTGCGACGTAAGGTTTTCAGCTTGTTGGAAGAGCGAGAGAACTGGCTGCCCCATAAGCCGCGCAGATAAAACGGCACGATCACCACATCATCGTTCACATTCTTGCAGGCCAGTTCAAAGCCACGGCGGAATTCGCCTAAATGTCCGTTGCGACTGATTGCACCCTCCGGAAACAGACAGACCACTTCGCCCTGATTGAGCAATTCGCTGATAGTGTCGAGTGATTGACGGCTGGCGGAGTTGGCAATCGGCACACAGCCATATAAACGGAACAGCCATTTCAGATATTTGTGTTCATAGATACTTTTGATCATCACAAAGCGCACCGGACGCGGGCTGGCGATTTGCACGATAGCCCAGTCGATCCAGCTGACATGGTTGCCCAGCAGCAAAACACCACCGGTGGCCGGAATATTCTGAATACCCTGAATGTCTACTTTGTAGCGTTGTTTTAGCAAACTTTGCGCAATAAACAGCAGTAAGGTTTGCGGCATCTTACGGATGGTGTAAATACACCCTAACACGGTGACACCCGCCATCAGATACAGCAGATGCTTACCATCAAAACCGAAGTGCGCAAAGACGACGGTTAAGATCAGGAAAGAGAGCATGGCAATGTTCTGGAACAGATTATTACCTGCGATCACCTTACCCAGTTCGTCTTCGCGGCTGTGGAACTGAATCAACGCATTCAGCGGCACGATAAACATACCGCCAGCGGTGCCAATCAGCAGAAAATCAAGGGCATACAGGGTGATGCTGGTAAATTGCGGCAGCATCACCAGACCAGCAGCAACGCCGACAATGCCAACCGGGATCAGGCTGGTGGCAATATAGTTACGTGATAACCGTGCCGCTAGCGCAGAGCCGAGAGCAATACCAAGGCCGGTACATGCCAGCACCCCTTGCAATACCAGCGTGTTTTCAATGCCGGCCGCATGTTTGGCAAACGCAGGGAAGGCGGCCAGTAACACCTGACCCACGGCCCAGAACAGCGATAAGCCCAGCACCGATAAACGAATGACATCACGATCTAATACTGGCGACAGCTCTTTCTTAAACTGTGCTGCATTAACACTGTTTTTCCAATCAAACGCTGGCAGCGGTTGCGGATGTTCCAGTGTTGGCAAGCGATATAACAGTAATAGCTCTAATACGGTACACCCCACCAGCATCCAGCCCGCCGGGGCCAATGATTGCAAGATCGGGCCACTTTGTTTGGAACCGGTCGGGAACCACAATTCAAACACCACGGTGAAGGCCACGGTACCCGCTAGAATGGCGATGATAGATACCGCCTGTACCGCACCGTTGGCTTCGGCAAGATGGTTTTTACCAAACAGTGCCTGGATATAACCGTATTTCGCCGGGGAATAGAAGGTGGCTTGCACGGCAAGCAAGAAAGTCATGACAAATGCCGGCCAGAACCAGCCTTGGTAATAACAAAGCGTGATCGCCAGAGTTAAACCGACCGCAATCCACGCCGAAAAGCGCATGACTTTATCTTTCGGGTATTTATCTGAGCAGAATCCGGCGGGAGCAAAAAAGGCAATGAATGGCAGTAGAATTAGTGCATTCACAATCGCTGTCAGGATCACCTGTTGCGAGCCGTCATAAATCTTAAAAACGGTGTTCTGGATAATAATTTTATGCCCGAGGTCAACAAAGGCATTCATAAAGCCGGCCAGCAAAAAGGCAAGGGCGCCACGCTGACTAAGTAGTTTGAACATAAGGGAAGTCCTGATTTTCACCTAACAGATAACTATATCGTGAATAATAGTATCGTTTTTTACAAATGGAATTCACCTTGTTGCGTCTGTTACACCTCATGGTATTGTTAAATAATACTTTATTGCGGTGGCGAGAGTTATGAGTCAGACCAACAACCTGTTACAGACCTTAAAAAAACAGCTACGGGCACAGGGAAAAACCTATGCTGATGTAGCTCAGTTACTGGATCTAAGCGAAGCATCGGTCAAGCGGCTGTTTGCCAGCCAGAGTTTTACGCTGCAACGACTGGAGCAGTTGTGTGACTGGTTACAAATTGAATTTTCCGAGCTGATGCAACAGGCACAGCAGCAACCCCAACTGACTCAGCTCTCTTTGCAACAGGAACAGGATATTGCTGCCGATCAGCTACTGTTGCTGGTGGCGGTGAGTGTGATTAACGGCTTCTCGTTTCAGGATCTGCTCTCACACTATGCGCTGACCGAATCGGAGTGCATACGTAAGCTGGCAGCACTTGATCGATTGAAGATCATTGACCTGCTACCGGGCAACCGGATCCGCCTGCGTTTGGCCACCCATTTCAGCTGGTTACCGGATGGTCCGATCCAGCGTTTTTTCCTGCAGCGGGTGCAGCAGGATTTTTTCCAGTCCCGTTTTGATAAAGAGACCGAAAAATTACTGGTATTAAACGGGCTGCTTTGCAACAGCAGCAATCGCGAATTACAACAGTTGATGTCGCGTTGGGCGCGAGAATTCAGTGAGCTGACCCGTGGCGATCGCAGTTTAAACATGGAAGAGAAGCATGGTACCACGCTGGTATTAGCGGTGCGGCAGTGGCGACATGCGTTGTTTGACGAGATCAGTCGATCAACAGTGCGTAACGTTGTGGATAAATAGTGTGCAAATAACCATGATATCCCAGCATTATCCACAAAACTGCGCACATGATCTGTAATGATTGTGAAGATCCTGCGAACAAGATCTGGAGATCGATCCTGAAAAAGAGGTAAAATCAAAGGTCTTATAAATGATCAGACAGGGGTGAAAAGTGACCGCTTCGCTATGGCAGCAATGCCTGACACGGCTACAGGAAGAATTACCGTCCGGTGAATTCGGCTTGTGGATCCGGCCGCTTCAGGCAGAGTTCGGTGATCGCTCGCTGACCCTGTATGCCGCTAACCGGTTTATTCTTGACTGGGTACGCGACAAATATCTGTTACGCATCAATAGTCTGTTCAGTGAAATCTGTGGTTCTGATGCGCCAACGCTGCATTTTGCGGTAGGCCGACGCCCGACAGCGGCGGCAGCACCGCAAGCTTACGCGACTGCTGCACCAGTGGCAGATGTGCGCAGTGAACAACCGGCGATCACGATTCCTTCCTGGACCAGTAAACAGGATGCGATGCCGGAGATTAACCACAAGAGCAACATCAACGAAACCTACAACTTCGTGAATTTCGTTGAGGGTAAATCGAACCAGCTAGCCTTGGCAGCGGCCCATCAGGTCGCGGAAAATCCCGGTGGTGCGTATAACCCGTTGTTCCTGTATGGTGGTACCGGTTTAGGTAAAACCCATCTGTTGCATGCAGTCGGCAACGGGATTCGCGCACGTAAGCCGAACGCCAAAGTGATCTACATGCAGTCTGAGCGTTTTGTGCAGGATATGGTAAAAGCACTGCAGAACAATGCGATTCAGGAATTCCAACGTTATTACCGCAGCGTCGATGCCTTGTTAATCGACGATATTCAGTTTTTCGCCAAGAAAGAACGTTCTCAGGAAGAGTTCTTCCATACTTTCAATGCCTTACTGGAAGGTAATCAGCAAATCATTCTGACTTCCGATCGTTATCCGAAAGAGATCGATGGGGTGGAAGATCGCCTGAAATCTCGTTTTGGCTGGGGTTTAACTATTGCTATTGAACCGCCAGAGCTGGAAACGCGCGTGGCGATTTTGATGCGCAAAGCCGAAGAGAATAAAATTCATCTGCCGCACGAAGTCGCATTTTTCATCGCCAAACGGTTGCGTTCGAATGTGCGTGAGCTGGAAGGGGCATTGAATCGCGTGATCGCGAATGCTCGTTTTACTGGCAAACCAATCAATATCGATTTTGTCCGTGAAGCGCTGCGCGACATGCTGGCGTTGCAAGAAAAGCTGGTCACTATCGACAACATTCAGAAGACTGTCGCGGAATATTACAAAATCAAAGTGGCGGATCTGCTGTCCAAACGTCGTTCTCGTTCCGTGGCGCGTCCGCGTCAGTTAGCAATGGCACTGGCAAAAGAGCTGACCAATCACAGCTTGCCGGAAATTGGCGACGCATTTGGTGGCCGTGACCACACCACGGTGTTGCACGCCTGCCGTAAAATCGCGGAGCTTCGTGAAGAGAGTAACGATATTAAAGAAGATTACTCGAATCTGATCCGAACCCTTTCCTCTTAAAGCAGGAGATACCGTCCATGCAATTTTCCATTAGTCGCGACAGTCTGCTGCGACCATTGCAATTAGTATCCGGTTCTATTGGCGGGCGCCCAACGCTGCCGATTTTAAGTAACGTCTTATTGAATGTTACCGAACAACGTCTGTCACTGACCGGCACCGATCTGGAAGTGGAAATGGTTGGTCTGGTGCCATTAAATGGCACCGTGGTGGCTGGCAACATCACCACGCCAGCGCGCAAACTGCTGGATATCTGCCGTGGTCTGCCCGATGGTTCACTGCTGGATTTTGTGCTGGAAGGTGAGCGTTTAATTTTACGCTCTGGCCGCAGCCGTTATTCATTATCAACCTTGCCAGCCGCGGATTACCCGAATATCGAGGAGTGGAACTCGGTATTGGAGTTTGATATCAGCCAGCAAGAGCTGAAACGCCTGATGGAAGCTACCCAGTTCTCGATGGCTAGCCAGGATGTACGTTTTTACCTCAACGGCATGTTGTTTGAAACCAGCGGTTCCGGTTTACGTACCGTTGGTACTGATGGTCACCGTCTGGCCACCTGTCGCCGCGAAGTATTGAATGAAGCACAAACAGATCACCAGGTGATCTTGCCACGCAAAGGGGTGCTCGAACTTGCCCGTTTGCTGGAAAACGATGATCGTCCGATCCGCTTACAAATCGGTCTGAATAATCTGCGTGCCGAAGCTGAAGGTTTTATTTTCACCTCGAAACTGGTCGATGGTCGTTTCCCGGATTATCGCCGCGTGTTTCCGCGCCAGAGTGACAAAATTCTTATCGCAGAACGTGAATTGCTGAAACAGGCTTTCTCACGTGCGGCGATCCTTTCCAACGAAAAATTTCGTGGCGTGCGTTTGCATCTAACCACCAACCTGCTGCATATCACCGCCAATAACCCAGAGCAGGAAGAAGCGGAAGAGCTGATTGATGTGCAATATGACGGCCCTGAAATGGAAGTCGGATTTAACGTCTCCTATGTGCTCGACGTGCTGAATGCGTTAAAATGTGAGCAGGTGAAATGGTATCTGACCGACGCTAACAGTAGCGCGTTGGTGGAAGATGCCAGCAATGACGATGCGCAATATGTCGTCATGCCGATGCGTCTATAGTTCGCATGCTGCACAAGCTGCAGATCCAACATTTTAGAAATCTCAGTCAGTCGGAAATTTTTCCGGCTGGCGGGATGAATTTGCTGTTAGGCCAGAATGGCAGTGGTAAATCCAGCGTACTGGAAGCCATCCATTATCTGAGTCTGGGCCGCTCATTCCGTACTCATCTGACCAACCGCGTGATCATGCAGGGGGAGAAGGCGTTTACGTTATTTGCGCAACTGGAACAGGACGAACAGCAAATTAATCTGGGTTTGCAGAAAGATCGACACGGCGACACGCAGCTAAAAATTGGTGGCAAAACGGCAGATAAACTATCGCAGCTGGCGAGTTTATTACCGCTGCAGCTGATCCACCCGGAAGGTTACAACCTGTTGACCGGTGGACCGCAACAGCGTCGCGCGTTTGTTGATTGGGGTGTGTTTCACGTGGAGCAGGCCTTTTTCCCATTATGGGGTAAAGTGCGTCGTTTGCTCAAACAGCGGAATGCCTTATTACGGCAGTCTGTAAATTATGCGCCACTGGCTTACTGGGATCAGCAACTGGCTGAAAGCAGTGAGGCATTGAGTGTGTTCCGGCAACAATACTGTCTGGCTTTGCTGCCATTACTGCAGCAGATCTGTCAGGAGTTGTTACCCGAGTACACTTTCCAAGCCACATTTTATGCTGGCTGGCAGCAGGAGTCGGTGTTAAGCCAACTTCTGCAGGAAGGCTTTGAACGTGACCGACAGTTGGGTCACACGGCCATTGGCCCGCATCGTGCTGATTTACGACTGCGGGCTGAGGGTGTTCCGGTGCAGGATTTGCTATCCCGCGGCCAGCTCAAGTTGCTGGTTTGTGCATTGCGGTTAGCGCAGGGGTTATATCTGCGGCAACACAGTGCAAAGACCTGCTTGTTTCTGATAGATGATTTCGCTTCAGAGTTGGATGCGCAGAAACGCTATGTTCTGGCCAAACGGTTACAACAATGTGAGTCACAGGTGTTTATCACCGCCATTGACCAGCAACCGTTGCAGGAAATGATGCAAGAATTTGATTGCCGTTTGTTTCACGTGAAACAGGGCAACATAACCGAATAGTCGACACAGTGGGAATAAACATGAGCGAGAATACTTACGACTCCTCGAGTATTAAGGTACTGAAAGGGCTGGATGCGGTACGTAAACGTCCGGGTATGTATATCGGGGATACCGATGACGGATCAGGTCTGCACCACATGGTATTCGAAGTGATGGATAACTCCATCGACGAAACACTGGCAGGTCACTGCACGGATATCGTTGCCCGTATTCATGAAGATGGCTCGGTCTCGGTGCGCGACAATGGTCGTGGTATTCCGGTCGACATGCATAAAGAAGAAGGCCGTTCGGCGGCTGAAGTTATCATGACCATCCTGCATGCCGGTGGTAAGTTCGATGATAACTCGTACAAAGTCTCTGGTGGTCTGCACGGGGTGGGTGTGTCAGTGGTTAACGCACTGTCCGACAAACTGCTGCTGACTATTCAACGTAACGGCAAAATTCACCAACAGACCTATTTCCTTGGTGAGCCGGATGCACCACTGGCCATTGTCGGTGACTGTGAAGGTACGGGTACCGAAATTCGGTTCTGGCCAAGCCCATCGATTTTTTCTGATGTGACTTACCGTTATGAAATTTTGGCGCGTCGCTTCCGTGAATTGTCGTTTCTGAACTCCGGTGTTTCTATTCGTCTGATTGATGAACGTGATGGCCGTGAAGATCATTTCCATTATGAAGGCGGTATTCGTGCATTCGTGGAATATCTGAACCAGAACAAAACACCAATCCATCAGAAAGCATTCTATTTTGATCTGGCGCGCGAAGACGGCATCTCCGTCGAAGTGGCGATGCAGTGGAATGACGCCTATCAGGAAAACGTCTATTGCTTTACCAACAACATTCCGCAACGGGATGGTGGTACGCATTTAGCGGGTTTCCGTGCGGCATTAACTCGTACGCTGAACACCTACATGGACAAAGAGGGTTACAGCAAAAAAGCCAAAACCTCGGCCTCTGGTGATGATGCGCGGGAAGGTTTGACCGCCGTTATTTCGGTGAAAGTGCCGGATCCAAAATTCTCTTCGCAGACTAAAGACAAGCTGGTTTCCTCCGAGGTGAAAACCGCGGTTGAACAGGCGATGGGTGAGAAGCTCGACGAATACCTGCTGGAAAATCCGGGTGAAGCGAAAATCATCGTGGGCAAAATCATCGATGCGGCACGGGCGCGTGAAGCGGCACGTAAAGCGCGTGAGATGACCCGTCGTAAAGGTGCGTTGGATATCGCCGGCTTACCGGGTAAATTGGCTGATTGCCAAGAGCGTGACCCTGCGTTGTCTGAACTTTACCTCGTCGAAGGTGACTCGGCGGGCGGCTCTGCCAAGCAGGGACGTAACCGTAAATATCAGGCGATTTTGCCACTGAAAGGTAAGATCCTGAACGTGGAAAAAGCCCGTTTCGACAAGATGATCTCCTCGCAGGAAGTCGGTACGCTGATCACTGCGTTAGGCTGTGGCATTGGCCGTGATGAATATAATCCGGACAAAATGCGTTACCACAACGTCATCATCATGACCGACGCCGACGTCGACGGTGCGCACATCCGTACGCTGCTGTTGACCTTCTTCTATCGTCAGATGCCTGAAATCATCGAACGTGGTTATGTCTATATTGCACAACCACCGTTGTATAAAGTGAAGAAAGGCAAACAAGAACAATACATCAAAGACGAAGAGTCATTGCTGGAATACCAAACCACACTGGCATTGGATGGCGCGGAGCTGCATGTTAACGACTCTGCCCCGGCTATTTCTGGTGCGCAGCTGGAAAAAATGGTGCTGGAATACCGCACGGCACAGCATTTGATCGCGCGTTTGGCGCGTCGTTTGCCGGATGCGGTATTGCAGCAGTTGCTGATCCTGCCTGTGCTGACCACTGAGGCATTGAAGGATGAAAGCCAGGCCAAGGCATGGGTTGCCCAGTTGCAACACAACCTGGATGAGCACGGTAACAATGGCTCGCAATATACCTTGTCGGTGCACCGTCATGCCGAGCATGGTGTTTATCTGCCACAAATTCTGCTGCGTCAGCATGGGGTAGAAAAACATTACCAGCTGGGCTTTGAATTCATCAACTCACCAGAGTATCAGCAGATTGTCGGTATCGGTCAGCAGATCACTAATCTGATTGAACCAACTGGCTTCCTGAAACGCGGCGAGAAAATCCGCCCGGTCACCAGCTTTGAAGAAGCGCTGCAGATCTTACTGGATGAAGGTAAACGTGGTCTGTATATCCAGCGCTATAAAGGGTTGGGTGAGATGAACCCGGATCAGTTGTGGGAAACCACCATGGATCCAATGACGCGCCGTATGCTGCGTGTCACCATTGAAGATGGTATGGCGGCTGACCAGCTGTTTGCTACCCTGATGGGTGACAACGTGGAACCACGCCGTGCGTTCATTGAAAGTAATGCGCTGAAGGTTGCCAATCTCGATATCTAATATTGATTATTGTCATACCCATAAACCCTGGACAGTAATGTGTCCGGGGTTTTTTTATACATAAATTTAACAGAAAAATAACGTCTGATACGGATGGTCTATAGTTAATAAGGTGTCCTCTGATGACACCGGGCACAAGGATAATAAGATGTATCAAGCATAAGGACTGATTGGATGCGTTATTGGATCGGTGCGCTGTTGTTATGGTTGTCAGGGTACAGTCAGGCGACCGAATTAGTCATTTACACCTGGGAATATTATCTTGCTCCGGAAATAAAAAGTCGTTTTGAGCAAGAAACTGGTATTCACATCAAGGAGGTAAATTACGACAGCGATGAGGCACGAAATCGACTGTTATCCGGTGGCTATCCGCCTGAATTTGACATGGTCTCCATTGATAGTCTGTCGCTGAAAGATCCGATGTGGAAAGATCTGTTTATTGTTATGCCGCAGTGGATCAATCAGCAAAATCAAGCACAGGAACGCGCCTTTACTGAAAACTGCGGTGAGCTATCGGTGCCCTATATGTGGGGATCGATCGGAATTGCCTATCGTCGCAGTCAGGTATCCAGCCCAATCACCCGCTGGATGCAGTTATTTGAGCCGGAAGCCGGTTTGTTGGGCCGTATTGTGATGGTCGATGACACCTTTGATCTGATCTCTGTCGCATTAAAAGCCGCTGGTTATTCGATTAATACCCACGATAAAGCCGCGTTACAAAGTGCTTATCACTTGTTGCGAAAACAACAGCCGTTCGTTGCAGCCTATCAGCTCTCTTTTGCCGCTATTGCGGATAGTAACATTGGTAAAGATGTGGCGGCGGCTATGGTGTATAGCGGTGATTTTTATGCGCTGCAACAGAACTCGCCATATAAAGATTGGACGTATGTCGTACCGGAAGAGGGCTCTCCATTATGGCTGGATTGCATGACTATTTTGCAAACCAGCCAGCATCATAATGAAGCGGCACGCTTTCTGGCGTTTCTGACCCGGCCGGATATTGCGGTGCTTAACGGCAAGGCTCTGGGGTTTACGCCAGCGTTGCAAAAAAACTATTTACCATCCGCTATTCTGACTAATCCGGTTATTTACCCGCCATCCAAGCAATTGCAACGCTCTGAATTTTACAATGCGGATGTGAGTGGTGATGCGCTGCGTAATGCTATCTATTTTGCGGTGTTGAAATGAAAGGCTTAAGACGCAAATTATTGCTGACATTACTGCCGGTGGTGATCCTACCGCTCATGGCGCTGGGTCTGCAAAGCATGGTGAAGCTGAGTGATATGGCTAACCGCAATATGGAGCTGCGATTAACCAGCCTGGCTACCACGATCAAAGAACAACTGAGCAGTGAACTGCGCCGGAATATGGTGGAATTGGCGCAGCTTCCGAATGCAGAAGCTCTGATTGCTTATCTGGCAACACAAACCACGGGTACCCAAAAGGTCTATATGGGAACCCGGGTGCAGCGGATGTTTCACCAGTTACTGGTGGGTAATAAAGGTTTTCTACAAATATCGTTACTGAATAGCAACACGCAAGAACTGTTGCGGGTGGGTGACGGCATCGATCCTTTTCACGATATTGCGCCCAGTAATCTGAAATTTATGCAGTATTGGGCGGAACAGGCTACGGCAAGTGATCAGCTGAATTATCTGATCTATTCACCAGAATTAGATGAGTTTGTTTATAAACAAGGGTTGCGTTTCATCCGCTCCGGCCCGGAGATTTCGCGCGATGGCGAACCCGTCCAGCGTTATAGCCTGATCCTGACTTATTCGTTACACAAGTTTGGCGAAATGTTTTTAAAACAACAGGCACAGCAAGGCATACATCTGTTATTACTGGATCAATCAGGTGCCTTTATTGCCGGTGAAGCGCCGCTTGGCTGGCGCAATAGTAATCGGCAAATGGATATGGTTTCTTTGCCCGGCGGCGATTATCTCATTCGCCGGTTGCCGTTAGCGGATGGCTTAATTTTACAGGCCTTGATCCCAGAAAAATTGATGACGGAGGAAGCCTCGGACTTACGCCTTTCCACCGTGATCTGGCTGGTTATCAGCAGTTTCATTCTGTTGGCATTATTGCAGGTTGTGCTCAAACGACTGATCCTGAGCCCGGTCAGCCAACTTCGGGACTTAATGCAAAAGGTTGCGAAGCATGATGTCAGTGATATATCGCTGGTGGCCGTGGAAGATGAAATGGGGGAGTTGCATAACCATTTTGCCGGTATGTTAGGGCAACTGGAGGTGTCGAAGCGTGAGCTGGAGCGGGTTGCATTCATTGACTCATTAACTGGTATTGGGAACCGTTCTGCCTTCATTCGTTGTTTACAACAAATGGTGGAACAGCACAGCAAACAACAAACCGGTTTTTATCTGACTCAGCTAAAACTACATAACCTCACCGGGATCAATAATACCTTTGGTGCCAAAATTGGTGATCGGGCACTGCAGTTCATCAGCCAGATGTTGGTGCAGTTGTTACGTGAACATCGTGTGGCGCATGCTAAATGTGTCTGTCTGGCGCGTTCCGGCTCGGATGAGTTTATCTTTACCATCCCCAGTATTGAAAATAGCGCTGAGCATCCGACAGCCCTGCCTGATGCGGAAAAGATTTGTGAACAATTGGCAGCAAGGCTCAGTCAGCCGGTTATGCTTGGTAGTTATACGATCAAATTGCGTTTTAGTGCCGGGATCCTCCGTTTTCCGGATGTGGCTAACAATGTCGAAGAGTTGATGGAGGGGGCGAGTAGAGCCCGCCGGCAAGCGTGTCGTTATCAGGGGAATTACTGGCACCAATTAAATAATGAGATGGTGTTGCTGATCCGCGAGGACAAATGGCTGGAATCCGAGCTACGACAAGCTATCACCAAGCAGCAGTGCTTTGTCGTTTATCAGCCGCAATACGATCTGCAAACCGGGCATATTGTCAGTGCGGAGGTGTTGATCCGCTGGCGTCATCCTGAATATGGCATGGTGCCGCCGGATCGCTTTATTCCTATTGCAGAGCGTTCCGGGCAAATTCTGGATATCGATCTGTGGGTTCTGGAACAGGCTTGTATCTGCATGGGCAGGCTGATGGCGAAGGGGATCATTGACTTTCGTCTGGCCGTAAATGCATCCGGTACTGAGCTTTCCAATCCGGTATATCCGGAACAAGTTCGCAGTATGTTGCGCCGCTACAATATTTCGCCACAACGCTTTGGTATTGAAATCACCGAAACGGCCATCGTTGAGTTAGATGAGGTAGCGAAAATGATGGTTAAAACACTCAAAGAGATAGGGCTTGAGATCGAGCTGGATGATTTTGGTACCGGCTACACATCGCTCAGCCATTTAACCAATTTGCAGTTAGATGCGTTAAAAATAGATCGTTCTTATATCATGCAACTAGAAACCAACCCGAAACTGGTGGATTCTATTTTACAGTTGGCCGATGCCTTTTCATTACGGGTGATTGCGGAAGGTGTCGAAACCATTGAACAGCTCAAGCTGCTGCAGCAGAAACGATGTCACCTGGCGCAAGGGTATTTATTGTCAAAACCGGTCGAGGAAGAGGCGCTGATCGCGTTGCTATTGGAGGATATCCAATCTGCACAAAGTGAGTAAGCAACTCAACTTTGTGATAGCAAGCTAAAGCGGGTGACACGGTTACGACCGGTATGTTTAGAGTGATACAGCGCTGCATCTGCTTTTTGTAACCAATGCAGCGCAGATTGTTGCTCATGATTGACTTCCGCCAGACCAATACTGATGGTAAAACGGATCTCGTGACCATCAAACGTCACCACCTCTTTTTCCATACATTGCCGTAAACGTTCCGCAACATGCAGGGCGATCGATTCATTGATGTCAGTGAGTAACACCCCAAATTCTTCCCCGCCATACCGTCCTGGCATATCTGAACAGCGTACGATTTGTCGTAAGAGGGCTGAGGTCCGGCGTAATACTTCATCGCCAGCCGGGTGCCCGTAGGTGTCGTTTACTTTCTTGAAAAAATCGATGTCCAGCATCATAAGAGTACTGACATGGCCGGTGCGGTGATAACGGTTAAATTCGTTGCGCAGACACTCTTCCCAATAACCGCGGTTATACAAACCAGTCAGACGGTCTGTTATCGAGAGCGTGGTCAGTTGCTGATTAGCTTCTTGTAAGGCTTGTTTGCTGGTTGCGGCATCGGTGACGTCATAGATGATAAAGCAGACATGGCTGATATCGCCATGGCGGGAAAGCAACGGCATGATGGTGACATTTTGATACATGACATCACTCATGCCGGTAAACGGGCGGCTGGCGGCAAAGTTAAACAGGTAGGGTCTTAATTCCCAGGAGATAAAACTGGCGCAACGCAGCGTGAATACTGCTTCGACTTTTTGCCGTAACCATTCCTCTGCCAGCTCGGGGAAATAATGAAAAATATTATGTTCTTCAAGCTGACTGAGGTTGTAGCCACTGTGGTTTTCCATAAAACCATTCCACAGCGTGACGTGATAGTCGTGATCCAGTACGACCAAACCGACATCAATGGTTTGCAGGATATCCAGTATGCGGTGAAACTCGTCCAGCGGTAGAGAACCAGTCATTGCTTTCAATCCTGTGCCCAATAGTTGTTATAGTTCGTTGATGACCTGTTGCAGTATCGCGATCCCTTGTTTTACTTTTTCTTCTGGTTGCGCGTAGTTCAGACGAATGCATTCATACTGATGTTGCCAATTTTTGTCTGGCAAGCCAGGAAAAAAGTAATGACCAGGAACGATAATTAAACCGCGTTGTTTAAGTTTTTCATAGAGTTGCTGACAAGAAATCGGTAGTCCGTCAAACCATAACCATAAAAACAGCGCACCTTCCGGTTTATGGATCCGTAATTTTGGTGCTGGGATGGCTTGTTGCAACCATTCTACGGCTTGCTGTGCTTTGCGCTGGTAATATGGCGCAATAATGTCTGCGCTGTAACGCAGAATATCGCCAGACTCTAACCAGTGCTGCATTAGGGCCGGGCCAACACCGCTGGGTGCTAAATTAATAATGCCCGAGATGTTACCCATTGCCTGAATGATTTTTGGATCTGCGATCACAATACCGCAGCGTAAACCCGGTAAGCCTAATTTAGACAGACTCATGCACAGAATGGTGTTGTCATTCCAGAACGGTGTGACTTCGCTGAAGATGATATGCGGGAAGGGCGTGCCATAGGCATTATCGATCAGCAGTGGAATGCCTTTCGCGCGGGCAATTTCATCCAGGCGCGCTATCTCATCATCGGTTAATACATTACCGGTCGGGTTGGTTGGGCGCGACACACAGATCAAACCAATATCATCGCCAACTTCCAGTGCATCAAAATCGACACGGTATTTAAACAGGCCGTTGTCCAGATAATCAATGTGTGGTTTGCAAGCGACAAATTGATCTTCGCTCAGCCCGCCATCGGCATAGCCAATGTATTCCGGCGCCAGTGGGAACAATACTTTCTTCTGTTGACCTGTCGCGTATTCACCCGCCAGCAAGTTGAACAGATAAAAGAAGGCACTCTGACTGCCGTTGGTCAATGCGATATGGTCTGGCGTAATAGCCCAGCCATACTCCTTACAAAATAGTTCGGCGAGGGCTTGGCGAAAGCCATCATGACCTTGCGGGCCATCGTAGTTCAGCATGGCCTTGAGCAGGGTGCCATTTTCCAGTTGATGAGCGGTTTCCTGTCGAAATAATTCCACCATCTCAGGAATGGCAGCCGGGTTGCCGCCTCCCAGCATGATGGCATCTGGGTTTTTCAGGCCCTGATTCAGATCGTCCATTAGTTGACTAATACCTGCCAACCGGGTGAATTTCTCGCCGAATTGTGAAAATTGCATATCCATATTCTCAATACTGAACCCGTTTGTTTCACGTGAAACAAAAATGGGGATAAAAAGTAAGGCCCGGAAAACCGGGCCTTTAATCATTTTCGCAGCGAACCGGTTATTGCTGCAATAGCGAGATATCCGCCGCTTGCAGGAACAGGGCTTGCAGTCGTGCCAGCAGAGTCAGACGATTTAGCTTCAGTGCTTCATCATCGGCCATCACCATCACCTTATCAAAGAAGGTATCCACGGCTTCACGCAGCGCGGCCAATTCCGTCAAAGCTTGCTGGTATTCACCGGCAGCGAACAACGGTGCCAGTTTAGTTTCCATGCTAGCAACTTGTTCGGCCAACAACTGTTCTGCGGCATCTTGTAACAACGCAGCGTCAACGCTGTCTTTCAGCTTGCCATCAAACTTCGCCAGAATATTGCTAACGCGTTTGTTAGCTGCAGCAAGTGCTTGCGCCGCATCGAGAGTGCGGAAATGGCTTACTGCTTTAACGCGGGCATCAAAGTCTGCAGGTCGGGTTGGACGACGCGCCAACACAGCCTGAATGACGTCAACGGCAATACCGGCTTCCTGATAAGAGGCACGGAAACGCGCCAGCAGGAAGTCGATCACTTCGTCAGTGACTTTCTTGTTGGTCAGTTTGCTACCGTACAGCTCAACTGCTTTATCAACGATAGTAACTAAATCCAGATCCAGCTGCTTTTCGACGATGATACGCAAAGTACCAATCGCGGCACGACGTAGTGCGAACGGATCTTTATCACCTTTCGGTGCCTGACCAATGCCAAAGATACCGGCAAGACTGTCCAGTTTGTCAGCGATCGCCACCGCACAAGCCACCAGACCATTTGGCAGATTGTCACCGGCAAAACGTGGCATGTACTGCTCGTTCAGTGCCACTGCAACATCTTCCGCTTCATGATCGTGACGTGCATAGTGCATACCCATCACGCCTTGCGTGTCGGTAAATTCCATCACCATGTTGGTCATCAGGTCACACTTCGACAGCAAACCGGCGCGAGTGGCATGTTCTACGTCAGCACCAATCTGTGCAGCGATGAAGGCAGACAGTTCAGCGATACGCACGGACTTATCTTTCAGCGTGCCCAGTTGTTGCTGGAACAACACGGTGTCGAGACTTTCCAAACGGGAAGCTAGCGAGTGCTTTTTATCGGTGTTAAAGAAGAACTCCGCATCCGACAGACGAGGACGAACCACGCGTTCGTTACCCTGAATGATCTGGCTTGGGTCTTTCGATTCGATGTTGCTGACGAAGATGAAGTTTGGCAGCAATTTGCCAGCCGCGTCATACACCGGGAAATATTTCTGGTCGCCTTTCATGGTGTAAACCAGCGCTTCTGCTGGTACGGCCAGGAATTTTTCTTCAAATTTCGCAGTCAGGATCACTGGCCACTCCACCAGCGAAGTAACTTCTTCCAGCAGTGAATCTTCCAGATCAGCGATACCGCCCAGCTGTTTCGCCGCCGCTTCAGCGCCAGCTTTGATGAACGCTTTACGCGCTTCGTAGTCAGCTTGCACTTTGCCTTTTTCCAGCAGCAAAGCAGGGTATTGATCGGCATGGCTGATTTCAAATTCAGCTTCACCCATGAAGCGATGACCACGAATGGTACGGGCTGATTGCAGACCTAACACTTCACCCGCCACCAACTCACCGCCAAACAGCATACACAGGGTATGTACCGGGCGGATAAACTGTGTGCGTTTAGCACCCCAGCGCATTGGTTTTGGAATTGGCAAACCAGCCAGTGCAGTAGCAACCATAGTGCCCAGCAATTCGGTGGTGGCTTGACCAGCAACATTGGCGCGATAGACCAGCCATTCGCCTTTGTCAGTTGCCAGACGTTCTGCCTGTGCCACTTCAATACCGTTGGATTTTGCCCAACCGGAGGCGGCAGGTGTTGGCGTACCAGATGCATCAAACGCCGCAGACACGGCGGGGCCGCGTTTCTCAACCTGTTTATCGGCTTGCTTGTCGGCCAGTGCAGTCACTTTCAGTGCCAGACGACGTGGCGCGGCAAACCATTGCACGCCTTGATGTGCCAGACCAGCTTTATCTAGTTCTGCGGTAAAGTTGTCAGCAAAGGCTTGTGCGAGTTTTCGCAGCGCTTTCGGTGGCAGCTCTTCAGTGCCCAGTTCAATTAAAAAGTTTTCAGTTGCCATTTGCTTATACCTTTACGCTTGAGTTGCTTTGCACATCGGGAAACCGAGACGTTCGCGTGCGGCGTAGTAGGCTTCCGCCACCGCTTTGGAAAGTGCCCGGATACGCAGAATGTAGCGTTGACGCTCGGTCACAGATATCGCGTGACGGGCATCCAGCAGGTTAAAGGCATGTGCCGCTTTCAGAATTCGTTCGTAAGCAGGCAGTGGCAATTGTTGTTCGAGGTTCAGCAAATGCTGACACTCTTTTTCGCATTGATCGAACAACTGGAACAGGAACGGTACGTCGGCGTGTTCAAAGTTGTAAGTCGATTGTTCCACTTCGTTCTGGTGGAACACATCGCGATAAGTCACTTTACCCAGCGGGCCATCTGCCCAAACCAGATCGTACAGGCTGTCAACGCCCTGGATATACATCGCCAGACGTTCCAGACCGTAAGTGATTTCACCGGTCACCGGGAAGCACTCCAAGCCACCGACTTGCTGGAAGTAGGTGAACTGCGTTACTTCCATACCGTTCAGCCAGACTTCCCAGCCGAGACCCCAGGCACCCAGTGTTGGATTTTCCCAGTTATCTTCGACAAAACGGATATCATGGATCAGTGGGTCAAAGCCCAGTTCTCGCAATGAACCCAGGTATAATTCCTGAATGTTGTCGGGTGATGGCTTCAGAATTACCTGAAATTGGTAATAATGTTGCAGGCGGTTCGGGTTTTCCCCGTAACGACCATCGGTCGGACGACGGGATGGCTGCACGTAAGCGCAGTTCATCGGTTCCGGACCAATAGCCCGTAAAAAGGTCATTGGATGTGAAGTACCTGCGCCCACTTCCATATCGAGCGGTTGTGAAATCACACAACCCTGGCGGGCCCAGTAATCTTGCAGGGATAAAATGAGTCCCTGAAATGTTTTAATATCAAATTTCTGCATGATAGATAATACGCTTGATTAGTCAGTGAATACTGCGCGGATAAACTCAGGAAGTATAACCCTGTAACCGGCGGGAATATAGGCAAATTGTACCGGGGAGTGCGTATGGAACGACATTGTGCCTGGATCATGCGTGATCCAGACTATATTGATTATCACGACCAGCAATGGGGTCGTCCGGAATATGATGATCGGAAGCTGTTCGCCATGCTTTGTCTGGAAGGGCAGCAAGCAGGATTATCCTGGCTGACTATTTTGAAACGGATCCCTGCATATCATGTAGCCTTTGCGGATTTCGATCCGCTACAGCTCATTGAATTTGATGAAGCACGTGTGGAATCTTTAATGCTTGATGCTTCCATTATCCGTCATCGTTTGAAAATCAACGCTATTGTACAAAATGCGCGCAGTTATCTGGCGTTACAACAACAAGGGATCTCATTTTCTGATTGGTTATGGCAGTTTGTCGGTGGCCAGCCGGTGATTAATCACTGGCAGCAAGCCAGCGAAGTGCCGGTTTCGACGCCACAGGCTGAAGCTATGTCGAAGGCCCTTAAAAAGGCTGGCTTTAAGTTTGTGGGTCCGACCATTTGTTACGCATTTATGCAAGCGGTGGGCATGGTCAATGATCATCTGGTTGATTGCCCGTGGCATGCACAGTGTAACGGCTCCGCTTCCTGACAGTTAAGGTGACGTATGTCAGATCAATTACCGTTTCATGTTCCGCCTCATTTACCACTGCATCCGCCTAAGGCGTTAGTGCCGGCAGAGCCAGTATTGGCGCTGCAGCTGGACGGCAATGGCCGGTATCATAAATTATCCGCTGGTGGTTCGGTACCGCCGGAGCGGTGCTGGCTACATCTGGATTATTCCGCCGACACGGCCAAAGAGTGGCTACACCATTCGCCGTTGCTGCCCGATGTGGTGCGCGAGTCGCTGCTGGGTGAAAGTAACCGGCCTAAACTGGTGAAAGTGAGTGGTGGGTTGCTGCTGACTTTAAGAGGCATTAACCATAATGAAGGGCAGCGCCCCGATCAGATGGTCGCGATCCGTTTCTTTATTACCGAGCAGTTGATTGTGTCTACCCGTCATCGCCGGGTGTATGCCATTGAGCAGATCGTGCGTAATTTACGGCAAGGGTTAGGTCCGCGCACTACCGCGGACTGGCTGGTGGATGTCTGTGAAAATCTGGCGGAACAGGCGGGTAATTTTATCGACGAAATGATGGATAAAATTGTCCGGCTGGAAGATGAGATCTTAGAGCATCGCAGCCCGTCGCGGCGTGAACTGGTCGAGATCCGTCGCCAGTTGATTGTCTTGCGTCGTTATTTGGCACCACAACGCGATGTATTCAGCCGTTTGGCGAATGAAAAAATCAACTGGTTGGAAAAAGATGATCATCGGCATTTGCAGGAGATTGCCGATCGCATGGGGCGCTGGCTGGAAGATCTCGATGCCAGCATTGCCCGTACCTCGCTGTTGGCCGATGAAATCAATGCCTTAATGACCGAAGCCATGAACCGACGCACTTATATTATGTCATTGTTTGCTATGGTTTTTTTGCCGTTATCTTTTTTCACTGGTTTGCTGGGCGTCAATCTGGGTGGTATACCCGGTGGTGATTCGCCATGGGGCTTTATCAGTTTCTGCCTGCTGTTAATGTTGGTCGCCAGCAGTATTTTGTCGTGGCTTAAATTACGGAAATGGCTGTAATTAGCTATAAACTTGGTTTCTTTATGCTTTTTTTGGATAAATAAAGCGAATCTATTTAGTTCTGTTTGTGGCGTTCTTCCGGCACTTTACGCTTATGCCAGTGAAGGAGTTCGCCATGAAAAAATCAGTATTGTCCGCTGCCGGGTTATTCGCCGCATTAACATTGCAAACCGTATCTGCGGCCGAAGTAAAACTGCTGAATGTTTCCTACGATCCAACCCGTGAGCTTTATCAGGATTACAATCAGGCGTTTGCGCAATATTGGCAACAGGAACATGGCGACAGCGTGAATGTCAGTCAGTCGCACGGCGGCTCCGGCAAACAGGCTCGTGCGGTCATTGAAGGGCTGGATGCTGATGTGATCACGCTGGCACTGGCACAAGATATCAATCAAGTGGCACAACAAGGGTTAGTGGCCACCGATTGGGAAAGCAAACTACCAAATCATGCCGCCCCATTTACCTCGACCATCGTCTTTCTGGTGCGTAAAGATAATCCAAAACAGATCAAAGACTGGGCCGATCTGATCCGTCCGGATGTTGAAGTCGTGACGCCTAATCCGAAAACCTCAGGCGGTGCGCGCTGGAACTATCTGGCGGCTTGGGGTTACGCATTGCATAAAACCGGCACCGAGCAGGGTGCTCGTGATTACATCAGTAAATTATTCAAAAACGTGAAAGTGCTGGATTCCGGTGCACGTGGTGCCACTACTAGTTTTGTCGAACGCGGTCTGGGTGATGTGCTGATTGCCTGGGAAAACGAAGCCTATCTGGTACTTAATGAGTTAGGCAAAGATCAGTTTGAACTGGTTACCCCGTCCGAGTCTATTCTGGCAGAACCGCCGGTGGCTGTGGTTGATCAAGTTGCGAAAAAACACGGTACCGAAGCAGTGGCCAAAGCCTATGTCGAACATCTCTATTCGGATGATGCCCAACGCATCGCGGGCAAACATTTCTATCGCCCAAGTAACCCGGTGATTGCCAAAGAATTCGCGCAGCAATTTGCGCCAGTAAAATTGTTTACCATTCGTGAGTTAGAAGGCGATTGGTCTAAAGCACAAAAACGTCATTTTGCCAGCGGTGGTACGTTTGATCAGCTCTACCAACCTGGTCAGTAATTTTTCCAGTCAAAAATACAGCCTCACCAGATGTGGGGCTATGTCTTATGAAGAGTGTTTGATATGAACAATATCCTGCTGGTTCCTGGTTTATATGATAGTGGTCCACAGCATTGGCAAACTTTGTGGCATCAACAGCAGCCGGACTGGTTACGCATTCAGCAAGCCGATTGGACAACCCCCGATCTGCAACGCTGGGCCGCACCCGTGCTGGATACATTGCAAAACAGTCCAAAACCACTCACGCTGGTGGCCCACTCTTTTGGTTGTCTCGCCAGCTTATACGCCGCTACACAATTACCGGAAAAAATAAGCTCGCTGTTTTTAGTGGCACCGGCCGATCCTGAATTACTGGGGGTGCAGGAAGGGCTGATTTACCATCCGACGCCAGTATCCGGTCGTATTATTGCCAGCAGTAATGACCCTTGGATGTCGTTGGATCGCATTTGTCTGTGGAGCCAGCGCTGGAGCTTACCGCTGAGTTTGTTAGGTCCGTTACGCCATATTAATGCGGAATCCGGGCATGGGGTGTGGCCGGAAGGGCTGGAACTCTTGCGTTGGCATTGCCAGCAGCTGGCTAAAGCGGCCTGATTTTCGAGTTTATTACCTTTATATATTTTCCATCTAATTATCTATATCCAAAAACTGGATATAGATTGCTTTTTTTCTTATTTGTTTTAAAGCCAAAGGATCTCAACAATACGCATATAGCGGTGTGAAATGCGCCGTATTGTGAGGAAGTAGTCCATGCGTTTTCGATCTCATTCCGTTTTGCCGGGTTTTGCCCCGACGTTAGGCTTCAGCTTGCTCTATCTGAGCTTGATGGTGTTGCTGCCGCTGTCGGCGCTGGTGCTCTACAGTGTGACCAAACAAGACATGGGCCAGTTCTGGCAAGTTGTCAGTAACCCACGGGTGGTGGCTTCCTTCAAGCTCAGCTTCGGCGCCGCCGCGGTTGCCGCACTGTTGAATACCTTGTTTGGCTCTATCATTGCCTGGATCTTGGTCCGTTATCAATTTTTCGGCAAACGCATTATGGACGCACTGATCGACTTACCGTTTGCGATGCCAACGGCGGTATCTGGTATTGCATTATCTGCCATCTTCGCCGGTAACGGCTGGATCGGCCAATATGTCGCCCCTTACGGCATCAAGCTGGCGTTTAATCCGATTGGTGTGGTGATTGCACTGACTTTTATCGGTTTGCCGTTTGTTGTGCGTACCATGCAGCCGGTATTGAAAGAACATGAACGCGAGCTGGAAGAGGCGGCTGCCTGTCTGGGTGCCAATCGTTGGGTCACCTTCCAAAAAATCATTTTTCCCGCCTTAGTGCCAGCGGCATTGACCGGCTTTGCCTTAGCCTTTGCCCGTGCGGTAGGGGAATATGGTTCGGTTATCTTCATTGCCGGTAACTTACCGATGGTGTCTGAGATTGCTCCTTTGATGATCATGAGCCATCTGGAAGAGTACGATTATGCCGGTGCTGCGGCGATTGCCACTGTAATGCTGGGTGCGTCATTCATCCTGCTGTTATTGATTAACCAGTTGCAAGCCTGGAGCTGGCAGCGTCTGGGAGGAGCCCGCTAATGAATCCAATTACTACGGAACCGCGCTGGGTTCGCTACCTGCTGATTTTTCTGGGGGCAGGCTGGTTTGCCGCGCTGTTGTTACTGCCACTGGCGGTGGTATTCACGCAGGCGCTGGCGAAAGGCGTGGTTTTTTTCTGGCAAAGTTTAGTGGATACCGATGCATTGGCGGCACTACGACTGACGTTATTCACGGTCATTTGCTCCGTCCCGATGAATGTCATCTTTGGTCTGACGGCAGCATGGGTGATTGGTCGTTTCCGTTTCCGTGGCCGTCAGGCACTGATCACCTTGATTGATTTACCATTCTCAGTCTCCCCGGTTATTGCCGGTCTGATGTTCGTGCTGTTATTTGGTAATCGCGGCTGGTTTGGTGAATGGCTGCAGGCGCACGACTTGAAAGTGATCTTTAGTACACCGGGCATCATTCTGGCGACCATGTTCATTACCGTACCCTTTGTTGTGCGGGAAGTGTTGCCGCAGATGGAAGCGCGTGGTGCGGAAGAAGAAGAGGCGGCTCAAGTGTTGGGCGCCAATGGCTGGCAAACCTTCTGGCGTGTCACCCTGCCGGGCATTCGCTGGAGTTTGCTGTATGGCGTGATCTTATGTACCGCTCGTGCGGTGGGTGAGTTTGGTGCGGTATCGGTCGTTTCTGGCCATATTCGTGGCCAGACCAACACACTGCCACTGCATATCGAAATTTTATATAACGAGTACCAGACCAACGCTGCATTTGCGGTAGCGTCACTGCTGGCGCTGTTTGGTTTGTTTACTCTGCTGGCGGAAACTGTCTTAAACCGCCTGCGCCATCGTAATTGAGGAGATGTAAGTCATGAGTATTCAGGTAGAGCATATCGAGAAACGCTTCAACCAGTTTGCTGCGTTGCATGACATCAACATCACTTTCCCTTCCGGGGAACTGGTGGCGCTGCTGGGTCCGTCGGGTTGTGGTAAAACCACGCTATTGCGTATTATCGCCGGACTCGAACAGGCCGACAGTGGCCGTATTCTGTTGAACGGTTCGGATGCCTCTGAACTGCATGTCCGTGAACGTAATGTCGGTTTCGTATTCCAGCATTATGCGCTATTCCGTCATATGACGATTTTTGAAAACGTGGCGTTTGGTCTGCGGGTGAAACCACGTAAAGTGCGTCCGAATGAAAATGTCATTCAACAGAAAGTAAAACAGCTGTTGGAATTGGTACAGCTGGGCCATGTCGCCGATCGTTATCCAACCCAGCTTTCCGGTGGTCAGCGTCAGCGTGTGGCGTTAGCGCGTGCATTGGCGGTTGAGCCACAAGTGCTGCTCCTGGATGAACCCTTCGGTGCGTTAGATGCGCAGGTGCGTAAAGAATTACGTCGCTGGTTGCGTCGTCTGCACGATGAACTGCATGTTACTAGCCTGTTTGTAACTCACGATCAGGAAGAAGCGCTGGAAGTGGCCGATCGTGTGGTGCTGATGAATGCCGGTAAAATCGAGCAATTTGGTACACCACAGGAAGTTTACGAAAAACCGGCTACTGAATTTGTACATCGTTTCCTGGGCACGGTTAACCTGTTCCATGGTCATCTGCAAAGTGGTCAACTGGAAGTGTCCGGTGCCACACTGACGGAACAAGTCTCTGGTCTGGAAACCACGGACACCCAAGCGATCGCCTATGTGCGCCCGCATGAACTGGAACTGTTACCCGCCAACATTCCGCACGGTATTCCAGCGACCGTAGTACGCATATTGCCGTTTGGTGGTGCATATCGTGTTGAAGTTTCCGCAAATAATGGTGTCGCCCGCACCTTGATTGAAGTCGATGTGCCGCGTGAGCAGGTTGCTGTGCTAGAGTTACGTCCAGGATTATCAGTACGACTGGTGGCACGCCAAACGCAGCTCTACCAGTCTGAAACTAAGGAACGTGTGGCTTGAATTTTCAACAGCTCAAGATTATCCGCGAAGCAGCCCGCTGCCACTTCAACCTAACCGAAGTGGCGAATACGCTGTATACCTCACAATCGGGTGTCAGTCGGCATATCAAAGAGCTGGAAGATGAACTGGGCGTGGAGTTGTTTATCCGCCGCGGTAAACGCCTGTTAGGCATGACGGAACCGGGTAAAGCGCTGCTCACCATGGCTGAACGGATCTTAACGGAAGCGAATAATATCCGCCGTTTGGCCGACAATTTTGCCAACAGTGATCGTGGCCGTTTGCATGTTTCTACGACGCATACGCAGGCGCGTTATGCCTTACCGGGCATCATCAAAGAGTTCCGCACGCAATATCCACAAGTGCAACTGGTGCTGCATCAGGGCAGCCCGAGTGAAATTGTCTCCATGCTGCTCAATGGTGAAACGGATATTGGTCTCACCAGTGAATTGATGGCCGATTACGAAGAGATCGCGGCGTTCCCTTATTACAGCTGGCATCACGCTATTTTAGTTCCTCGCGGTCATCCGTTAACCGAGTTGCCAAACGTCACGTTGGAAGATCTCAGCGCGTGGCCGTTGGTCACCTATCAATCCGGTTTAACCGGGCGCACTAAAATTGATGCAGCCTTTGCGATGGCCGATATTGAGCCGGATATTGTTTTGAGTGCACAAGACTCTGACGTTATCAAAACCTATGTGGAATTAGGTTTAGGCGTCGGTATTCTGGCGGATATGGCGATTGATTCGGTCAAAGACAGTAACTTGGTGCGTCTGAATGCCGAGCATCTATTCCCGGCCAATACTGCCTGGTTTGGGCTGAAAAAGGGTAAGTTTCAACCGAATTTTGCCTGGCGTTTCCTGCAGATCTGCAATCCGTCACTGGCGATCAGTGATATCCAGGCGCAAGTCTTTGCAACCGGTGAAATCCAAACACCACTGCATTACGAAATCTAAGTAAAAGATAAAGTTGAGCGAGATGGAAGGGTTGATGCAAATTCAACCCTTTGCGGATCAGATAACGCCTTTCCGGATAAGATAACGGTAGGGTGGTTGTTCGGTTTCGCTGGCTAACAAAGTGTGATCCATGAAACGACAGAAACTGGGAATATCGCGCACTGTCGCCGGATCATCCGCAATTACCAGCAATGTCTCGCCGTCTTGCATCAGCCGCACAGTTTTGCGCACCATCATCACCGGCTCTGGGCAGCGTAAGCCACTGGCATCCAGAGTCTGGTTGATGTCATCTGCCGAAAAAATCATGTTTGCTCCTGTGAATCAACAATCCACATAAAGCATATCATTAACGTTGCGCGGAGAGTACCGCCCGCGCCAGCTGGCGCGCTGCCTGCTTGGCATCGCCTTCTGGATTATTGAAATAACCTGCCAGCACATCGCCAATCGCCTGTCGGACATAGCTGGAATTAGCCATGCCTTCTGCCATGCTCGGCACCAATTCCTGTTGTTTAATCGCTTGTTGTAATTGCTGAGCCGAATGTTGTGCGCACTGGTCAAAATCCGTCAGCGTCTGATTATTTAATACTGGAATTGACCCTTTCACCCGATTAAAGGCGTGCTGGAAATCGGAGGTCATGATCATGTTCACCAGTTGCAGCTGCGCTTGTTGTTTCTGCTGACTTTGCACATCAAACATTGCTATCGAATCGAGGTTATAACTGAACTTGCCATCCGTACCGGGTGCGGGTAAACAAAGAATATCTTTGCCCGGTACTACATTCGCAGCAGTTAACTCACCTTTTACCCAATCACCCATTAACTGCATGGCGGCAGAGCCTTCGATCAGCATGTGCGTAGCCTGATTCCAGTTCGTGCCACCGTAGTCATCCGCGATATATTCCCGTAGCTGGTGGAACAGCTCTAATAAATGCTGCATGGTGTCGCTTTGCAGCGCGGTTTGATCCAACTGAATAAACGCACGGCGGTAAAAATCACTGCCACCTTCACCCAGCACAATCGCTTCAAACAATATCGCCAATTGCCATTGATCATCGCCAATCGCCAATGGGGTGATACCTGCTTGCTTTAGTTTTTTAGATACCGCCAATAACTCAGCCCAGCTCGCTGGTGGTGTGAGTTGCAGGCGCTGAAATACTTTCGGGTTGACCCATAACCAGTTCACACGATGAATGCCAATTGGTACGGCGACATAGTGGCCTTTTGACTGCACACTGTGTTGCACAAACTCAGGCAACACCTGTTCCCAGCTATTTTGCTGGGCCACGTTATCGAGATTCCGTAAGAATCCCAACGCAGCCCATTCCTGCAGCTCGCTACCTTTCAGATGTGCAGCTTCCGGTGGGGTACCGGAGAGGGCGCGGCTTTTTAATACTGTCATGGCCGATTTACCGCCACCGCCGGAAATGGCGGAATCCTGCCATTCATTGCCCAATGCCTGCCAGTAACTGCGCAACACGCCGGCCGCTTTGGCTTCGCCGCCAGCCGTCCACCAATGCAGCACCTCCACTGACGAGGCCATAGCAGAAACAGACACCAGTGACAGCATCAAACTGGATACAAGGTAAGAACGGAGGGTCATTATCAATTCCTTGGCAAGGAAAGAATGGCTTGTAAGCCACCGTGTAAACGGTTTTCCAACACTAAATCGCCACCATGGGCGCGGGCAATACTGCGTGCAATCCCCAAACCAAGACCATTACCGCTGCTATCTTGTGCCAGTCGGTA
>Ga0183099_1000317_pt1 | contig 37975 bp, 33 predicted proteins | sample Biomet1_FD_127788 | JGI IMG/M metagenome (GOLD analysis project Ga0183099, IMG submission 127788) | Microbial communities from bioreactor (seeded with anoxic lake sediment) at LBNL, California, USA - Biofuel metagenome 1 | ecosystem: Engineered > Bioreactor > Anaerobic > Unclassified ... | reverse complement strand
ATGGCGTGGCTCATTCATATGCTATCTGGTTTACAAGGTGGAAGTGCACTGTTCCTTGGCATCATTGTTGGCGCCATGGCAGCTTTTTGATATGGGTGGTCCGATTAATAAAACTGCAACCGCTTTTACTTTGGCACTTATGGCAGAAGGGATTTATGGGCCAAATGGTAGCTTATCGTATAGCGGTGGCTATTCCACACGGGGTTTTGTGTGGTTTTTTAGCCAGATGGGTGAAGAAATGGAAAGTCAATGATACCCTTAAAGCCATTATGCCAATTTTAATTATTCCGATTGTCACGACCTTTGTCGTAGCAATGGTATATATTTACATTCTGGTCGGCCCTATTGGTATGATTATGGCGTGGCTCATTCATATGCTATCTGGTTTACAAGGTGGAAGTGCACTGTTCCTTGGCATCATTGTTGGCGCCATGGCAGCTTTTGATATGGGTGGTCCGATTAATAAAACTGCAACCGCTTTTACTTTGGCACTTATGGCAGAAGGGATTTATGGGCCAAATGGTGCTTATCGTATAGCGGTGGCTATTCCACCACTGGGGATTGCTTTGTCGACCTTTATTTCTAGAAAAAAATGGGGATCTGATGATCGGAAAATGGGGCCATCCGCAGCATTTATGGGACTCATAGGGATTACGGAAGGTGCGATTCCATTTGCTGTAAAAAGTTTAAAAACAGTATTGCCTTCGATTATAATCGGCAGTGCAGTAGGCGCTGGCTTAGGTATGCTGCATGGGGTAGAGTGTATGGTTCCACATGGTGGATTGATTGTCATTGCAGCAGTAAATAAAGCGCCGCTTTGGTATGCTATTGATATGGCAATCGGCGTTGTCGTCACTGCGGTTTGTCTTCATATATTAAGGCCTAATATAGAAAATGAAAAAAGTGAATAACTGAAAGGGTGAAATATAATATGGAAAATAAAATTACATTGACTGAAGTTGTTGAAAGAATGTTGTCGTTTGACGAAGGGGAAAAAGCAAGCATGCTAGGGATTGGCCCGATGTCAAAAATGTTAATAAAAGCATCGATGCTTTTGGCAAAAGATAAAGATTTCCCATTGATGTTTATTGCCAGTAGAAATCAAGTCGATGCAGATGAGTTGGGCGGAGGTTATGTTTGCAATTGGGATCAACAGCGTTTTGCCCAAGCGATAAAGGAAGTAGCCAAAGAAACTGGCTATGATGGCTTGTATTATCTTTGCCGGGATCATGGTGGGCCGTGGCAGCGTGATAATGAACGTCAAGCGCATTTATCGGAAACAGAAGCTATGGCATTGGGAAAAAAATCATATTTGATTGATCTGGAGAATGGCTTTGATTTATTGCATATCGATCCAACGAAAGATCCCTATACGGTTGGTAAAGTTATCGATATGGATGTCAATATCAATCGTACGGTAGACCTCATTGCGTGTGTGGAAAAGGAACGAATAGCTAAAAATTTGCCAGAAGTCAGCTATGAAGTGGGAACGGAAGAGACTAATGGCGGCTTGACGTCAAGCGATAACTATGAGCTCTTCATAAAAAAACTTACGGCGAAATTAGATGAGCAGTCTTTGCCACATCCAGCGTTTATCGTAGGAAATACAGGAACACTTACACGACTGACCGAAAATGTAGGAACGGTAGATTCGACGGCTTGTAAAACTTTATCAGCTGTTGCCAAAAAATATCATGTTGGGTTAAAGGAACATAATGGGGATTATTTAGACGATGCAATTTTATTGGAACATCCGGCACTGGGTGTTACGGCAATGAATGTTGCACCGGAATTTGGAACAGTGGAAACGCAGGCTTATCTGAAACTTATTGAAGTTGAAAAACGCTTGCATGGCCAGGGGCTGATAAAAGATGTTTCTGAATTAGAACGGGCACTAAAAGAAGAAGCTGTTGAAAGTGGCCGTTGGAAAAAATGGATGGTTGATGGTAAAGATAAGTTATCCGCCGAAGAAATTTTTAAAGATGAAAAACTGACACTTTTGATTACGGAAATCAGTGGACATTACACGTTTAATAATGACCGTGTAAAAAAAGAAATTCAGAAGTTATATCAAAACTTAGCAGATAATGGAATTGATGGAGAAGCATATGTGATATATAAGATTCAGAACTCTATTGATCATTATGTTGAATGTTTTAATTTGAAAGGGCTCACCAGTAAATTGAAAAATATGCAATGAGACAATTTAAGAGGCATGACAATAACAGAATATTGCAGAATATTCTGTTATTGTCATGCCTCTGGCTAGGAGGTTATCATGAAAGTCATCGATATGCATGTTCATACTGCTTTTTCATTTGATGGGCGAAGTACAGTGGAAGAAGAGTGTCAGACCGCTTTTTCTAACAATCTCTCTGGAATTTGTTTCACCGAGCATTTTTCGGTGGATCCAGCTGATGTTAGTTATGGAGTGCTTGATTATGAGAGTTATAAAAAGAAACTACTTGAGTGTAAAGCAAAATATGGTACTTCTTTTTGGATAGGTTGTGGGCTGGAAATAGGTGAACCCCATTTAGAAAAATACAGACAGCATTTAAATCAAATGCAAAAAGAAATGAAATTGGATTTTGTGATTGGTTCTATCCATAATATTGGCAGCAAAAAAATACGTTTGTTTATGGACGGGAAAAGCCGAGATGAGATTTATACGGCATATTTTCAAGAGGTATTGAAGATGATTGAGATAGCAGATATCGATGTTATTGGGCATCTTGATCTGGCAAAGCGATATGCTTTTGCCGCATGGGGTGACTATGATTTTTCTCAATATAAAGATGTGCTTACACAAATTCTGATTTGTGCGATAAAAAGAAACATCGGTATAGAAGTAAATACATCCGGCTGGAGAAATCAAGTAAGAAAGACGTATCCTTCAGTGGAGGTAATAAAACTTTATCGAGAACTTGGTGGAAAATATATTACATTGGGCTCAGATGCGCATGAAACCTTGAATCTTGGCTATTGTTTTTCGGATGCGAGAGACATGTTGCTTAACGCTGGATTTGAGAATATATATTATTATATTCAACGAAAACCTAAAGAAATAGCATTGGAAAAAATATAGAAAGGATGATTGCGCCTTATTCTACACAGGGATTTAGACGGATTTACAGGAAATATGGTATGATAAAAAGGCTATAAATAAAAAATTTGTTTTATAGCAAATTTTTTATAAAGGCCTGAAATATGAAAAAAAGAACAATTTATTTTTTAATTTTACTAGCCATCTTTGTTATGATTTTTTTTGCTTATGCGGAAAAATCATTTACAGAAAGTAAAAAAACACATCCCCAAGACTCATCTTACAGTGATGGCGAAAGCAGTTTTATCCAAGCGGTGGAACAAAAACCTTATCGCAGTGAGTGGCAAAGCCCGGTATTATTGCAAAAAATGTTTGCGATTTTGGAAGATCCCTCACTTGATATAGTGCCGGCATTTTCGGGCACGCTTACAAAATCGCCGGATGAGCAGGAGTATTATCTTGGAGCCTATACCTTATCAGATGGAGTTGATTGTAAGCTTTTGTGGCTTTCGAATACAACTAGTTTTTCTATTGGGGCAACTTTTTTTGGCGATGCGGATTCTATAGCGGGTATGGAGAGATTTTTGAAGAGTAAGCTAGATAGTCCAAGCCAAGAAGAGTCTGAAAATAATACAAGCGATTTTTATTGGATTGGAAAGAAATATCGACAAAAAGATTACACGATCACCGTGAAGAAAACGACAGACGTGGTGAATCATATGATTACGCTGGACATTACAATGCACCCACAGATTTATCATTGAGATGAATTTGTGGGTGCATTAAACGTTATATGATTTTTGTACTATTGATTGTCCGTGATTTTGCGATTAAGGATCAAAGATCAAAGCGTTTCTATAGAAATTAATAATTTCTTATGATAAATATACAAAATGTATGATTTGTGATAAAATATTAAGAAATATCGACCAGTAAAAACTCTTATTAACATTATTTGCACGAATGGAGAGGTTATATGAAACAGGATGTCGTCGTTAGATTAATGAAAACAGAGCTTTATAATTTTAAGAATGTTCAATTTGGTGAAGTGAAATATATGAACTATGGTAGCCTTAACAAGGATGCTGCTTTTAGTTGTGCAGATATTATTGGGTTATATGGTCAAAATGGATCGGGCAAGACGGCCTTGGTGGAAGGCTTAGATGCATTGAAATTTATTCTGGCAGGACAAGAACTGCCCTATAAAAGCTTTTTAGGGTTAGTTGATGATCAAGGGAATACAAAGATTGTGTCTATATTTTTTGTTTCGGTGGATGAGAAGCAATATAAGGTTCAGTATGAAACAATGCTTAAGCCAGACCAAGTGGCAGAAAAAATAAATATTGTTACAGAAAAAATAATATATTGGGAAAAAGGAAGTTCATGGAAGGCGAAACGTGATCTTTGCTTTACCAATCCATATTATGAGAATGACAATATTTTGGGGCAGGAAAATTTATCAATTGAATCAACGCATATTGGATTCTTTAAAAATATTCCTTTTCTTAGGTCTATGCAAACATTGGCGGCAGTTAGTGCTGCCGGGCATCATTCGGTGTTTTTTAATGGCAAAGTTAGAAAAGCATTAGTCGAGCTTAAGGAGAATGGTGGTACTGAAGTACAGAGTCTATCAAATATTATTGAGAGCTTAACCCGTTTTGCTGCAGTGGATTTTCATGTTATTAAAGTGAATCAATTAGGCGATATTAATGGGAATGAATGTATTCCTATCAATATGCGATATGAAACGAAAACGGAGGTTATGCAAGGATGTCTGCCGTTGTTTATAAATGGACAAGGGGAACTGCCTAGAGTTGTTTTTGATTTATTTACAAAAACAATAGATGCCATTAATATAGCGATAAAATCTGTTATTCCTAATTTACAAATAGACTTAGAAATTAAATCAAATTTAAAAAAACCAGATGGACAAGAAGTTGTTCAGGTTGAGGTTTATTCAAATCGTGATGGAAAGCGGTTTTTGATTCAATATGAATCAGAAGGGATAAAAAGAATTATTTCATTATTGCATTTTTTGATTTCTGTATATAATAACCCAGCAACATGTCTCGTTGTGGATGAATTGGATTCAGGGATTTTTGAGTACCTTTTAGGTGAGCTGCTTGGTGTAATGCAGCAAGATATGAAAGGCCAGCTAATTTTTACTTCTCATAATTTGCGTGCTTTAGAAAAACTGGAAGCAAAAAATATTATTTGTTCGACGACGAATCCAAACAATAGATACATTCGATTGACGGGGATAAACAGAAATAATAATCGAAGAGATTTTTATATTCGTTCTATTGCAATTGGTGGGCAACAAGAAGAACTATATAATGACGATGATCTTCAGGCAATGGGATATGCTTTTAGAAAAGCTGGAAAAAAATCAGAGAATGAAATAAGATTATCTTCTTTTTCAGAGAAAATGCTCAACCGAATAAAGATTTTTGGCGACACCCCGGAAAAAGTAAAAGGGGATAAATAATTATGCAGAAGAAAAAGACTGTATTATTTATTGTTGAAGGTCCATCGGATAAGGCTGCTTTGGAAAAAATTTTCCGGAAAATTTATAGAAATAGTAAAAATATTGATTTCAGATTTACGGGAGGCGATATTTCTAGTGACGAAAAAACGAATACGGATAATGTTTGCGACAAAATCAATGACGTTGTAAATGAATATTTAAAAAGCAGTAAATTGATTCGAAGTGATATATTTCAGATTGTACAAATTTTTGATATGGATGGGGCATACATTCCAGAAGCTTTTATTAAGAAGGGCGTATCAGAGAAATTCACGTATAGTTTGACGAGTATTAGTTGTAAGCATATAGAAAGAGTGAAAATACGAAATGAACGTAAAATGAAGTTAATGGACTATTTGTTGGGTATAGATTTTATAAAATCTATACCGTATGAAATGTATTTTATGTCCTGTAATTTAGATCATGTTTTATATAATGAACAGAATCTTGATCCTATGCAAAAACAGGCATATGCGGATGAGTTCTATGAATGTTTTATGGACAAAGAGAAATTGTTTATTGATTTTTTAGAAACGGATCTGTCAAATAACGTTCCGACAGATCATAAAGCTTCTTGGAAATTCATAAAGCAGGGGCTTCATTCATTGGAACGACATACAAATCTGCATATTTATTTTAAAGAGCATCCCATTCTTTGAATGGCTAGATATTACAATGCACCCGCAGATTTATCATTGAGATGAATTCGTGGGTGCATTAAACGTTATATGATTTTTCACTGCTATCCGTGAAAGTTTTTGGCGGCTAGAAATGCTGGTTGTTCCATGGCCTCGGAGTTGGTGTCGGGGATAATCGGGCAGTATGTACCTTGGTTTTTGATGAAGTATTCCATGATTTCCCGGCGGCGGATGATGCCGATGAAGGAGTTGCGGTCGTCGAGGACGGGGACGAAATTCTGGACAAGTGCCAACGAGAGCAGGTCTTCCATCTGCGCGTCGATGTGGACAGGGGTGTTGACAATATGTTGAGGGATTTCTGGCAAATGGATTTTACTGGTGTCTTTAAAGGTCAGCTCCTCCGTATTTTTCATTTTCCAAAGGAGATCGCCTTCGGTGATAGTTCCTGCGTAGTGCCCTTTGTCGTCAATGACCGGGACCGCACTGTAGCGATGATATTCCATCTTTTCGAGTGCTTGGCGCATGGTGTTTTGTTGGGTCAGATACACGGTATCTTCTTTGGTGATGAGAAAAAAAGCTATATTCATTGAAAAACCTCCAGGTTCTGATTTTAAGGGAAATGATGCTATAAGTATAGTATCATTTTTTCTATAAAAATGGTGTCAAAAAAAGGACTGCGTGAATAAATTTTTTATAAAAATAGGTATTATTTTTAATAGAAGGAGCTGATGTGTTTTTATTTAAAAGATGCAAGCTTGTTTTTGAGCAGAGCAGTGCGGATAAAGAGGTTTTTTATCCCTTTTGTCGAACTCATAAAGCAGCATAAACAATAGAGTATGATAAATTCTTGCGGAAGTATTACGATGATCTTTAAGTCATATTATAGCTTAGGAGAGGAGCCGTTTTATGCAAATTCCATCGCGCTTTTTGGGCAAATCAATTGGTTCTTATATAAAATTAGCTAGAAATTTATTTGAGGCTGCTTATATTGTTGATCAAGATGGAACAGTACTATATTGGAATCAGGCGGCTTATGATCTTACGGGATATGATTATCAAGCGATGATTGGGAAAAAGTGCAGAGAGAACTCGTTGATGCATTTTGATGAGAAAGGGCGAATATGCTGCCAGACTAGTTGTCCCGTGCAAAAGGCGATCGATTTAATGGATGTTTATGCGGGGGAGTTTTCGATTCATCATAAAAGCGGCTATATCATTCCGGTCGATATCCGTTGTTTGCCTTTATTTGATGGAGAAAATCAAATCATCGGTGTGCTAGAAATTTTTCGGCGAAAGCAAGATCCTATTAAAGCATTGAAGACGTCGGTTGTTCACGGGCTTGTTCAGACGGCATATATTGATACGGTAACCAATCTTCCTAATCGACAATATATGGAACAAAAAATAAAAACACTGTTGCTTGACTCAATTACCAGTTCGAGGGAATTGTTGTTGAGCCTGTTGATTATTGATGTGCGCAATTTAGCGGATTTCAATAGTTATGGTGGATTACCTCTTGGCAATTTGTTGTTGCAGATTGTCGGGAAAACTCTTTTTGAAAATGTGGAATTAGAAGAGGGGAGTTTTGTCTCCAGATGGTATGGCGGTTCGTTTATTGTTTTTATTAATACGAATAAAAAACCAATTTTATTGAACTGGGCAAATAAGCTGAAGTTTGCATTAGATCATACAACGGTTCCCGGGTGGGAAGATATTTCTATCGAAATAAGCGTCTATGGAACAATTGTAGAAAATGGAGAAACCTTTGGGGAAATTACAACTCGCTTGGAAAGGCAATGGTCTGTTTGCAAAGAGAGCCCGAAAGGAATCAGCATTTCATGAGAACGACAAAGCATCCCAAAAGGGTGCTTTGTCGTTTTATCGTCTAGGAACAACTTAGATAGTAAATAAGATTATTTATTGCTGATATTTTATTGTGTATGGTACAATGAAACAGGTTTTTGCCCTTATAAATTGTATGTGTTAGGAGAAATGTTGATTTATGGTACAAGGTTTTAAACGGTATGTTGAGATGGCAGTCTGTGGCTTTTGGTCACCGGTGTTTTCGTTAGTGGCGTTAGGTGTATTGGCTGCTTTCTATTTTAGTGCGCTTGGAGCTGCTTGGGCGGTTACGGGCGAGTTTACGCGTTGGGGCGGACATTTTTTGCATTGGGTTGGTTTTGATACGAATGCATCGGGGTATTTGCAGTTGATTCATTTTACGGATTCGCCGCTTACCAGGGTGGATGGCGTGATGGTCATCGGCATGTTTGCCGGCGCTTTTATCAGTGCGTTGCTGGGGCAAAATGTAAAATTGCGGTTCCCGTCTAAACGTCGTATTTTGCAGGCTTTGGCTGGCGGAATTTTGGCAGGATTTGGCACACGCTTGGCGATGGGCTGCAATCTGGCCGCTTTGTTTACGGGGATTCCTCAATTTTCTTTTCATACGTGGTTATTTACTTTAGGTACAATTGTCGGTACGTATTTTGGTGTAAAACTGAGCCTTTTGAGCTGGATGCAGGGCAAGCCCAAATTGGTTGCGGCTGAACAGGCGGTAGTTTCGGATATCAAGCCTTCGGCGTATTATCGCTATCAGCCATATTTGGGTGGAATCTTATTGGCTGCATGTCTTGTTTTTGTCTTTGCTGAGTTTAAGGCTTCCTATCCCTTTAAGCTGTTACTGGCGATTTGTTTTGGTTTTGGATTTGGTTTTTTGATCCAAAAGGGGCAAGTTTGCTTTACGTCAGCTTTTCGTGATCTATGGCTTACGGGTCGGTCGACGATGGCGAAGGCTTTGATCTGGGGGATAGCTGTACAGACGTTGATTACGGCCTATTATTTGATGCAGGGCATGGCTCCGAATGTTATTTGGTGGGCAGGGCCTGCCGCACTTGTTGGCGGTATTTTGTTTGGCATCGGTATTGTTGTTGCTGGCGGCTGTGAGACAGGTTGGATGTACAGAGCGGTAGAAGGTCAAGTACAGTTTTGGTTTGTGGGCCTTGGCAATATCATTGGGGCTACGATCCTTGTCTTGGCCTGGGATGGCGGTGTATACCAGTCATTCATTGAACCGTTCCCCAGAATCAATCTAGCACAGGAGCTTGGCTTTCCTGGTGCGATTTTGGCAACGGCAATACTCCTTGCCGGGCTTTATTTTTGGGCGGATTGGCGCCAAAAGCATAAAAAAGGTTTTCTCTATAGGAGGGATGCGTGATGACATCTCCAAGAAAAGTAGATTATGTACTCGATCTTCGCGGTGAGCCATGTCCGTATCCGGTCGTCTTTTCGCTTGAAACTTTGCGCAAGCTCAAAAAAGGAGAAGTTTTAGAAATACTCGCCGATTGCCCGCAAAGTTTTCGGGCGTTGCCGGAAGAGGTGACAAAGGCCGGTTTTAAGGTATTGGAAAAACCACAGAAATCTGGCCCGACCTTGCATTTTTTTGTAGAAGCTTGATAGAAAAATTGAAGTAGATGGTTTCTCTAACAAAATTTGCTGGACCGATGTAAAAACAGCAGAGCCGTATATTCACCGTGAATATGCAGCTCTGCTGTTTTATTTGGTTTTCATATAGTTGCGGGGTTTTAAATCGCCCAGTCTTCGCAGTTCCAGACGTCAGTGACGATGTCTTTATAGAATTCCGGTTCGTGGCAGACGAGCAGGACGCTGCCTTCGTAGGCTTTGAGCGCGCGTTTTAGTTCGTCTTTTGCATAGACGTCAAGATGGTTGGTCGGTTCGTCTAAGACGAGAATATTCGTTGGTTTATTGATGAGCTTACAGAGGCGGACTTTGGCTTGTTCGCCGCCGCTGAGGCGATTGATCGGGCTTTCGATATGCTGATGGCTCAGTCCGCACTGGGCTAAGTTGCGGCGGACTTCACTGCGGCTGGATTCCGGGAATTTGCGCCAAACATCGTCAAGCACGATATCGGTGTTTTCCTCAGCAAGTTCTTGTTCAAAATAGCCGACGAATTGGTATTCGCCGAGATCGATCTGGCCTTGCAGCGGATTCAATAAACCTAACAGGCTCTTTAAGAGGGTGGATTTCCCTAGACCATTGGCACCGACCAAGGCGATTTTTTGTTCTCTCTGCATTTTTAGGTTCAAGGATTTGCTCAAGGGCTGTTGGTAGCCGATGACCAGATTATTGGACTGGAAAATCATGCTGTCGGAGCGGCGTGCTTTTTTGAAGTGGAATTGCGGTTTCATCAAATCGCTTTTTATTTCGATGCGTTCTATTTTTTCAAGTTTCTTTTCGCGCGATTTTGCTTGTTTGGCAGTGGAGGCGCGGGCTTTATTTTTGCGCACGAAGGTTTCAAGTTTTGAAATTTCGTTTTGCTGCTCTTTGTATTCGATGAGTCGTTGTTCTTTCTGGATTTCATAGAGCTTGAGGAAGTGGTTGTAGTTTCCGACGTAACGCGTCAGTTTCTTGTGTTCTAGATGATAGACGACGTTGATGACATCGTTGACGAAATCACTGTCATGGGAGATGAGGAGAAAGGCGTTTTCATAATGGATCAAGTAGTTTTTGAGCCATTCAATATGTTCTTCATCAAGGTGATTGGTTGGTTCATCTAAGAGCAAGACATCGGGCATTTTGAGAAGAAGTTTTGCCAGTAAGACTTTGCTTCGTTGGCCGCCGCTGAGGCTGGCTGAGTCGATGTCAAGAAATTCGCGGATGCCGAGGCCTGCTGCTGTAGCTTGAATTTTGGTATCGATGCCGTAAAAATCATTTTCGTCGAGGATGTCTTGCATCGAGGCGATTTTCTGTAAGGTTTTCGTGCCTTCTTCTTCGCTTAAACTGCCAAAGGTTTCATATAAATCGGCGATTTTTGCTTCTAGGTCAAAAAGATGGGCGAAAGCGCCTTTTAGGACGGTTTCGACGGTGTCACCGTTTTTTAGGTCGACATGCTGATCCATATAGCCTACGCTGACTTTGCTGCTCCATTCAATGTTGCCGCTGTCGGGCAAGAGCTGGTTGGTGATGATTTTCATAAAGGTGGATTTGCCTTCGCCGTTCGCACCGACTAAGGCAATGTGTTCACCTTTTAGCAGGCGGAAAGAAACATCGCTGAAGATGGTTCTTTCGCCAAAAGCGTGGCTCATATGTTCAACTGTTAAAATACTCATGTTGTTAAAACTTCCTTTTTGTTTGCGTAAATCTATTTTCACCAGGAAATATCTGGCATTTTGTTTCGAAAATAGTCAATACCATCTACTATAACACAGTTTGCGGTAATATATCTCTGTAATTATATGGATATGCATTTTTTTCCCTACAAAAAATACAGCCTGCGCTTTTATTTTGGCGCAGGCTGTGTGTATTTTCAGTGGATCTGAAAGGCAATCGGTTGGATGATATTGCAGCTGATCGCTTGCCCCGTACTGCCATTTTTGGCGGGGATGAACTGCCAGTTTTCAACCGCATCGATGGCGGCTTGGTCGAGCTGGGAATTGCCGCTGGAACGATAGACGGAGATACTTCCGGTGCGGCCGCTCGATAAGATCTGTATCTTTAAAACAACGGTGCCTTCGATATTGGCTTGTTTTGCTTCGGGGGGATAGACCGGGTCGACTTTGGCGTAAAGGCTTGGGCGGATGATGTCATCCATTGTAGGATGCGAGCTGCCTCCGGATGGTGCGGTTTGCTCAGAAGAACCTTCGCCGGCAGATGACGCGGCTGCGGTCTGACTGCTCGCAGCCGCATTGGAGCTGGCGGGCACTGAAACGGAGGCAAGGTCAGCATCGGTCATCGTAGCGGCAGCTTCATTGACAACAGTAGACGCATTGGTTTTTATTGGTACAGGACTGTTGGTATTCGTGTTTAAGGCGGCGGCTTCTGCTTTTGGTGCGATGCTTGGATTTGACATTGCCGGGGTGTTTGGTATTGTCGGTTGGTTAGCCGGGCCCTCAGCATCGAGCATCATTTCTAGTAGGGGTTCTTCGTCCGGTGGATTTTTTTCAGGCAAGTGCGAGGATACATACCCTAAAATGGGGAGGACGACAAGGTGAAAGCAAAAGGATAAGAGCAGGGATTTTTTCCATATAGTAGCGGTTTTCATAAAGAGCCTCTTTTCTAAAGTCAGAAATATTTGAGATTGTGGGATGGTATTTATTTTTGGAGCTGGCTTGGTGACATGCCCATCTTTTTTTTGAAGATGCGGCTGAAATAATAGGGGTCGGTATAGCCTACGCAAGAAGATACTTCGGCGACACTGTATTCTTTGCGTGATAAGAGCTCACGCGCCTTTTGGATTCGATAGTCGATGATGTATTGATTGGGGCTGATGCCAATGCATTTACGAAAGATCTGCGTGAACTGTTTGGCCGTAAATCCATATTTTTGTGCCAAATCCGGAATGTTTAATGGCATCATATAGTGTTCATCAATGAATTTCGCAGCTTCGATAAAGACGCGAGCGTCTTGTTTTGTGGAAGCTGGTTCACCAGGCTTGCTTTTGTTCAATATATTCAAAAACAAGCGTTGGGCTTGTTCAGCGGAAAATTGTCCTGGAATCGCACAATGTATGTATAATTGCAGTAAAAGATCATAAAGCTGCGGTGTAAATGAAATAGTTGTTTCAAAATCGCTGTATGCGTGAGGAGTTTTGGGAGTAATTTCATATTGAATGACTATGTAGTCCCAATATTCTTTGCCAATGACCTCTTTATCCAGTGTCATTGCGGGCGCGAAGTGAAATATTTTTCCTTGGGCCATATCGTACGGGGTTTTATTGAAATGCATCCGGGCTTGACCGGATAGCGGGATGACGAAGCCTGGATGGGGCGGAGTTTTAGCGCCCATGAATTTGCTGCCGGGGGCAACTACATTTCGCTGGACGCGGATGATTTGAAGATTTTCTTGGGAAAAACATTGGATGATTTTTTCGATTGGTAAGTTTTTGGACACGTAAGCACTCCTTTCAAAAGAGTAGATGCAAACAATAATCATTATCAATTTATCAAAAAAAAGAGAGGATGTCAACCTAATATATAGACGCAGTGTTTGTTGGAGTCTTGCACTGGGCGAAATGTGCAGGTGTTTTTGCCAAAAATCCATTTACTTTATAGGGCGCTCTTGATAGACTTTGATATGTCATTATTTGATAATCATTATCATAAAGGAGTGCTGATTTTGCATAAATTATCTAAACATAGAAAAAGAATCTTGTGTGCCTTAGTTGGCAGTACATTGGCCCTTCATTCTCCTTTTGTTGCTTATGCAGCAGAACATGAGACGGAGGCGGCAGCTTCGGAACAAAACGAAGAAAAAAAATCCGATGGAAATGAATTCACTTTTCAAAAGGTGACGGTCACCTCGGAAAAGGAAAAAAAGGCAGAAAAAGAAAAAACGGAAGAAAAAGAAGATGCCTATGCAGGCGGGCAGGTGGCTAAAAAGGCGAACCTCGGAATGCTTGGCAGTACAGATCTTCTCGATATTCCGTTCAATATGATCAGCTACACGTCAAAAGTGATTGAGGATCAGCAGGCAAGAACGCTTTCGGATGTCTTAATGAATGATCCTTCGGTGCGTTTTACGACGTCGAGCGGACATATGAATGAGAATTATACGATTCGCGGTTTTGATGTGACGGCGGATGACTTGAGTTTCAATGGCTTGTATGGGATTGTTCCTTCCGGGCATGTGCCGACGGAGATGATCGAGCGAGTAGAGGTGCTCAAAGGGCCGAGTGCGCTTTTGAATGGAACACCGCCGGGGGGGTCTGTTGGCGGAACGATCAATATCATAACTAAAAAAGCTGAAGATAAGCCGATTACGAGAGTGACGACCGATTACACATCGGGTTCTCAGATGGGGCTTCATCTTGATCTGGGACGTCGTTTTGGCGAAGAAAACGAATGGGGTTTCCGCTTAAATGCTGTGCGCCGTGAAGGCGGTACTGGCGTATCAGGGCAAGATAAAGGCCGTACGCTTGGAGCCCTAAATCTCGATTATCAAGGGAAACGCTGGCGAGCTTATGTCGATGCGTATAATGATACAGAAAAATTCACGGGTGGATCGTCGATGATGGTCAATTTCAAAGATGCCATTACGCAGATTCCATCAGCTCCGGCAGGCGATGTCAATGCATTCAAGGGAGCTTACGGGTCGCTAAGCAATAAAGGCGCGATGTTCCGCAGCGAATATGATTTCAACAAAGATTTGACGGCGTATGCCAGCATTGGTTACTTGAAAAATACATATAAGGGTTTCATAAATTCTACTCATGCCAGAAGTGTAGATGCGCTTGGCAATTACAGCGGTTATACGACCAATATCAATGGTTATTCGGATAATGTGTCGGCGGAACTTGGTCTGCGTCATACGTTTAATACAGGTGACGTCAAACATAAAATGGTTCTCAGTGCGACTCGCGTCGATACAGAAAGTGGATCTGCCTATACGCAAAGCGGCAAATATTCTTCTAATATCTATAATCCGTCGGTTCCGATATTGTCAGCCGATCCGGCAAATGCGCCGAAGACATCATCTTCAACGCTGACTAGCCTTGCAATTGCCGATACGATGTCGTTTGTCGATGACAAATACAACTTGACGTTAGGCGTCCGCAATCAACAAATCGAAAGTGATAACTACAGCTCTGCGACAGGCGCTGTAACATCGAGCTATAGCAAAAGTGCGGTGACGCCGGCTATTGCTTTTGTCGTGAAGCCTTGGGCTAAGCCGATTTCTTTATATGCAAACTATATCGAGGGCCTAAGTAAGGGCAGTACAGTTACCGATACGACTGCCAGCAATTATGGAACGACATTTGCACCGTTTAAGACAAAGCAGGCTGAGGTCGGCGTCAAATGGGAAAATGGCTCAAATGTCAACACGATAAGCTTTTATCAGATTCAAAAGCCAAGTGTCATGAAAAACAGTGCGACCAATACCTATAACGAGGACGGGCAGCAAAGAAACCGCGGCATTGAGTGGGCTTCGTTTGGCAAAATCAACGAAAACCTCAGTGTTCTTGGCGGTGTTACCTATATGCGCGGCATACAGACGCATACTTTAAATGGCACCAATGATGGAAAAACTGCTTATGGCACGCCGACCTGGCAGGCAAATGTCGGTTTTGAATACGCAGTGCCGAAAATCCAGGGCTTAAGCTTTGATACAAGAGCAGTATATACAGGATCTCAGTATATAAATGGGGATAATACCGCAAAGATTCCATCGTGGATTCGTTATGATGCCGGCGTCCAGTATAAGACCCAGTGGCAAGGCAATCCAACAACGTTTAGATTCAGTGTAGAAAATTTGACGAATAAAAATTATTGGTCGGGTGTGTTTAGAGAAAATTATCTTACGGTGGGAAATGGCCGTACGTATAAAGTCTCGATGTCAATTGATTTATAAGGAGCTACAGGAACCATGGGGAAAATTGCCGCTGATTGGAAAGAAATAAAAGAACTCCTTTTTGATACGCATCCTTTGATGCAGCTGGTCATGCGATTTTTGACCGGGATTTTGGCTGGAATGGCAGCATCTTATCTCGCTGCCAAGACTTTATCGTTTTTGAATCCTTTCGGATCGGTAGAAACGATTTTCTTTTGCGGCTGGCTGGTACCGATTATTTATGTTATAGCAATGCTTTATGCCTTTTGGGCAGAGAGCCTAGAGGGCTGCTGGCGATTGATTGTCAGCAGCTTGGCGTTGAGCATTGTTTTATGGGGGATTTCGGCTCTGTTGAAAGGCCGGGGAGGTGTTCTATGGTAAAAAACAGCTTTAGACAAAGGCTGCAGCAATTTCATACCTGGGGCGGCCTCTTTTTCGGCTGGATTTTATTCATTGTATTTTTTACCGGGACATTATCGGTTTTTGCACCGGAAATCAGCTATTGGATGAGGCCGGAGGCAAAAATCGCCACCATTACGCATCAGCAGGCTTTGGCAGCAGCGCAAAAGGCCTTGGTGCAAAATGCGCCGGATGCCGATCAATGGTTTGTGGTTTTGCCGCAGGGGCGAACGAAGTCGCTAGAGGTTTCTTGGCAAAAAAACGGACAGAAATTCGAGCAGTATGTAGATCCGCAGACAGGCGAATTTATTAAGGTGCGAAAAACAGATGGCGGAGAATTCTTTGCCCAGTTTCATTATAATCTGCATCATGAACCACTGGGAACATGGATCGTCAGCATTGCCGGGATCATGATGCTCGTGGCTCTTTTTTCCGGCATTGCAATCCGAAAACGTGTAATTCGCGATTTTTTCCATTTTCATTGGCGAAAGAATTGGCTCAGTATGCACACTATGATGGGCGTGCTGACAATTCCTTTTGTCCTTTTGATTACGTATTCGGGATTGACGATGACCTTCATGGAAATCATGCCGGTTTCCTTGTCGACCTTTTATAAAAACGAAGGCTTCTTCTGGCAGGATTTTCTTCACAGTGTTGAACGCCCTAGAACCAAAGAGCCTGCGATGATGCAGCCTTTGACTGAGCTTTTGCCTTTGGCTGAGCGGGAACTTGGCAGTGGGCAGCTGGCTTTTGTCCAGGTCAAGCAGCCAAATACCAAAGGGGCAGTAGTTCATTTTATGCGCCGCGTAGATGACCGTATGATGGCGATCACTGACCGAGCGAGCTTTGATGCGGTGACGGGTGAGTGGCTGACGACGAAAAATACATGGAATGTACAGGCGACTATTGTAAGGTCTCTTGTGGGGCTGCATATAGCTAAGTTCGGCGGCTATCCAATGGCTTGGTTATATTTTATTCTTGGCTTATTGAGCTGTGTAATGATAGCAACAGGTCTGGTGTTTTTCACGATAAAAAGGCGTCTGCTTTATGAAAAAACAGGAGCAAGCGGCAATGGATTCTTTAAAACTGCCGAAAAGATGAATGCAGCTGTAATCAGTGGATGCATGGTGGCATCTGTTTCTTATTTCTTGTGGAATCGACTGCTGCCATCGATGATGCCAGGCCGGGACAGCGGCGAAATATTCATGTTCTTTTTGACTTGGCTGCTTATGCTGGTACATGCTTTTTATCGGACAGCTAAGCGGGCTTGGGTAGAGCAGTTCTTTTTGGCAGGCATGATGAGTTATGCAACGGTTCTTCTTGGCTTGGGAACAAGAGCGACCAGCTTAATAAGCGCTTTTTATGAAATGGACTGGATGCGCGGCGGCGTTGATTTCTCGCTTTTGTTGAGTGGAAGCGTGTTGTTGGCAACTGCTTTTTACTTGCAAAAGAAATGGCAGATATTCTCGCGATAATTATAAAAAATAAGTCTTTTACCAGAGTTTGGTAAAAGACTTATTTTTATGGAAAGGTTTCCTATACGGCATAGCCGAAGTTGGAATTTAACCTACGCGCCAAGGATTTTTTTCACCCTGCATTTCAAGTTGGCAGCTCTTCAGTGAAGAGTAGACCATATCGTGGACATCTTGGTCAGTATAGAATGCCATATGCGGCGTGACGATGACGTTTGGATAGCTCTTTAGTATGGCGAGTTTACGATTTTTTAGGACCTCTGATTTGAGGTCGTTGTAATATAGGGCGAATTCATCTTCGATGACGTCGAGCGCGGCGGCACCGATTTTTTCGCTTTCTAAGCCATCAAGCAGGGCATCGGTGTCAATGAGGCCGCCGCGGGCGGTGTTGACGAGGATGACTTGCTCTTTCATGGTGGCGATGCTTTCTTGGTTGATCATATGGTAGTTGCTCTCATCAAGAGGGGCGTGCAAGCTGATGATGTCGCTTTCTCGAAGCAGTTCTTCTAAGGATACATAGCGAGCATATTTTTTGACCTCATCACATTCGTACAAAGAACAAGCTAGGATAGGATTACCGAAGCCCGATAGGTGACGGATAACGGTCTGTCCGATGCGCCCGGTGCCGACGATGCCGATTGTGAGACTTGCAAATTCACGGCCTTGAAGTCCCGGCAAAGAAAAGTCCTGAATAGCGGCTCTTTGCATGATGTGTTTCATCTTTCGTGAGGCCATCATCATCAGCATGATGGCGTAATCGGCGACACCGTTTGTTGAATACGTTGCATTGCTGATGTGGATATCGTATTTTTTGGCGGCTTCAAGGTCGATATGGTCAAAGCCAATAGTTCTGGTGGAAATCATTTTGATGCCAAGTTCATGGAGTTTTTGCATCAAGCTAGCATCTACGGGTGTAGTGATGATGCTGATGCATTGGCAGCCTTTGGCAAGATCAAGGTTTTTGCCAGACGGTCCTTCCTGGCAAATGACAAGCTCGATGCCAAGTTCTTCGCTGACTTTTTTGAAATAAGGTCCTTCATCGAATTCACGATAATTGAAGATGCATACGTTGAGTTTTTTCATAAGATTGGCTCCTTTGGTGAATGTTTTATATATTAGCTGCTGTGAACTAGTGGGAAAACATTTTGCAAGAGCAGCTGTTAAAGCTTTTATTTAGCGTGAAAAATGATTGGAATTAGAAAAGGACAGGCTTTTGGCGGCCTGTCCTTGAAAGACGTGAAGTGGTCGTTTTTGCTGCGGTGCGGGTGTTTATATGCCCATTTTGATATTGCGGATGACATCGTTGATTTTTTGCAATTCAGCTCGCGTTGAAGAATTGATGTCGTTTAAAACTTCGATGGATTTTGAGGAAACGGAGATGTTTTCGATGCTGCCCATCAAGCTTTGGTTCAAGGACCCGACTTTATGGGCGAAATCCTTGTCAAAAGCAAAAATCTTAGCTTCAAACTCATTGTTTTCCTTGAGGACGACATTGATTTCCTGCACATCCTGCAGCAGCTTGAGGATAGCCTCATCACTTGTCTGGATGCTGGTTCGGGTGCTTTCTGAAAGCTTGCGCACTTCCTGGGCGACGACGGAGAAACCGCGTCCAGCTTCGCCGGCTCTGGCTGCTTCGATAGCAGCGTTCAAAGCGAGCAGATCGATTTGGGAAGAAATATCGGTAATCATCGATAAGACATTGTTGATTTTGTTGGTGCTTTGCGATAAAATATCGAGTTTTGGCATGATAGAGCCTGTCCGCTGGATGAGTTGTTTGAATAAATCCCCCTGCGTGCCAAGTCCTGTTGATAATTCATTGACATCGTCACGGATGGTCTGAATATCATTTGACATGCGAGCGATGCTCTGAATGATGCTTGGCAGTTTTTGTTGATAGGTTTCAAACAGTTGAATGATTTCGCTTTGCAGGGATTGCAGTTGATGCTGGCGTAAAATCACTCGGTTGAAATAATAAGCCTGGCAGGCGCTGTAGTGAAGCGGGAACTGTGAGACATAGTCATCATAATACGCACAGACATCGCCCATTTGATAAAAGAAAATCGCGGTCAGTGTTTCATTGACATGGAGGCCGCAGATTTCACCGAAACTCGAAAATCCAGCAAGAGCAGATATATTGCCAAGGACATTCAAGTTTTTGATGCTATCGGCATAAGATAGACGCCGCAGTATGCAGTCATTGAGAACGCCGCCGATGATTGGAGGCTTGTTCCGAAGGAATTTTTCTAAATCCTGCTGCAGCGAAGATTCCAAATCAATACGCTGAACTAAATGAAGTTTTTCTCCGGCGATGATATCACAGAAAAAATAAATGCGGTCATTTTGTTCATCGACTTTGGCGACGCTGCGAATGAAGTCTTTGCCGCCAACTTCGGAGGCGAAGGTGTATTCCAAAAGAATTTGATTGAGTTCAGCTGTACTTTGGCAGGCGAATCTTCGTTTCAATACTTTGATGAAAGATTCTGGCTTGTTGCTTTCGTTTAGGACAGTTTCGATATAGCGAAGCGCAGCGTTTGTCGATACTGCGGTATAATTTGTGGGTGTTTTTTCTGTTGCTTGGGATTTTAAGATGCCGTAGCGATAGCCGCATTGCAATTTTACAAAGCAAATGACGGCATGGTTTTCTAAAACAGAACCATTGGCATAAATAAAGGTGTTTTTAAAATCAAGCTTGCCGCCGGCACTGCCGCCAATGAAAGGGCATGGGTAAGCAGCATGCTGGTATATTGCCTGCATGACAAAGGCTTCACAATTAGATAAGCCGTCGATATAGATAAAAGCAAAGCTATCTTGTGCATCTAAAGGGAACGGGACCGTATGCTTTTGCAGCTCAGCTTCGATTTTGTCGACGCGATTATCAAGGCTCAAAGAAATGCTGCCTTGCTTTAAATCATTGTTTGGCAGAGGAATTTCCATGACGTAAGCTTTTGCGACCATGCGATGAGAATAAGCCTGTAAGAGAATCTTGGCGCGGCCTTCGCCGGCAGGCTGATAGATGGTTTGATTTTCAGGGGTATGGCAAAGCTCACCTGCGGTAGAGACGAGTAAGACTTTAGTGTCCGAGGATACCATGCCGGTTAACTGGGCGCCTATTTGGGCGACCGATAAATCAGGCGAGATAAAACCTATGATTAAAGCGGTTCCATCAGGGAGATCACAGAGTTTGGCTATTTCTTCTTTCGATAAATCATTTTTGTTCAAATATACCGTACGCATATCATCTTTCGATGCTATTGCTTGTGCTGGGGTAGGAACAGCTTTTGTATCCAGCGTTTTTGTTTTAGCTTGAGATGAAAAACTAAACATAAAAAATCCCTCCCTTGGTATTTTTTTGTCTAAAAAAGACGAAATTTTCTATCGGCTTGCAATCAATTATTATATGATTATTTCGTCAAGGGAAGACAATTGCCTTTTAAATTTAAAACAAGAGATAGATGTATATTGTATACATAAGAGGGGTTGCTGCAAATAAAAAAGACCATCTTTAAAAAAGACAGTCCGAAAAGCATTTCAGCGAAAAATTGGCGATTAAAGGATGGAGGAAGCTTTTTGCGCCCAGGCTTGAATTTCTTGAACAGGGGTTACCAGCGTGTGTTCTTCAAAGCGTATATTGATGCCCGTCTGAATATCGGCGTGCTGACAATTTTTTTCGATATCTTTGAATGTATGACCTATCCAGCCGCCGTTTGTCACGAATGGGTGGATTTTTTTTGCTTGAAAATCCTGTTGGGCAAAGAGTGTCTTGATTGCTGGGGCGTAAGTATACCACCAAACAGGAGTGCCGAGAAATACAGCATTATAGGCAGTGAGATCTAGGGCGATATTTTTAAGCTTTGGCATATAGCCGCTGTTTATTTCGTTTTGGCCTTGTTCGACAATATCTTGATAGCTGCCAGTATAGGGGATTTGTGTCTCGATGCGCATAATATCAGCATTGATTTCTTTTTGAAGGAGCAAAGCAATTTTTTCGGTATTTCCGCCATAAGAGTAATACATAATTAAATTTTTCATCAATAGATCTCCTTGTTGTTTAAAGATAAAACCGGCATTTCAAATGCCGGTTTCCATCAGTTGTTAGCGAAGCTTGTTATAGTCTTCTTCTTTTACAGCTTCTAACCATTCGTTGGAAGCGCCTTCAGCCGGAACTTCAACAGCGATATGAGAAAACCAGCTGTGCGGAGCAGCACCATGCCAATGTTTGATTTCGGGGGCGATGTTTATGACATCGCCAGCCTTGAGGGCAACGGGCTCTTGACCCCATTCTTGGTAATAGCCATTGCCGCCGGTTACTAAAAGAATCTGGCCGCCCTTGTGATGGACATGCCAGTTGTTTCTACAGCCTGGTTCAAATGTTACATTGCCGATGAACACTCTTTCTGTTGAGAGCATGTTCAAATAGCTTTGGCCGACAAAATACTGAGCGTATGCATCATTTTTCGGGCCTTGAGGAAAAACGGCACCGCCGCCTAAGCTTTGTTCTTTATCCATAGGTAAAACCTCCAAATTATGATTTATATCATATAAAGGAATGCTGCAAAAAAAATTGCAGGAGGAGTCCCCTTATATGATGGACTTATTATATAAGTTGGAGTTAACTACAAGTCAAGCTTTTTCATTAAAAGATGAGAAAAGAAATTTAAATAAAAATTAGAAAAATATAAAATGTTTGACAATTTGATAAAATCGATATACTATAATTTTTTGTAAGGCTATATTTTTGTAATAAATGTAAGCGCTTTCAAAAAGCCAGAGATTATTTTAAGGGGTGATGATTCAATGGTATGTAAAAAAATGTGTAGGGAAGTATCTATTAGAAAAAAATATCTTAGTAAAATTATTTTGGGGAGTTTTTTGATAACAAGTTTTGTAGTTAATATGCCTGCGGTTGTAAATGCAGAAGCTGGCGGGTGGATCGGCACTTGGTCGGCAAGTCCTCAAGCACCATTTAGTGCAGGTGTATCAAATGATGGATTTTCGAATGCAACAATTCGGTTGATAATACATCCTCATGTTGATGGTGATAAAATTAGAATAAGGTTATCCAATCGATTTGGGAAACAAGCAGTAACTTTTAATAGCGTACATATTGCTCTGCAGGAGAAGTTGGCAGAGACGGTTCCTAACACGGATCATGCAATTACTTTCAATAAAGGGAGAAGTGAAGTAACCGTTTTGCCTGGAGCAGAAGTTATAAGTGATGATATTCCGTTTAATGTAATACATGATAAGAACATTGCCCTGAGTGTATATGTGGCTAATCCGAGCGGTCCAACGACATGGCATTCAAGCGCACAGCAGACGAGTTACATATCTGTTAATGGAAATTGTGTAGCAGATACTAGTGCCAAAAATTTTAATGCAGGAGAAGATTCGTGGTTTTGGCTCGATGAAATTGAAGTTTTAGCAAATTCGACCGTAAAAGGTTCAATTGTGACCTTTGGTGATTCTATTACGGATGGCGTCCATTCAACTGTAAATGAAAATCATCGTTGGCCAGATTATTTGTCAGATAGAATACAACGTGAAATACCTAATCATAAGTTAAGTGTATTGAATGAAGGCATATCAGGAAATCGGATTTTATCAGATACTGCATTATTTGGAGTAAATGCCCTTGCTCGTTTGGAGCAGGATGTACTGTTGAAAAATAATATAAAAGCTGTTGTGTTGCTTGAAGGCATTAATGATATCGGGCATGGAACATATGATGCGGGTAAAGTCATTGATGGAATGAAAATGATTATTGCACAAACTCATGCTAAGGGGATTAGAATATATGGAGGGACGATACTTCCATTTAGTGGAGCAAAATATGATAATCCAGAAGGACAAATAACTAGAGCGGCTGTAAATAGCTGGATTCGCAGTAGTAATGACTTTGACGGTGTAATTGATTTTGATAAAGCGCTTAGAGATCCAAGTGATCCATTGAAATTATTGACAGTATATGATTCTGGCGATCATTTACATCCTAATGATGAAGGATATAAAGTTATGGCGGATACTGTAGATTTGAATATGATCAAAAAGGACTAATTTACAGCACTGCCTGTGTAAATTGGCTTTGTTTCGTTGTAAATATTCAGCAGGTGTCTTATACTGAAAGTGTATGGATACAATGAAGATCATAAGGAGTTTGATAAAATGCTGAAATTTATACAAAAAATTAATTGGACGATGGCATTGGCGTTTACTTTTGTTTTGGCAGCGATGAGCAGTTCGTTTGCTTTTGCGGCGGCAATGCCGGAAAAAGTCTATATGGATGAAGTTTATAAGAACATGGTCGATGTAAAGAATTTGCATTATGCATTTGGTTTAGCGGCGGATACGCCAATGGGGCAGATGAAGGCCACAGGAGAATGTGATTTGCAAACGGGGCCTGTTGCGTATGAAAACGACATGAATATATGGTTTCGTGACCAAAATGGCAAGGAAGTCACGGTGCCACTGAAACAGTACGCTGAAGAGAGCCAGGGAAACTTTACGGTTTACACAATGCAAAATAAAGAGTGGATTAAGCAGACCATGCCTGTGGGCAAGGCGTTTGGCAAACAACTTTCATCTAGCGATAAGGGTGATTTGCATAAAATGATGCTTGAACTGGTGAAAGAGGTAAAACTGCAAAGAGAGACACCGACTTATAAATACATGGAAATAACACTTGATAGTGCACGACTCAGTGATCTGATGGATATGGCAATCAAGGGAGATGCTGCAAAGCCAACAGCTGCGGCGGACCGCATGATGGCTCAATCGGCAGCAATGGCTCGCATGGCGATTTTATCGGCAGGTGATATCACGTATGTTGCCAAAATCGATAAGAAAAGCAAGATGATCACGCAGATCGATATGGATTTGACGGAACCGATACGCAAAGGGGCATCGCTCTTTTTGGATATAGCACAGCCAAAAGAGAAGGAACAGGTCAAAGACTTTTTGTCGAAGTCGACTTTGACGATGACGGTCGTTTATTCAAAATGCAATCAGATCGGGCCGGTTGTCGTACCACAGGAAATCAAAGATACAGCAAAAGAATATAAGCCTGCAGTTCATGTCAAAAGAAGTCACGAGTTAACGGTTCCTGCTGCAGTGGTTGAACCAACGAATTTGTAAGCTAGGGCTGCATTGTTTTTTATAAATAAATATAGAAGGTTTCGGTTATTGCAGGGCATGCAGATGTCCTGCTTTTTTTGCGTGTAAATTGACGGAGAGAAAAGTTAAACAATCCATAACAAAAGAATAACAATGGCAAAGAGGGTGCATGCTATGATTTTCATGGTAAGAAAATTGCAGCATGTATTTGAAATCTTAGAGGTGATGATTATTGTCCAGCCAAAGGAATAAAGCTAAAATGCTCCAATTGATGCGCGGCCTGGCTTATTTGGCCCCATCGCTCCTGTTGTTTGCCTGTTTTGTATTTTACCCGCTATTGAAATCGATGAGCCTTAGCGTGTTCAATACGGATTTATTGGGGCAGGAGACTACATATGCCGGTGCTAAGTATTATAAAGAAATGTTTTTTGCACCGCAGTTCCTAAACAGTTTGAAAGCAACGCTCCTATTCACGTTGTACACGGTGGTACCGGGGATTTTCATCGCCTTGGGTCTCGCGTATATGGCAAATTGGCAGCTTAAAGGAATCGGTTTTTTTCGAACGATTTTTGCGTTTCCCTTGTCAATTGCAGTCGCGGGGGCTTCGATGATTTTTATGATGTTCTTTAATCCCAGTGCCGGGGTTTTCGCTTATTTTTTGCAGCTTTTGCATTTGCCTTCGATTTCCTGGCTGGCCGATCCCAAGTGGGCATTGGTTTCGGTTTCCCTTGTAGCGATTTGGCGCGGACTTGGATTTAATATCCTCGTGCTGTTAAGCGGACTGCAGTCTATTCCCAAGCATTTGTATGAGAGTTCTTCTATTGAAGGTGCTTCATCATTTCGCCAGTTCATCGATATTACCTTGCCGCTTTTATCGCCGACTTTATTCTTTGTTTTTATCGTTTCTGTAATCAACGCCATGCAGGCTTTTGGCGAAATCAATATTTTGACGCTGGGCGGGCCGTCGGAGAGTACGAATGTCATTGTCTATTCAATTTATCGGCAGGGATTTTTTGACCTCAACTACAGTTATGCCAGTGCAGAATCGATTTTTTTGTTTTTGATCATATTGATTCTGACTTTGCTTGAATTTTGGTTATTGGAAAGAAAGGTGTTTTATCGATGAAAAAAGTTTTTTCTTACTTTTTTTTGTGTATGGCAGCATTTTTGATTTTGTCGCCTTTTCTCTACGCTTTAACGGTGAGTTTTGAGACTGCTGCCGAGGCCGCGGCATTTCCGCCCCAGTTCCTTCCCACGGAATTTTATACGGAAAGCTACAAAAAAGCCATGGATACGGCACCGATTTTTTCTTTTATTCTAAACAGCTTCATCGTTTCAGGGCTGGTTACGCTCGGGCAGGTCATAACCTGCAGCTTGGCAGCGTATGCATTTTCATTTTTGGAATTTCCGGCAAAGAAAGCGTTGTTCATCATTTTCCTTTCGACGATGATGATTCCTTGGGAGGCAACGGTCATTCCCAATTACTTCACGATACGAGCCTTGGAATGGATCGATACCTATCAAGGGCTTGCTGTTCCCTTTTTTGCCTCGGCTTTTGGCACTTTTTTACTTCGACAATATTTCCAAACGTTGCCAAAAGAGATTTTTGAAGCGGCCAGGATGGATGGCTGTGGGCCGCTGCGCTTTTTCATTACAATGGTATTGCCTCTATCGCGTCCGGCACTGGCAACGCTTAGCGTATATGCTTTTTTGACAACGTATAACCAGTACATGTGGCCGCTTTTGATCACGAATACAGATGGTATGCGAACGGTGCAGATCGGTTTGGCGATGCTGCAGTGGGACCAGGGGATTTCCTGGAATACGACAATGGCGGGCATTGTTTTAGCGTCTCTGCCGACGGTATGCCTGTTGATTTTCGGGCAGAAACAATTGGTCAGGGGCCTGACTTCAGGCTCAACAAAAGGGTAAATATAAGCTTTCTTATATTTTCGAGAAAGCTTTATTTGAGGCTGATCCATTGCCAAAGTGAGCAGGCGTTTTGGCTGGATATTGGCGAAATAAAACGAAGGATGTGACAAAATGAAACAAATGAAAAGCATTTTGAAAAAAGTAGCAGCGCTGATGCTGCTGGGATTGATGATTCTCGGTACCAGTGGCTGTGGCTCTAAACAAGAGTCGGCGGCAAAAAGTGAGGAAAAGCCGGTTAAGGTTGTTTTCTGGTATGCAGTCGGCGGCAAAGTCGGTGAAGCTACCAAGGCACTTGTCGATGATTTTAATGCGACGCATCCAGATATCAAGGTAGAAGCTGTTTTCCAAGGCGATTACGACTCGGCAATCAACAAGCTCAAACAGTCGATTTCCTCGAAATCAACGCCGAACGTCATGCAGGTCTATGATATCGGCACGAAGTTCATGGTCGACAGCAAGGCAGTCGTTCCCGTACAAAAATGGATCGACCAGGAAAAATTTGACATGTCGAGCTATGAACCTAATATTCTAGCTTATTATACGGTAGACAAAAAATTGTATTCCATGCCGTTCAATACATCTACACCGATTTTGTACTATAACAAAACGATGTTTAAGGAAGCTGGCTTGGACCCGGAAAATCCGCCTAAAACCTTTGAAGAAGTATCACAAGCAGCTAAAACCTTGACCGTAAGGGATGGAAGTGGTCAAGTGACGCGTCCTGGCATGTCTATGGCAATTTATGGCTGGTTCTTTGAACAGCTCTTGGCTGAACAAAATGCTCTTTATGCCAATAATGGCAATGGTCGCGATGGCGTGGCTGATAAGGTCGCCTTTAATTCTCCAGAAGGCATCAAAATCCTCGATTGGTGGTCGTCCATGGTAAAAGACGGCAGTGCATCGAATATGGGACGAAAAACAGCGGATACGATGAAAGCCTTTGTTGCTGGACAGACGGCGATGACAATGGATTCTACGGGTGTCCTCGGGGATATCATGGATGGTGTCGGCGGTAAATTCGAAGTGGGCACAGCCTTTATGCCGCATCCGGCAGATACGCCGCAAAATGGGATCATCATCGGTGGTGCTTCCTTATGGATGTTGTCGGGACACAGCGATGCCGAAGAAAAAGCTTCATGGGAATTCATCAAATTCATGACCGCAGCGAAGCAACAGGCATATTGGCATACGAAGACAGGCTATTTCCCAGTGACCAAAGCGGCTTATGACGATGCAGACCTCAAAAAATATGAAGAAAAATATCCACAGTTCAAGGTGGCGATCGATCAGCTCCATAATACTCCGATAAATCGCAGCACCCAGGGTGGTTTCCTCGGCGTATTCACGCAGTCTCGTCAAGAAATAGAAAGTGCGATTGAGCAAGTGCTCAGCGGTCAGAGCAGTGCAGCCGATGCGCTCAACAAAGCGGCAGACACGGTAAATGGCGCACTGGAAAGATATAATAATCAGACCAAATAGGAAAGGGCATAACATGGCTACGATAAAATTAGAGCAGGTAAGCAAGGTTTTTGAAGATCATACGGCGATTGCGCCTTTTGACTTAGAAATAGAAGATGGTGAGTTTTTGGTGCTCGTGGGTCCTTCTGGTTGTGGCAAGACGACGACGCTTCGCATTCTCGCCGGTCTTGAGGAGCCGAGTAGCGGTCATATTTTCCTCGATGAAATAGATATAACCGATTGTGAGGCCAAAAATCGCGATATGGCAATGGTCTTTCAAAATTATGCATTGTATCCGCATATGAGTGTCTATGACAATATGGCTTATGCACTTAAATTGCGCAAAGTCCCTAAAGCCCAGATTGAGGCAGCCGTTAAGAAAACGGCTGCTATGCTTGGCCTCGATGTACTTTTGCGGCGGTACCCAAGGGAGCTGTCGGGCGGACAGCAGCAAAGAGTTGCACTGGGGCGGGCAATTATTCGCAAGCCTAAGGTGTTTTTGATGGATGAGCCGCTCAGTAATCTTGATGCCAAGCTGCGGGTGCAGACAAGGGCGGAACTCATTGAACTTCACAGCAAGCTCAAGACGACGATTGTTTATGTGACGCATGATCAAGTTGAAGCGATGACGATGGGAACGCGCATTGTCTTGATGAAGGATGGCTTGATCCAACAAGTCGGTAAGCCCATCGAGCTGTATAAAAAACCGGTCAATCGCTTTGTAGCAGAGTTCATCGGCACGCCGCCCATGCAGTTCTTGAGTGGCAAAATCCAGGCAAAGGAAGCTGGCGATGGCTTTGTTTTTTCGGGAGATGATGTCACACTTGAACTAACGGGCAGGTATGCAGAAAATAAAGATGCAGTTTACCTAGGCGTCCGTCCGGAAAATTTTTTCATCAGCCAAAAGCCGGGCTTCAATGTTTTTGGAGCCAAAGTGCTGGTCGTAGAAAACATCGGTTCAGAAGCGATCGTGCACTGCGCGGTCGGCAGTGAAAAAATAGCAATAAAAATCCCGGTGCCGCAAAATCTGCCAAGCTTTGGCGAGAAGATTCTTGTGACACCAGGTAAGGGCAGTCTGTATGTATTTGATAAAAAAACGGAAAAGCTGGCAGGCATACTAGAACTGTCAGTCAGTTAAGCAGTCGGGACAGTCGCTGAAAATACCATCGATTTTGAGCGGAGCTACCCACTGGAATTCTTCTGAAGCATTGATGGTATAACTATTGACGCCGATACCGGCAGCATGGGCTTTTTCAATCCAGCTTGGATTTAGATAATGCCAATGCGGATGCAGGTAATCGGCGTTTGTTTGTTTTATGAAGGCGAGCACATCGACAGGGCAGGAAGAAAAGAGGACACCGGTCTTAAAATGTGCGTCCAGTTCTTTGACCTTCACTAAAGAAGGGTGATAAAACGAAGAGATAAGAATGCGGTTGTATAGGTCAAAATCTGCTGGGGCGAGTTCTTTGATGCGGGTGAGAAGTTTTTCTTCAAGGTCTTTATAGATGACGGGACCATTTTTAATCTCGATGTTCAAGAGCAGCGGCGTTTTAAGGTACCAGATGAAGAACTCCTCGAATGAAGGAATCTTTTCTCCGGCAAAATCAGGTGAGAACCAGCTGCCAAAATCGAATTGTCGAAGTTCTGCCAAGGTGAAATCTTTTAGCCAACCCTTTCCATTTGATGTGCGATCGATTGTATGATCATGGCAGATAATGAGCTCGCCATCTTTTGTGAGCTGGACATCGAGCTCGATGCCATCGGCATTGATTGCCAATGCTTTTTTAAAGGCGGCCATAGTGTTTTCGGGTGCGTAAGCGCGGGCACCGCGATGTGCGTAAATTTTCATCTAAAATCCATCCCTTCTATTGCTGACAAGAATATGTACTTTATTTACTTCGGCTTTTATTTTTTCAAGCTAAGTGTTTTTACGAAGAAATAAGAAAAATTTAACAAAAGAATCCCCGAATCCGATTAGCCGGATTCGGGGATTTTCAAGAATGCTGCTGAAGTTCAAGTAACTTGCTATATTGGTCAGTCGACAAATACAGCTTGCCTTTTCGTATGCTGACCAAATCGTTTTCTTTGAGCTTTTTTATGCAGCGATTGACGGTTTTGATGCTCATGCCGATGTGATCGGCTATGCGCTGCCTGGTTGCGGGGATTTTTAATGGGTTTTCCGGATTTTCTTTCGTTTCATAGGCGGCTTCGTAGTTTTGCATAAGGTAGAGATGGAGATTTTGCTCGCTGGAAAGAAATTTGACGATGCCGCTGTTGTTTGAAGTCGGGTACATTTTCTGGGCGAGATCGCGGGCGAGACGCCGCAGCAAAGATGGGTCAAAATCAATCCATTCCCATAGGGTCTCGACTTTCATTGACACCAGTGTGCAGGGGACGCGCGCTTCGATATTAGTTGCGTAAAAAGGCGCTTCGGCAAGAAATTCCAAATCACCGATAAAGTCCGGCGGGTCGATGCGGCCAAAGCTATAGCGTTGACCGTTCGTGAACTCGTTGATGGCTCGGACGGAGCCTTTGAGCAAAATATAGATCTTGTCGGCGGGCTCGCCTTTTGTGACGACGAGTTCGCCGGTATCTACGTATTTGTGAATCAATTTCTGCCGGATTTTCGGCGGCAGATTGCCGATTAAATCAATCATACTACATCATCCTTTTCTCCATTATTGAGAAAAGAAGGTTTTTTGTCAAGAATAGAGAATACTTCGAAACAACTGTTTTTAAGAGGATAGTTTTAATAAAAAGGACATGTGACCTTTTTTGCTGGCGCGATTTTAAGTAGAATAAGTCATACAGAAATATTCTGATAAATTTTTAAGATAGCAAAAATCAAATTAAAGGGAGAAAGAGGGCGTATTTTATGAGTACACATATTGCAGCGGCACAGGGAGAAATTGCAGAACGCATCCTATTGCCAGGAGATCCGCTTCGGGCCAAATACATTGCCGAAACATTTTTGGAGGGCGCTGTATGTTACAATTCGATCCGCAATGCATTCGGTTATACTGGCACGTATAAAGGCCAGAAAATATCTGTGCAGGGAACGGGCATGGGTATGCCATCCATTTCTATTTATGTCAATGAGCTTATTCGTGACTATGGCTGTAAGACATTGCTTCGTGTTGGAACCTGTGGTGGAATGAGCCCAGATGTCCATATCCGCGATGTACTTTTGGCACAAGGAACGACGACGGACTCAGGCATCATTCAAAATACCTTTGGCAGTGGCATGTATTATGCACCACTTGCTGATTTTTCCTTATTGCATGCAGCTTATGAAAATGCAAAGACGAAGAATATTCCAGTCAGAGTGGGTAATCTTTTATCCGAAGATCGCTTCTATAACGATGAAATGGATCGCCAAAAACTTGTTACTTACGGGGTCATGGCCACAGAAATGGAAGCGGCAGCGCTTTATATGCTGGCAGCGAAATACCATGTAAAAGCTTTGGCTATTTTGACGGCAAGCGATAATTTGGTGACAGGTGAGTCGGCAACGGCAGAAGAAAGACAGACATCGTTCAATGATATGATTGAAATCGCTCTGGAAACAGCGATTCAGGCAGAATAAAAAACCATGACAAAAAAAATGCAATGTAGAGAAGGGATGGCGGAAGATGTATCTGCTCGTTAATATAATAGGGGTTTTGGTTTTTCTGGGAATTGCAGTGCTTTTTTCAAAGAAGAAAAAGGAAATCAATTGGCGTTCGGTAGTGATTTTGACGGCAATCAATTTTGTTTTGGCGTGGTTTCTCACGCAATTCCCGATTGGCCGGGGAATCGTGCAGGCCGCTGCGAGTGGGTTTGTCTGGTTGGTGGATGTAGCATATGTCGGCATTGAGTTTGCTTTGCCAAGCTGGGTCCATGTTCAGAATATGGATTTTGTTACGGCGGCATTGCTGCCTATACTGTTGGTTGTGCCTATGTTTGACATCCTTACGTATATTGGAATTTTGCCAAGGCTCATCAAAGCGATTGGCAGAGTGCTTTCCTTTATCAGCGGGCAGCCGAAATTTGAGTCATTTTTTGCCGTAGAAATGATGTTTCTTGGCAATACAGAGGCTTTGGCTGTTTCGAGCTTACAGCTCAAGCAAATGCGCGTAGAACGCAGCCTTACCTTGGCAATGATGTCGATGAGCTGCATCACCGCTGCAATGGTTGGGGCTTATACCAAAATGATGCCGGGCGAATATATCTTGACGGCGATTCCGCTCAATATCATCAATGCGATTGTTGTGACGAATATCTTAAATCCGGTGAAGGTTTTGCCAGAGGAAGATACAATTGCCAAAATTGGCAGCACCAGCGATCGCGAGGGCAAAGGGAAAGAACCATTTTTCTCGTTTTTGGGCAACTCGATTTTGGGTGCCGGTCGCTTGATCCTCATTATCTTGGCCAATGTCATCGCTTTTGTCGCTTTGGCCGCTTTGGTCGATAAGCTATTGATGCTGATCAATCCTTGGCTTACGCTCAGTCATATTTTGGGGACGATCATGTTTCCGTTTGCTTGGCTCATGGGTTTGTCGAGTCCGGAAGCGTTTCAGTTTGCCCAGTATATGGGAACTAAATTGGTCATGAATGAATTTGTCGTCATGATTGGCGTTGGTCCGATCATGGATACGTTTAGTCCGCATTTTCAGGCCATTCTTACGGTGTTTATTACTTCCTTTGCGAATTTCTCAACGATCGGCATGATTATCGGAGCATTCAAAGGACTTGTCAGCGAAGAAAAAAATGAAGTCATTGCAAAAAATGTCGGCTATCTTCTGCTTTCGGGTATTTTGGTATCGTTATTGTCAGCCGGTATCGTGGGATTGTTTGTCTGGTAAGTTTGTTTGTGGAGAAAGCAGGGTTACATGGAGTTATTGAAAAATAAAAGAGAGGCGGGCGATTCAATCGCCGCAGCCTTTCGGGATAAAGAGGCATTGAAACGCGAAATCATCGCGGGGATCACCGCATTTTTCACGATATCGTATATCATCATCGTCAATCCGATGATTTTGGCAGATGCGGGGATACCAGCTGATTTAAGCGTTTTTGCTACGGTTTTTGTTTCGGTCATCGGTTGTTTGTTGGTTGGCATATTTGCCGATGCACCGCTTGTCTTGACGCCTGGAATGGGCGTCAATGCATTTTTTACCTATACAGTGGTTGTAAATATGGGACGGACTTGGCAAGAGGCAATCGCGGTATCGCTTTGTGCCAGCTTGATCTATATGATTGTTGCCATGACGCGTCTGTCTTCGCTTTTGGCAAAGGCGGTGCCGGGGTCGCTTAAGGTTGGTATCACAGCTGGCATCGGTCTGTTTTTGGTTGAAATCGGGCTGGAGAAGGCCGGACTTATTACAGCAGGTGATGCGTCTATCTTGACGCTCGGTTCATTGCAGAATCCCGAGACGTTGCTCGCGTTGTTTGGTTTGGTGCTAAGCTTGGCTTTTTATGTGAGAAAAGTTCCTGGGGGATTTTTCCTCGGAATCCTCATCATCAGCTTGCTGAACTATTTGCTGGGTTTGCCACAGGCTTCGATGCCAGCTGTTGAATTGGGTAATATCAGCCGCTACGGACAGCTTTTGGGTGCAGCTGATTTTTCCCGGATGGCATCGATACCTTTTGTTTTGGCCGTGTTTTCGATGACGATGATCTTGGTCTTTGAATCGATGGGCATCATTGAAGGCTTGCTGGAAGATCAGACGAAATTCAAAAAAACATTTGCTGTATCGGCGATCACGAGCTTTCTGTCGGGCTTTTTTGGCACGAGCCCGACGGTTGTCGCCGCAGAAAGCGCAGCCGGCATCGGCAGTGGCGGGCGCACGGGAATCATGGCATTGACGGCGGGAGTTTTGTTTGCGCTGTCGCTGTTTTTCATTCCGCTATTGTCGTATGTTCCGTCAGCGGCGGTGGCACCGGTCATCATCATCACAGGCGCAATCATGATGCAGCAATTGCAGCATATTCCTTTTGATGATTTTAGCGAATGGTTTCCGGCGTTTTTGATCATCGTATTGATACCGCTTACGGGCAGCATTTCAAGTGGTCTGGCGTTTGGCTTTGCCAGCTATCCGCTGCTCAAGATTTTTGCGGGAAGGATCCAAGGAATGCATCCGTTATGCTATGTGTTGGCGCTGTTATTTATCTTGGATCTGGTTTGCAATACAATTGTTTGAAATATTTAAAGGACGAGGCTGTTTGGCGTAGAATAGTTGAACGAGAAAGAATTTGAAGTCAATTGAATGTCAGGGGAGGCAGAGAAATATGAAAATCAAGAGAGTATTTCTGGTTGTTCTCGATAGTATGGGAATCGGTCAGGAGCCTGATGCGGCTGAATATGGGGATGGCATCTGCAATACGCTGGGAAGCATCGCTAAGTCAGACCGTTTTTCGACAAAGAATTTGGCAAAATTAGGGCTTTTTAATATCGAAGGCGTAGAATGCGGTGAAAAGGTCGCGGCGCCGTTGGCGGCATTTGCGCGCTTACGGGAAAGTTCCAAGGGCAAGGATACGACGATCGGGCACTGGGAAATTGCCGGAATTTATTCGGCGAGCCCATTGCCGACATTTCCTAATGGATTTCCAGCCCCATTGCTTGAAAAGCTGGAAGCGGCCTTTGGCCGCAAAATCATCTGCAATAAGCCGTATTCGGGAACGGCAGTCATTGAAGATTATGGACAGCAGCAACTCGATACAGGCGCACTTATCGTCTACACATCAGCTGACAGTGTACTGCAGATTGCGGCGCATGAGTCGATGGTTTCGCCGGAAGAACTTTATGATTATTGTCGTAAGGCAAGAGAGATCCTCACGGGTGAATGGGGTGTCGGGCGTGTCATTGCTCGGCCTTATGAAGGAGAATATCCAAATTTTGAGCGCACGTCACGCCGCCATGATTTTTCGATGGAACCTCCGGCAAATACTATGCTTGACAGCTTGACTAAGGCTGGGTTCGATACGATTGGCGTCGGGAAAATATCAGATATTTTTGCTGCACGCGGTGTACAGAAACACATCCCGATCAATGGAAATACCGATGGGATGAATCAGGCGATAAAATGTCTGCAAGAAGATTTTACGGGACTGTGTTTCATCAATCTTGTTGACTTCGATATGAAATATGGGCATCGCCGTGACATCGACGGATATGCGCAGGCTATGACGGATTTTGATGTACAGTTAGAAGAATTCATGGAAAAAATGAAAGACGATGATGTCTTGATGATTACGGCAGATCATGGCTGCGATCCAGGAGCTCCGGGGACAGATCATACGCGCGAATACGTGCCGTATCTTGTTTATGGAAAGGCAATTGCAGCTGGCACGGATTTGAAGACAGCGCCGACCTTTGCCAATATTTCAGCAACTGTTTTGGATATGTTCGATTTGTCAATCGATACGTACGGTGAAAGTTTCAAGGCAAAAATTTGTAAATAACGATGATACGATGAGGAGGAGCTTTTCCTATGAGAATGTATGATATTATCATGAAAAAACGCAATGGCGGCGAATTGACAAAAGCCGAGATCGAATATATGATTGATGGCTATGTGAAAGGCAGCATACCGGATTATCAGATGAGTTCAATGCTCATGGCGATTTATTTTCAGGGCATGAGCGATGAAGAACTTTCTATAATGACGCTGTGCATGGCACATTCTGGCGACATGATCGACTTGTCTTCAATTGAGGGCATCAAAGTCGATAAGCATAGCACGGGCGGAGTCGGCGACAAAACAACGCTGATTGTCGCACCGATCGTTGCGGCATGTGGTGGTAAAGTCGCTAAGATGAGCGGACGAGGGCTTGGTCATACGGGTGGAACGGTCGATAAGATGGAAGCTATACCAAATATGCAGACGGCTATCGCTGAGGATAAATTCTTCGATATCGTCAATACGCATGGGGTGTCGGTCATTGGACAAAGCGGTGAGCTTGCACCGGCAGACAAAAAACTCTATGCACTTCGTGATGTAACGGCTACCGTGGAATCCATTCCCCTGATTGCCTCTTCCATCATGAGCAAAAAACTTGCAGCTGGCAGTGATGCGATTTTGCTCGATGTCAAGACTGGCAGCGGCGCGTTTATGAAGACCGTCGAAGACAGTATCGAGCTCGCGCAAAAAATGGTTGCGATTGGTGAAGGCAATGATAGAAAGACGGTTGCGCTCATCACGGATATGGATATTCCCCTTGGTCATGCCATCGGCAATTCACTTGAAATCATCGAAGTCGTCAAGACATTGCAAGGCGAGGGTCCGGAGGATCTCACGACGGAAAGTGTAGAAATTGCAGCGAACATGCTCTACTTATCGCAAATGGGAACTTTGGCAGAATGTCGTAAACTAGCAGCGAAGGCAATTGACGACGGCTCTGCTTTTGCTAAGCTCGTTGCCATGGTTGAAGCGCAAGGCGGCGATGTTTCGGTCTTGAAAAACGTAGAAAATTTCGCGAAAGCTCCTTATGAAGAAACGATTACCGCGCAAACAGATGGATACATTTCGCATATGAATACGGAAAAATGCGGAATCGCATCGGTGATCCTCGGTGCTGGCCGTGAAATCAAAGATGCACCAATCGATTTTTCTGCAGGGATCATCATGCTCAAAAAAACAGGCGATTATGTGAAAAAAGGCGATGCAATCGCAAAATTCTTTACATCAAAGGAAGAAAGCCTAAAATCAGCAGAGGCTCTTTACCAAGAGGCGCTTGAAATCGGCGGCAAGATGCCAGAGGAAAAACCATTGATTTTTGCTCGCATCACAGCAAATGGCGTAGAACGCTACGATCAGTGATTTAAAAAAAGAATAAGTTTTCATAAATACAAAAAAATCGTCCAGATACAGCTCTGGACGATTTTTTCTATTCATTTGGAGATTTTGGCAAAAGCAGCTGAGAGTGCGTGCGCTTTCTTTTGGCGAAGCAAGAGCAGCAAAGAAATAGCCATGGCAAAGCAAAGGACGATGGCTATGAGGAACGCAACCCCGTTCCAGCCAAGCCAAAGCAGGAACTTTCCTCCTAGGGCACCGATGAGGCTCGAACCTGCATAATAAAATAGCAGATAAAGAGCAGATGATTGGACTTTACCGGAAGGCCGGACTTTAACCACGCAGCTGCTGGCAATGGAATGGCTGCCAAAAAAACCAAAGGTGAAGACCGCTATGCCAAAAATCTTGAGGCTCAAAGGCATGCTGATGGTGATGAGTACGCCGACGAGCATCAAAACCAAAGAAAACAAGAGGATTTTTTCGGCACCATGGGAATCGGCAAGCCTGCCCATAAAAGCGGAGCTGAATGTGCCGCAAAGATAGATGACGAAAATGAAGCCTACAAGTGTCTGGCTTAGCGAATACGGTGGCGCGATCAAAGGGTATTCGATGTAATTGTAAAGCGTGACGAAACTTCCCATAAGGCAAAAACCGACGAGATAAAAGCAGATGAGTTCAAAGCAACGCAGGTTTTCAACAAAACGGCGGATGAGCTCATGACAAGAAGTGCGTTTGGCGATGAAATTTTGTGAAGATGGTAATTTCAAGTAGAACCATAGGCTTATCGCGGTGCAAACCAAGCCGATGCAGCCTATCGCGGCTTGCCAGGAATAAAGATCGGCGACAGTGCTTACAATGAGGCGTCCGAGCAGGCCCCCAATCGAGTTGCCGCTGATGAAAATGCCCATTACCGTACTGGTAATCGCCGGGTCAAATTCTTCTTGGATGTAGGTCATGGCAATCGCTGGGTACCCGGCAATGAGAATGCCCTGGATTATGCGGCAAAAAAGCAATAGATAAAAATTTTGAATGAAGGGAATCAGCAAGGTGACGAGCGTGGAGCCAATGATGGAAATCGTCATGAGTGACTTGCGGCCCTTTAAATCAGATAGAGATGAAGTAAAAAGAATGGCAATGGCCAAAGCACCAGTGGTGAGTGATATCGAAAGACTGGCCATGGCCGGCGTTATCTCATAGGCAGCAGAGAAGATAGGAATGAGTGGCTGAAAACAATATAAGAGGGCAAAGGGTACGAAGCTGCCGAGAAAAAGCGATGCAATCGG
>Ga0183099_1000316_pt1 | contig 38065 bp, 36 predicted proteins | sample Biomet1_FD_127788 | JGI IMG/M metagenome (GOLD analysis project Ga0183099, IMG submission 127788) | Microbial communities from bioreactor (seeded with anoxic lake sediment) at LBNL, California, USA - Biofuel metagenome 1 | ecosystem: Engineered > Bioreactor > Anaerobic > Unclassified ... | reverse complement strand
CGTGATGTCGTAGGTCAAGGAGTCGAAGGAGAGGGTCGGGGCGTAGGCGTTAGGCGAGCCCGGCCAACGCGGCGGCTTTTGGCTTTCGCTCATAAGGTTGTAGTCGAGAATCGCGAAGGGCTTCGTTCGGCGGAGCCGCTCCTCGTACCTCGTCGAAGAAAAAGGCGAAAGAGGCCGGATCGGTTTCGTCGTAGAGATAGAGGGGGCAAGTCTTAGTCTCGGCGAAGGAAACCGCCTTCTCATAAGTGCGGAAGTGGGTGAGCCCATTGAGGCGGGCCGAACCGGAAAGGAAATTTTTGAGCGAATGAACGCTGTCGAGGGACCCGCCAAAATCCAAAACTTGGCAAACGGAACCTTGGATGCGATATAAACGGGGGTAACTATTTAAAAAACCTTGGGTGTTGTCCTCGTTCCCGGGGTAGGTACTTTCTAAGAGGTCGACGTCGTCGGCGTAACTAACCGCATCAAAAGAAGGGTCGTTTTCTTCCCTTTTATAGATTAGGGAAATTTGCAGGTTGAAATCTTTGAGGGCACCAACCATGAAAGGGCGGGCTGTTTCGCAATGCCCGCAACCGGTATAGGCGTGGAAGAGGTAGACCGTTTCTCCGGCGTTGGCGCGCTTGATGATGGACTCGGCCCGTTCTTCGACCATGACCTCAGGATAAGCAGTGGCGTCCGTGGCGATTTCGCCATTGACGTCTCCATAAATCCGCGAAGGAGAACAACTTCCAAGGCAAAGGGAAGCGAGCAGAAGAAAAAGCCCAAGGGCGCGTTTCATGAAAATAATATAACCTGTTTTTCGTCTTTCGGATGGTTTTCTTTCCCTCGGGTGCGTGCAATAATCAATAGTTGCTTCGGCAACAAGGGGTTTTGCTGATGAACATTTGGCATTCAGTCGCGGGCGATAGAGTCAAACCAAGCGAATTTATCGCGTGTATAGAAATTCCGGCCGGTTCGAAAAATAAGTACGAGCTCGACAAGCCCACGGGGGCCCTCATCCTCGATCGCATCCTCTTTACCTCAACCCACTATCCGCATAACTACGGTTTCATTCCGCACACGCTTTCCGACGATGGGGATCCGCTCGACGTTCTCGTCATTTCTTCCGAACCCATCGTTCCTTTGGCCCTCACGCTCGCCTATCCGATCGGCATTCTCGAAATGGAAGACACCGGAGAGCTCGACGAGAAGATCATCGCCATCTGCTCCCATGACGCCCTCTACAATAACTACAAAGACATCTGCGAACTTCCGCAGCATGTCAGCGACGAAATCATGCACTTCTTCACGGTTTACAAAGAGCTAGAGCATGGCAAGCACACGGTCGTCCGGGAAATCCGGGGCCGCGACGCCGCCAAAGAGGCCATCGCTCAAGGGATCAAGGCATATGAGAAAAGGTTCCCTCACGGGGAGGAATAAAGAGAAAAGACCGCTTTCCTTTTGGATCTGGCTTTCTTTATACGCGTTTTTTGGCGCCTTCATCGTGGCGCAATCCTGTCTCCCGGCGTGGGCTTCCTCCGCGCAGAGCGACCTCATTGCCCAGGCGGTGGCGTTTTTCATTAATGCGGGGACCAGCGATAACGTGGCGAAGATCATTGAGCCGACTTCCCTTGCTCTCAAAAGCGGTTCCGAAGGCGACAGCACATACCTCCCCTCCGTTAACGGAGTGCCGCAGATTGGCCTCGGGACTACCACGAGATTATGGTTTACGGTCACCTTCCCTTATGGTCAAGTCGGCGTCGAGGATGATTCATTTGAGGCGACGGCTACGAAAGGCTCCGACTGCTTCCGTTATGCGACTGACGCGGGAAACCACGTCGTCCGCATCACGACCCTTAAACCCTTTGTGGGAGCTGAGCTTTCCGTTAAGGTAGGAAAGCTCGATCCCTTTCTCTACACGTTTGATGCCGTCACTCTTCCGGCCCCGACCGCCTACAACGTTTCGGCCGATAAGACCACGCTAAAGATCAACGAAGTGGCAACTCTTGAGGTAACTTCCTCTTTGCCCGAGGAAGACGAAATCAAGTTCCTCCGTTATTACGATCCCTCGTTGCTTTCTCGTCATAGTAGCGACGAAAGCATCGTGACCGTGGATGCTTTTGGTTCGGTTTTGGCCAAAGGCGAGGGTACGGCCACGGTGACCCTTGGGACCAAGACGATTGACTTCGTCGTGACGGGTTCGAACCCCGCTGTTCCGGCCACCAGTGTCGCCGTTACCCAGGCCGGTTCCCTCCATGTCAACGACTTCGGATTAGACAAAACGCTTTACGGGGCCAAGTTTTTTGCCACCATCACCCCCTCGGTTTCTGGGGTAGATGAGTCCGTCAATTGGTCGCTCTCCGATAATGAGAATAACCTCGAAGCTCGCCTGATAGAAAAAGGGACGGACTCCGATTCGGGTCGGCCGTATTGCCTCATTCAGGGTTACCGTTTTCTCGGTGAGGTGACGGTCACGGCTTCCCTCGTCGCCGCTCCTTCGGTCCAAGGATCCCTCGTTTCCTCCGTGACCGAGATCGTCCCCGCTTCGTTCTCGCTTTTGTATGCCACCTCAACAGGGCAAACGCAAACATTCGCCTCTGCCCCCTCTTCGTTAACCATCAAAAACACCGCAAGTTTGTATGTGAAAGGGACCTTCGGATCCCTCGCCCCCACGAACGGGGATATTGAGATATCATCCCGAACCTTGGGTTCATCGGTGAAAGCCGATCCTCTCGTTTATGGCGATGCGAGCGGAACCATCACCATCAGTTTCGTCTCGGCCGGGGATTACGACTTCGTTTTCCGTAGCATCGCTAATCCCGCCCTCACGGCGGAACTCTCGGTCCAAGTAGAACAAGCCACCATCGATTCCGGGAATGGGACCTTCCAGGTTTGGGTTAGAAAGAACATCGGCCACTTGGGGCTTTTCCTCTGCTTTGGCGTCGCCGGCGTTTTCTTCTGGCGGGCCTTTTACGGATCGAATTTCAAGAGACAATGGTGGAAGGTGGGCGCTACGGGACTAGGAATCGGTTTTGGCTTTGCGATGTTAAGCGAAGCGATTCAGCTCATTCCGGTCCTTGAACGCGGGTCCCAATGGGCCGATGTCGGAATCGACATGATCGGTTTCTCGAGCGGCCTCGTTCTGACCATGGCTGTTTTGACTCTCATCTGGCTTATCCGTTGGTTAAGAAAAAAGAAAAAGGATGCCCGTTCCGAAACGAGCGTCCCCAAGTAGTAAGCGTTATTTAGTCTCGGCTTGGATGGCGGCCATTTTGTCTATGGCGATGCGCCGGAAGATTTCCTCGCCCGTTTCGAGGGCGCGGTAGCAAGCCCAGTAATACCAGAGGCGGTTCGCGACTTTGATGAGCAGACGCACTTTTTCGTTGGCCCCCACGAAACTTTCGACTAGTTCGGGCGGGAGATCGTTCTCGCTAAAGAGACTCGCCAAATCAAACTCCGGATAGTTGAGGCCGGCGAACTCAAAATCGAGGAAAAGCAGGGAACCGTCGGTTTTCTTAAGGACGTTTCCTCTCACCAAATCGTTGTGGCAGAGAACCATTTTCTCACCCGCGAAGGCCTTCGCGGCCTGAGCGCGCAAGAGATCCTCGCCGAGAATTGGTAAGGCTCCTGAGAGTTCTTTGTAGCGGTCATAGCGGCTCCATAGATCAAAAGATCCGAAGCGTCCTTTGGTGGCGTGAAAGATTTCGAGGGCACTAAGCGTTTTCTCGATGTCTTCTATCTGGGTCGTCGGTCCTAGAAAGGGTTCACTCGGGACGAAATGGCTAACCATGTTACCCGTCTTTTCGTCGAAAGCGGCGAGGGGGGCGAGGAATCCGCTCGGAGCGAGAGATCGGAGGATGGAAGATTCGTTATTAGGGTTATAGAAAGAAGGGTCGCTTCTTTCTTTGACTCGGAGGACGTCGACGCCGTTCACCAAATATGTTCTGTTGGAAAAGCCGCCTTTAAGAAGTTCGACGGTGTGGGCCTTTCCCTTCGTTAATTGTTCATAGACCAAAGCTGCTTCCATGTTCATAGCTCCACCTTAATCGCGTTGCGGATGAGCTCGATGGTTTCCGGGGAAACCTTAGCCAAACGGATGAGGCGGAATTTCTTCACGATCGCGAGACCAGCGACGGGTCCTTTTCGGACGTCTTCGCGGTTAGCGAGCATCACCTCGCCATCGGAGAGGCCGGAGTTGATAAGGCAGATTTCGGCGGCGATGCGAATCTCGTCAGAAGAGGGGTTCTCGCGTTTGATCATGACATGGGATCCGGTCGCGCCGTTGACGTGAAGCCAGGCATGGCCTTTGCTCGTGTCGAGAAGGAACGTCAGGCAATCGTTTTGCTTGGCGGATTTTCCAAAAAGGATCTTGGTTCCGTGGTAATCGGTCATATAGGGTATCGAATCGCGGGAGAGACGAGAGAAGTTGTGGTCGGCTTTCTTCTTCTCGCCGAAGTGTTTGGTGGCCGATAAACCCCAGGATTTAGCGAGTTCTTCGAGGCCTGCCTCATCGGCTTTTTTAAGCAAAGCAATGGACGAGGTAACCTCGGCAAGGCCGTCTTTTGCCTTCGCCAAAGTGACGCGGGCGGACGCGACGGTCCCGCGGGCTTTTTTGGCCCGCTTGTAGAACATTTGGGCATTCGTCGAAAGCGTTTTGGAGGGATCAAGAGGGATGGAACGGCCCTCCACCTCAAGCGATTCGGCCCGGGGATCGAGAGAACTGAGATTCATGAAAATGAAGTCTCCGTAAGTCCCATCGTCCAGGCGTTCCTCGGCTTTTTTGACATCGCCCTCAATGGCTTTGATCTTCCGCTCGAGCAGCTTCCTCTTTCTATCGAATTCGTCAAAAAGGAAACCGAAACGGTCCTTCTTGCGTTTCTCATCGAGATCCTTCTCGAGGGCGGCGCAGTTTTCCGCGTATTCCTTTTCTGAGAAAGCCTTCTCTTCGGAAACGAAGCCTTTCTTCTCGGGAACGAGGTAGCGGAGTCCTTTGAGGCAGGGCCGCTCGTCTTCCATGGAACCGGGGCGGAAAGCCGACAGAATCCGTCTTTCTTCATCGCATAAGATGAGGTTCGCGTGGTGGGGTATTAGTTCGAAATAAAGGCTCCGGCCTTCTTCTTTATAAACGGAATTGATAATGGTCAAGGAAAGCAAAACCACGCGGTCATCGTTAACCGTTTCGATGCCCGTGATATAGGCGTTAGAGAGCTCTTTCCGTAGCAAATCGGCGAAGGAACTTTCTAAGGAGGGAACATCGCGTCCATCGGGGGCGGTATAAAGACGGGGGTTTTCGTCAGAAAGGACAAAGGTTAAGCGGTGGGGTCCTTCGCCAGAAAGAATCGCGAAAAAGGCCGTTTCGCTATAAGCGAGAAAACGGAAAACGTGGCGGCCGACGACCTGGGGGCGGAGGATCTTTACATGCTGTTGGAGTTCATTCGCGTTCAGTGACATAAAGGAAGTATATCATTAGGTGCCCATAAAGGGGTTTGCTTATTGACCTAGTATGGTTAACTAGATAATATAGTTTCGAGGAAAAGATGTATGAAAATCGCACTATCAGCCGAAAGCACAATCGATCTTCGTCAAGAGGATCTAGACAAATACGGAATCAACACCCTGCATTTCCATGTGCAAAAGGGAAATGAAGAGGGTTTCGATAACCAGTACAGCAACGAAGAGCTCTTCGCCTTCACGAACTCCACCGGGATTCTCTGCCACACCAGCGCCTGCAACATCGGGGAACTCGAAGAGCACTTCAAGAAACTGCTCGCCGACCATGACAAAATCATCCACTTCACCATCTCGAGCGGCTTATCGAGCGGCTACAACAACGCGATGGCGGTGGCCCGGGGCAACCCGAACATCGTTGTCATCGATTCGCATTGCACGAGCGGCGGCATCGCCTTACAGGCCATCTATGCCCGGGAGCTCATTGACGCCGGGTATTCTTACGAGGAAATCGTTAATCTCGTTTTTGAGCGGAGAGAAGCCATCCAATGCTCCTTTCAGCTCGACCGCCTCGATTACCTCTACAAAGGGGGCCGCTGCACGAAGCTCGCCATGTTCGCCGCCAATCTTCTACGCCTCAAACCCGAGATCGTTTGCGATAGAGAAGGCAAATTCGCCGTCGGTAAGAAATTCAGAGGCGGTCTCGAGAAATGCGTGCTCGATTATGTGGATGACATGATAGCCACCCATCCTTGCCTCGACCCGAAGATCTGCTTCTTTGACTACTCGACGATGGATCAGGACATCCTCGAAAAAGCCAAGCAAAAATGTTTGGCAGCCGGCTTCCAAGAGGTCAATATTTGCCAGGCCTCGCCGACCAATTCCTACCACTCGGGTCCAAACGTTCTCGGGATCCATTTCTACTGCGACGGGGCTCATCCTGTTACGAAAAGATAAAGGAGAAGGATGTCCGAGGCAACCCTTGGGTATTTTTTGCTTAAATCCTTTGTAAGGATTACTTCGAGTCTCTATAATTGACGATACATAACCATGGAAAAAGGGCTTTTGATTATCATTTCCGGTCCCAGCGGCGTAGGCAAAGGGACCATCCGACAAGAGGTCATGAAAGACCCGTCTTTGAATCTGTGGTACAGCATCTCCCTCACCACCCGCGGCCAACGGCCGGGCGAGGTCAACGGACGCGAGTACTATTTTGTGAGCGAGAAAACCTTTCGGGAGAACCTCGAAAACGGTAACCTTCTTGAGCACGCTTGTTTCGTCGGACACCATTACGGAACCCCGCTCGATAAACTCGATGAGAAAAGAGCGGCGGGCCAGAACGTTATTTTAGAAATCGAAGTGAACGGAACCCTCCAGGTTCTTGATCGTTTATCCCAAGAGGATATCGTCTCCATATTCTTAATGCCGCCGAGCTTCGCGGCTCTCGAAGCCCGCATCCGCGGCCGCTCCACAGAAGGGGAGAAGGCCATCGAAGAACGCCTTGCCAAAGCCAAGAAGGAAATGGGCATGTCTTCCCGCTACAAGTACGTCGTGATTAACGACAACGTCTCCCGGGCCGCTGCGGAGATCCAAGGCATCATTAAAAAAGAAATCGAACTCGCCTCGGCGGGAAAGACGAAGTAAGTTATAATTCCTTTGTGCTTATCCTTGATGTGCTGACGCAATATAGGACTCGGGCTCTCGACCGAACCTTTTCGTATCTCTATGACGGTCCGAAAAAAATCGAACCCCGTTTTCGCGTCCTCATCGATTTCAATGGCCGCCCCGTGATGGGCTTCGTTACCGGCGTCACGACGACGAGTCTTTCGGCCAAGGAACTCGAGGAACAAAACGGTTATCCCGTCAAGAAGATCATCGACGTCATCGACGAGGAGCCCCTTCTCACCGATCAGCTCATGAACTTGGCCCACGAGGTGGGGGATTATTACCTCGCTCCCCTCATCGGCGTCCTGCAGGCCATGCTCCCCCAATCTTTATCGCCGAAGCTCTCCTCGCTCCATGGCCCGAAGATCGCTTACGAGACGATGGTGGATCTTGTTTCCGCGGACGAAAAAGGGCTGACTGCCAAGCAAACGGAGATGCTTCGCCTTATTGCCGCCAACCATCCCATTTTGAAAAAAGAAGCCGGTTCTGCAGCGATTTTGTCAAATCTCATCGCAGCCGGGAAAGTCCGTTTCTTCAAGCAAGAACGGCAGCGTTTTCACATTCCTCCCGAGGAGATGGAAGTGCCTCATGAGATGACCCTCGAACAGCGGGCGGCCTATCAAGCGGTCCTCTCTTCTGATAAGCCCGTTGTCCTCCTAGAAGGTGTGACCGGAAGCGGTAAGACCGAGGTCTACCTCCGCCTGTCCGAGAAGGTTCTGACCGAAGGCAAAAACGTTTTGATGCTCGTCCCCGAAATCAACCTTACCCCGGCCATGGTGGAATACTTCTCCCGTCGGTTCGGCAACAAGGTGGCCATTCTTCATAGCGAGTTGACCCCAGGAGAACGTTACGACGAATACCGCCGCATCGCGAGGGGCCAAGCCCCGATCGTCGTCGGAGCCCGAAGCGCCGTCTTCGCTCCGCTATCTAACATCGGTTTAATCATCCTCGACGAAGAGCACGTCGACAGCTACAAGCAGGACAACGCCCCCTATTACCACGCCCGCGAAGTCGCCATCATGCGGGGCCATGACGAAGGGGCCAAAGTGGTCCTTGGCAGCGCCACCCCATCCTTAGAGACCAAAGCCCGGGCCATGAGAGGCGTTTACGGTTACGCCGAAATGAGGCATCGCATCCATGATCAGGTGATGCCCTCAACCACCATCGTCGACCTGACCGAGCGCAATAATTTTACGAAATCGAGCGAGAAACTCTCTTCTCTTTTGCTCGCAAAAATCCGCGAGAAACTTGATAAAAAAGAACAAGCTATTCTCCTCATTAATCGCCGGGGTTATTGGACCAACATCGTGTGCCCGCATTGCGGCCATCTTTTTCTGTGCCCGAGCTGCGGGGGAAACCTGACCTTTCACCAGAGCGACAACATGCTCAAATGCCATCACTGCGGCTACGTCGAAACCTTTCCTAGCAAGTGCCCCGAATGCGGGACGACCGGCCTCATGAGGACCGGGTACGGAACAGAACGAGTCGTCAAGGAACTGACCGACCTTTTCCCTGGCATCCGGGTGGCCCGCCTCGATTCCGACGTTGGGAAGATCGGGAAGAACGTCGAGAAAACCCTCCGGGATTTTCACGATGGAAAATACGATGTTCTTGTCGGGACCCAGATGATTGCCAAAGGTCATGATTTCCCTAACGTCACTTTGTCCGGCGTCGTTCTCGCTGACATCGGTTTGGCCCTCCCGACCTATCGGGCGAGCGAGCGGACCTTTGAACTCATTGCCCAGGCCGCTGGGCGAAGCGGCCGCGCCTCCAAAGCGGGGGAAGCCATCATCCAAAGCTACAACCCCGGCCACTACGCCATCGTCTACGGGGCCAAGCAGGACTACGAGGCCTTCTACGCCCGGGAAATGCAGGAACGGAAAGCTCAGCAGTATCCCCCTTACGTTTATCTTTTCCTCCTGATTTTCGCTTCCCCCGTCGAAGAAAAAGCGGTTTCAAGTTCGACCGATTTCAAACACGAGCTCCTCTCGCAGTCTTTCGAGGGGACCTCGGCCGTCGGACCCCTCCCGCCTTTTTATCTCATGGAACAAGGGAAATATCGAAGAATGCTGCTCATCAAGACCAAGAAGCCCGACCTCTTGCGGCCCTATCTCAAAGAGCTCGTCTCCCACTATAGTGGGAAGGGCGGCGTCGATATCTCGATAGATGTCGACCCCTTGGATTATTAATATGTTATAATCCAACTACGTGAGAGGATTTTTACGATGATCACCATTTCAGTTTTGGGCCTTGACCAATACGTGGTTGGCCACTACAGCAAGGACCACACCGACAATCTGGCCCAGCTATTTGAATGCGACGAGGAAGATATCAATTTTTACGCTCCGAACGCTTCCCTTTTTCACCAAGGCGTCGACCAGACCAGCTGGAACGTTTTGCTGATCATCCGAGCCTCGAACAAATACGAAGCTGTGGAAAGCCGCGTGGTCGATTATCTGCTTAAGACTTTTAGCGAATTCTCCATCCATGTCCAAATCGAATTCGCCTATTTCGAGGAAGAGCATTTTTACGAGAAGATCAATGAGGAGTATCCGCGTTTCATCACGCAGGACAACCTCGTCGAAGAAGGAGAAGAGGAGACACCTGAGGACCCCGATGGCTGCGAAGCCGATCCGGCCGATCGCGCCGACCTCAATCCCGATGACCCCAATCAGCTCTATCTTGGTGACGCCCTTCATGGGGTCGAAGGGAAAATCGCGGTGAAGAAAGCTTCTTCTGGCGCGAAGCCGGTGAAGAAATAAAAACCCAACAGGGAGGTTTATTGTATGCAGGAACTAGATTTGTCGGAGAGGATCCTAGCCGATATTCTGGACAACGACGTCCCCTTCGGTGAGGCTCTCAAAAAAGTCTTCCAAAGCGATGCCTCGATTCGCAATGAACGAGCGCTCGTGGCGGGACTGGTGGGATGCGAACTCCGTCACCACCTGCTTTTCACCTACCTAACTGAACCATTCGCCGATTTCGAAGTGGCCGACAAACGCGTTTTGTCCCTGGCCCTCGGCGATCTCTATTTCTTCAAGCGTGTTCCCGCTGACACGATGTTAGAAGCCCTCAAAGCCAAACTGGGCGAGAAGAAACTCGCCTTGGCCCAGCCCCTCATCGACAAAGCCGCCGATCCGGAGTCCTACATCCCGGTCGACCTGGCGAAGAGCTCGAACAAATACCTCTCGTTACGCTACAACACCCCCGAATGGGTCCTCAAGATTTGGGAGCACTACGGCTACGGGACGACCTATAAGATTCTCAAGAAGAACAACCGCCCCCTCGTGAGCGCCATCCGCGTCCGCAACAGCCTTATAACCCCCGAGCAGCTCATGAACAACAACCCCGACTACGCCAAGTCCCCGGTGGCCAATATGCTTTTCTATGGCGGGAAGACCCCTTTACGGAAACTTCCGGAATTCGTCGCGGAACAGGTTTTCGTCGAGAAACTCGGGACGAAGAAAATCCTCGATTCCTTCAAAGTCGAAGAGCCGAGCGAAGTCTTGCTCTTTAACGGCAACGCTGACAGTTCGATCTTAAAGGAACTCGTCGAGACCTATGGTTCCTCCATCGGGCTTAACCTCGGGGTCTATGACCTTCAGAAGTGCGCCGACGTGAGCCGCCTGATTCGTTCCCTCAATCTCAAGAACGTCAATTTCTTCGCCGGCGATCCTTCGAATCTCGAGGCGGCGATTTCCCGTCCTCAGGACCTCGTGATCGCCTCCCCCAATAGCTCGAACTTCGACCTCATCAGAGAAGAGCCCGATTATCTCCTGCACTTCAAGAAAGAGGGCATGGACGAGCTCTTCGCCAAAGAGAAAGCCACTCTCGAAGGGCTCAGCAAACACGTGGACGAAGGCGGAACCCTCCTCTACATGATCTACACGATCAGCAAGAAGGAAGGCCACGCCACGGTCGCCGAATTCCTCATGCGGCATGCGGAATTCAAGCTCATCAAAGAAGAACAACTCTTCCCCTTCGACGAACTCGATACCGCCCTCTACTACTGCGCCATGAAAAAGGAAACGCCCCTCGCGAAGGAAGGCCTACCGGCCGAAAGCCTCGCCAAGGCCACTCCCGCCTCCGTCTCGTCCCTTAGCGCCCAAGGCGTCAAGTAAACTCCCATGAAAAACAACCTCTTCGGCTACACCTATCCCGCGCTTGAAGAGGAGATGGTCTCTCGAGGGCAAACCCGTTACCGGGCGCGCCAGCTCTACGAATGGATTTACATCAAAAAAGTCCTCTCCTTCAGCGCTATGAGCGACATCTCCAAGGATTTTCGGGCTACCCTCGAGGAGAACTATTGCCTCGACTTGCCGAAGATCTTTAAGCGTCAGGATGCCAGCGATGGCACACTCAAACTGCTTCTCGAAATGGGGGATGGCAGCAAAGTCGAGACCGTCCTCATGCGTTACGACTACGGAAACGTCATCTGCGTGAGCAGCGAAGTCGGCTGCAACATGGGCTGCGCTTTCTGCGCCTCCGGGCTCCTCAAGAAAGAACGGGGCCTTTCCTCCGCCGAAATGGTGGGCGAAGTCTATGTGATGAATCAGTTGCTAGGCCAAGAAGGTGAGCGGGTGAGTCACGTCGTCGTGATGGGCACCGGCGAGCCCTTCGACAACTACGACGAAGTCATGAAATTCGTCCGCATCATGAACGAGGCCAAAGGCTTCGCTATCGGCGCGCGCCATATCACGGTCAGCACCTGCGGTCTCGTTGACGGCATCGACAAATACGGCAAAGAGGGCCTTCAGATCAACCTCGCGATTTCCCTTCACGCCCCGAACGACGCCATCCGCCAAAAGCTCATGCCCATCGCCAACCGTTACGACATCAAGGCGCTGATGGACGCGGTTCATCGTTATGAGGAAAGTGGCGGTCGCCGCGTGACTTTTGAGTACATTCTCCTCAAAGGCGTCAACGACAGCCTCGCTAACGCCGACGAGTTGAGCGACCTTATCCGCGGCACTTTGGCCTACGTTAATATCATTCCCTACAACCCCGTGAAGGAAAAGCCTTTCGAGCGGAGCAGCGAGGCCACGATCCGCGCTTTCGCCGACCGGCTGATGAAACGCGGCATCAATTGCACCGTCCGCAAGGAATTCGGCACCGACATCGACGCCGCCTGCGGTCAACTCCGGGTCAAATACGAGAAGGTAAAACCATAATGAAAAAAGATTTTTCAGGCACCTTTGCCTTTAAGACTGACATCGGCAAGGTTCGCCAATCGAATGAAGACCAAGCTCTTGTTCTCACGAACGCTTCGGGCGAGGTTTTCCTCGTCGTGTGCGACGGGATGGGCGGGGCCAACAAAGGCGACGTCGCGAGCAAAGCGGCCATCGATTCTTTATCCGCTTCCTTCCAAAAGAAAAGGCGTCACCTTTTCCCGAACCTTGACCGCCTCTGGATCACCAAAGCCGCCAAAGCCGCCAACAAACGGATCTACGATCAAGCCGATGGAAATCCGGTCTATAAGGGCATGGGAACTACCATGGTGGCCGCCCTCATTTCCGGCAACCGCCTCTTAATTGCTAACATCGGAGATTCCCGTTGCTACACGGTGAAAAAAGGGAGAATCCTCCAACTGACGGAGGACCAAACCTACGTTCAGTATCTTCTCAACACCGGCAAGATTACGGCCGAGCAGGCGCTTTCCCACCCCGAACGCCACGTCCTCATGAACGCCCTCGGTATCAACCCGAGCGTTTCTCTTACCTTAGTTTCGAGAACCTACGCCGGGGAGTCGCTGCTTCTTTGCAGCGATGGCGTCTATAACTCCATTCCCCTTCCGGCCATCGAGGCCATCATTTCGACCGACGAACGGGCCGACCAGAAAGTCATGAGCCTCATCAACGAGGCCAACGCTAACGGCGGCAGTGACAACGAAGGCGTCGCGTATTGGGAGGCTAACCCCCATGATCAAGATCGGTGATCGCGTGGACGGCCGCTACCATATCACGGGCCGCATCGCCCATGGCGGGATGGCCGACGTTTATGAGGCGATGGATACCATCAGCCATCGGATTGTGTCCCTCAAGGTAATGCGCGAGGACATGATGAGCGATCCCGAGAACGTCAAACGCTTTCAGCGCGAATGCATCGCGGCCGCTTCGCTCAACAACCCGAACATCGTCAAGGTCTATGGCCAAGGCATCGTCGATTCGCGCCCCTATATGGCCAACGAATACATCAAAGGCCAAACCCTCCGCGACAAACTCAATTTCTCCCCCATCCATAACCTCTCGCCCTTAGAATCCTGCGAGGTCATGCTCCAGCTTTCGAGCGGCGTGCAGTACATCCATGAGCATGGCATCATCCATCGCGACATCAAACCGGACAACCTGTTCTATTTGTCCGATGGCAGCATCAAAATCGCCGACTTTGGCATCTCGGTGGCGGTGGGAGAAGCTGCCAGCGGGGACGCCGTGAGCGGCACCGTCTACTACACGGCTCCGGAGATCCTGATGGGCAAGCCCTCGGGCGTCGCGAGCGATATCTACTCGATGGGTATCGTCTTCTATGAGATCCTGACCGGAAGCGTGCCCTTTGACGGCAGCAGCGCCGAAGACGTCGCCATCAAGCAGATCAAAGAGCATTTCCCCGAACCGAGCAAACTCACGCCTTCGGTCCCGAAAGCCGTCGATAAAATCGTCGTCAAGGCCTGCCGCAAGCGGCCTGAGGAGCGTTTCATGTCCGCCCTCGAGATGCATGAAGCCATCGCCGAGGCCATGAAAGACGAGAGGACTTTCCAAGAAAGGAAGAGTTTCTTCGCGAAGCTTTTCGGTTTCAAGTGATGAAAGACATAAGCGAGTTTCCTTTCTTGCCCACCTTTTCGCCTTCGCTTTTGGCCGCGGACCACAACCACCTCTATGAGGAGATTCATAAAACCGAAAGCCTGGGTTGCCATTTCATTCACATTGACGTGATGGATGGCCAGTTCGTTCCGAACCTTTCCTTTGGACTCGATTTCGTTGAAGACATCCATAGTATCCACGGCATGGTCAACGACACCCATATCATGATCGAGAAGCCATGGCTCCAGGCCGGTGCTTATGTCAAAGCCGGCGCCAATATTTTGACCTTTCACCTCGAGGCATGCCCCGACCGCGAAAAAGTCCTTTTGACCATCGCGGAGATCAGCAAAGCTGGTGGTGTGCCGGGATTATCCATTAAACCCCTTACCCCGGTCGAGGCCGTATTTCCCTATCTTGATCAAATCGGTCTCGTTCTCGTCATGTCGGTCGAACCGGGAAAAGGCGGCCAGGCTTTTATGCCGGAAAGTCTCGAGCGTCTCTCCGCCCTCCGAGCAAAAATCGACGCTCTTCCGCCCGAAAAGCGACCCCTCCTTGAAGTGGACGGGGGCATTAATGGAATCACGGGCCCCTCTTGTCTCAAGGCCGGAGCCGATCTTTTGGTGGCTGGTTCGTACCTCTACGGTCACGAGGATATGGGGGAACGGATGGTCGCCGTTTTGGAGCAAAGATAAGATGGGTGTGTATCTGTCTCTAGCTATTGCCGCCCTCCTCTTTTTCGCCTTATTTCTTTTCTTCGGTTTCTACGCGAAAAAGCAAGCCGGTGAGAAATACGATCTTCTTTCCTATTTCCCTTATGAGTTCTTCGACGGATCGCGGTCGGTTAACGCTCTATTGGCCCGGATTTTCCAGAGCCTCGCTAATGCCTGCCCCCTCGTGGCCATCGGCTTTTTCCTTTCGACGATTGCCGAAGATGGCTGGGGCGCTTTGGGCTTTCCGCTAGCCCTCGCCTTGATGGCATTTCTCACCCTTCTTTCCCACCTCTTTGTCTCCCTTGTTCCCGCTCGTTTCCCGCGGGAGCACACGGCCTTATTCTTCGCCGAGATGGCCTCCTCGCTCCTGACCCTCTTCATGGGCGGTCTTTATTTCTTCAATGAGTACCTCTTAGGCGAGGTCGCGGGCGAAGGGCTAAAACTCGCTTTGTCGGTCGCCCTTTTCGTCCTGGCCGCCTTCCTTCTCCTTGCCCTTGTGAATCCGAAGCTCTCGCGCTGGGCTGATATGAAAAAAGTGTCGCAGCCGGACGGTTCGATCAAGCTCGAGCGGCCGCGTCCCTTCGTGATGGCTTTCACCGAGTGGCTCGGGATCTTCGCCTACGCCGGCGGTGGTCTCCTTCTCATCCTTGGTTTTCTTATCGCTTAACTAGCACTAAAGAAAAACCCCTTCGGTTTGAAGGGGTTTTCTTAAATTACTTAAAGAAAACTACTTGGTTTCCGGGGCTTTGACGTCCGCGGTGGCAACCACTTTCTCGACCGGCTTTTCGGCGACCGGGGCGGAAGCTTTGGCTACCTCTTTCTTGGAGGCGTTCTTGTTGAGGGCGCGATAGGCGCGGGCCGACATGCGGACCTCGACTTCCTTGCCGTCAATGTTGAGCTTATACTTCTGAAGATTAACGTTCCAGACGCGACGGGTCGCGCGAACGCTGTGGCTACGGTTGTTTCCGGACAAAGGTCCTTTTCCGCTAATCGGGCAAACTCTTGACATAACACTACCTCTTGAAGCGCAAATTGCGCGATAACGAATATACCATAAAGGTATATCTAGTGCAAACACTTTAGTTTCGCTTTTTTGGCAGGGGAACTTATGAGGGGCCCGCTTTTCGAACTTCAAGCAGGGCTCGTCCGCGCTCGTTTCTTCTTTCGGTTCCGTAAAATGGCCCCTAATGACGGTTTTGATTGACGAAAAAGTGTCCTTTCTTTCCTTTCGAGGCAACGATCGCGGGGCCGTCTATCAAGAAAGCCGAAAAGCCTAAATAAGCGTTTCCGAAACCCACTTTCAGCCGACGAATTTTCTTCCATTTTCCAATGAAACCGCTTTATCGCTGACATAGGTTTTGAGATGGTTCTTGGTTTCGTCTACGGTGAAGTTCGTAACGCCTTCTGCAAGGGGCTTCTTCAGGTCTCTTCGGAAGGAAAAAGGCCATTTGGGAATTTCGCTCTCATTTTGGAAGGCCCCTCATGGCCTCTTTGCCTTAAGGCAAGAAGTTGCTTTTTGTTTGCTCGTATCGCGCGCGCCCTGTGCTATCATTGTTGATGAAATGAGGATGAACGCTCATGAGCACTTCATTAGCCGCCATGATCCTTGCGGGTGGAAAGGGAACCCGTTTGCAAGCGTTGACGAGAAAGGTCGCCAAGCCTGCCGTCAGTTACGGTGGGAAGTATCGGATTATTGATTTTCCTCTCAGCAACTGCGCCAACTCCGGCATCACCTGCGTCGGCGTCATGACCCAGTATGAGTCCAGCGAACTGAACACCTATGTCGGCAACGGCGAGAAATGGGGCCTCAACGGGGTCCGCTCTTTGACGTCCCCTCTCACACCCAAGCAGACCGAAGAAGGCTCCAATTGGTACCTCGGCACGGCCGACGCGATTTATCAGAATATCGATTGGCTCGACAAGGTCGATCCGGAATACGTCCTCATCCTTTCCGGCGACCATATTTATAGTTGCACCTATGATGACATGGTGAAGAAGCACCTCGAAAGCAAGGCCGATTGCACCATCTCGGTCTATCCGGTGGGATGGGATGAAGCCTCGCGCTTCGGCATCCTCGTGACCGACAAGGACGACAACATCGTCGATTTCCAAGAGAAGCCGAAAAAGCCGATTTCCAACCTCGCTTCGATGGGCATCTACATTTTCACCTACAAAACCCTGCGGGCCGAACTCATCGCCGACGCCAAAGACCCTTCGAGCGAACACGATTTTGGCAAGAACATCATTCCGAAAATGATGTCCGAAAAGAAGAAAATGGTGGCTTTCACCTACCATGGCTACTGGAAGGATGTCGGCACGATTGCCTCGCTCCATCAGGCTAATATGGATTTATTGATGTCGGGCGACGCCTCAACAAACCTATATACCGTCCAGGGCGACAACCGCATTTTCTCGGAAGATACTCATAGCACTCCGCAATACATTGGCAAGAGCGCTTCCGTGAGGGACTGCCTCATCAACCAAGGGGCAGTGGTCTTAGGTTCCGTGGACCATTGCGTCATCTCCGGCGAAACCCTCATCGAAAAGGGAGCCCAGTGCGTCAACGTCGTGATCATGAACGGCGCCAAGGTGGGTGCCGGAGCGGTGGTCTATGACGCTATCATCGGGCCGGACTCGGCCGTCGATGAAAATGAACAGATAAACGTGAAACGGGACGGCATCGTCCTCATCGTTAACGGAAAGGGGGCCAAGTAATGTTTAAGGATGTTATCGGCTTACTCGATTGCCATAATTCGCCGGCTTTGGGGCAGCTGACCGCCAATCGGCCTTTAGCCTCGACTTCGTTCCTCGGCCGTTACGCCTTCGCGGATTTCGCGCTCTCTAATTTCTGCAACAGCGGGATTCAGACCGTCGGCATTTTGGTCAAGGACCATCAGCGTTCGATCCTCAAGCACCTCGGCAACATGACGGCGTGGGTCACCAATACGAAGATTGGTCATCAGACCATTCTCTTCAACGAAAAAGGCGCCCTCAATCCCGCCACCAACAGCGACATCAATAACATCCGGGAGAACGATTGGGTCCTTTACGACTCGAAAGCCTCCTACCTCATTTTCGAATCGGCCCACGTGGTCCTCAACATCGACTTCCGGCCTATCCTCGAGGAACATATCGCCCGCGGGGAAGCCATCACGATGGTCTACCAAAAGGCCACAAACGCCGACCAAGCCTTCCTGCATGAAAACGTCCTTACCATCGACCAAGACGGCTACATCACCTCCCTCAAGCCGAATGACGGCAAGAGCAAAGAAGCCAATGTCTGCCTGGAGATTTGGATCGTTAACAGGACGGTCCTCGCCGACATCATCAAACGGCATGGCCAGGTGGACGCCACCTACGGCATGCGGGAGATGCTGAGCTATCTCCTCAAAGTCGGCAACGTGAAGATTCACACCTATGAGCACAAGGGCTACGCCCGCAGCTTCGATTCGCTCGAAAACTACGTCAAGTACTCCTTCGAATTGCTCGACGAAGAGCCGGCTGATGACCTGTTCCGGGCGGACTGGCCCATTTACACCGTCACCCACGACACCCCGCCCGCCCTCTATGGCGAAGGGGCCAAGATGTGCAATTCCTTCATCTCGAATGGCTGCATCGTGGAAGGCGAGGTCAAAGGCTCGATTCTTTGCCGCAACGTCAAAGTGGGCAAAGGAGCGAAGGTCGAGCGTTCGATTATCCTCTCGACCGTTGCCATCGGAGACGCCGCGAAAGTCAGTGACGCCATCATCGATAAGTATTCAGTTGTCACGAAAGGCCACGAAGTGAGCGGAAAAGAAGATAGCGTTCTTTATGTCAAGCAGGGAGCGATCTTATGAAAATCGCGATGTTCGCTAGCGAAGCCAACCCCCTCTGCAAATCCGGCGGCCTGGCCGATGTCGTCTCCTCGCTCGGCGCGGAGCTCGTCAAAGACGGCCATGAGGTGATCGTCGCGCTGCCCTATTACCAAACCATCACCAAAAAACCAGGTCTTAAAATCAAGAAGGTGGCCTCTTTCACCGTCTATATGTCTTGGCGTCAGCAAGCGGCGGAGGTGTATCAAACCACCGTCGAAGGCATGACCTTTTATCTAATCGGCAACAGCTACTATTTCGGACGGGATAAACTCTATGGCTACGACGACGATGGCGAGCGTTTCGCCTTTTTTGCCTTGGCCTGCCGACGGCTCCTCAAAGTCATCGATTTCCAAGCCGATATTGTCCACGTCCACGATTGGCAGACCGCCATGGTGCCGTGCCTCATCAAAGAACAGAACCGCGATGAGCCCTTCTACGCCAAAATGAAGTTCGTTCTCACGATCCATAACCCTGCCTTCAAAGGCATGATCGACCGCTTTTTCCTTAGGGATTTCTTCGGCCTTGACGATTCCCTTTACGATACTGGCAAAGTTCGCTTCCAGGGGATGGTCAGCACCCTCAAGAGCGGGCTCGTCTATAGCGACAAGATCACGACGGTTTCCCCCACCCACCGGGAAGAGCTTCTGCAAAACGGCTCGCCCCAAGGCCTCGATGGCGTCCTCAACCTCCGCCGCGACGACTTCGAAGGCATCCTTAATGGCATTGACTGCACGGAATGGGATCCCCTGAGTGACCACTTCCTCGCCTGTCGCTACGACGAGAAAAATCTCCTTGAGGCCAAGGCCAAGAATCAGGCGGATTTGCTGGAGTCCTTCCAGGTCAAATGGTACGGCGGCCCGGTCTATGGCCTCGTCAGCCGTCTCAGTTGGCAAAAAGGTCTCGATCTCGTGATTCCGTGCGCGAAACGGATTCTTTCGCAAGGAGCCACCCTCCTGATACTCGGCAGCGGCGAATACGAACTCGAGCAGCGGATTGAGAACCTGCGGAAAATGTTCCCGGACACCCTCGGCGTCTTCCTCGGTTTCAACGATTCTTTGGCCCACAAGATCTACGCTGGCAGCGACTTCTTCCTGATGCCCTCGCTCTTTGAGCCCTGCGGCCTCAGCCAGATGATCGCCCAACGCTACGGCACCCTCCCGATCGTCCGCTACACCGGTGGCCTCACCGATACCGTCCATGGCTATCTCGAGACGGAGGACGGAGTCAAAGCCGACGGCATTGGCTTCCGGGACTACGACGAGGAAGGCCTCGATTACGCCCTGACTCTCTCGAAAAAGGTCTTCGCCAATCCGACCCTTTACTACAAGATGGCGCGCCGGGCGATGGGCCTCGATCGGTCTTGGTCCGTCAGCGCGAAAGAATACGCCAGGCTCTATCGCAACCTTATTAAATAAAGAAAGAAAAGAAGGTCATCATCATGGCATATGAACACCGCTCCATCGAGAGCAAATGGAGAAAGTATTGGGACGCCCACCAAACATTCGTTTGCGACACCCACGACTTCTCGAAGCCGAAGTATTACGTTTTGGATATGTTCCCCTATCCTTCGGGACAGGGTCTTCACGTCGGGCATCCGGAAGGCTATACGGCGACCGACATCGTCGCCCGCATGAAACGCATGCAGGGCTTTAACGTCCTCCATCCGATGGGTTGGGATTCCTTTGGCCTTCCGGCCGAGCAGTTCGCCATCCAGAAAAACCAGCATCCGGACGTCTTCACCCAACGGAACATCGCCAACTTCAAAAACCAGATCCAATCGCTTGGCTTTTCCTACGACTGGACAAAGGAAATTGCCACTTCCGATTCCAAGTATTACAAGTGGACGCAGTGGATTTTCATCCAATTATTCAAGCACGACCTCGCCTACGTCGACAACCTGCCGGTGAACTATTGCCCCGAGCTCGGGACGGTTCTCGCTAACGAAGAGGTGGTCGATGGCAAATCGGAGCGCGGGGGCTTCCCCGTCATCCGCATGCCGATGAGGCAGTGGGTCCTCAGGATTACCAAGTACGCTGACAAATTGGAGAAAGACCTCGCCTTGCTCGATTGGCCGAAATCGACCCTTGAGATGCAAAAGAACTGGATTGGTGCCTCGACCGGCGTCCAAATCACCTTCCATATCAAAGGCGAGAAAGAGACCTTCGACGTCTTCACCACCCGAGTCGACACCCTTTTTGGCTGCACCTATTGCTGCCTCGCCCCTGAGCATCCGCTTGTGGACAAGATTACTTCAAAGGAGCAAAAAGCCGCGGTGGAGGCTTATGTCAAAGAAGCCGCTCGCAAGAGCGACTTGGCCCGCACCTCCCTCGAAAAAGACAAGTCCGGCGTCTTCACCGGCGCCTATGCCATCAACCCCATCAACGGGAAGGAAATCCCGCTTTACGTGGCCGATTATGTTCTCGGAAATTATGGGACGGGGGCCGTCATGGCCGTGCCGACCCACGATTCCAGAGACTACGCTTTCGCGAAGAAATACGGCCTTCCGCTCATTCAGGTTCTCGAAGGCGACGTTTCCGTAGAGGCCTACGAAGGCGATGGCAAGCACATCAATTCTTCCTTCGCCGACGGTCTCGACATCGCCGGGGCCAAAAAAGTCATCACCGAAAAGCTCATTGCTCTCGGCGCCGGAGAAGAGGTCGTCAATTACAAACTTCGCGACTGGATTTTCTCCCGTCAGCGCTACTGGGGCGAGCCGATCCCCATCGTGCAGACGCAGGACGGGAAAGAGCATCCTCTCGACGAGAAAGAGCTCCCGCTCGTGCTTCCGGAACTCGACGACTACCGCCCGACGAAAGACGGTAAACCCCCTCTCGCCAAAGCCACCGATTGGGTGAGCGCCTCCTATCAGGGCCAGAGCGCTCTTCGCGAGACCAACACCATGCCCCAGTGGGCCGGTTCCTGCTGGTATTACCTCCGCTACCTCGATCCGAAAAACGATAAAGCCCTTGCCGATCCGGCGCTCCTCGAGCACTGGTTACCCGTCGATCTTTACATCGGCGGCCAAGAGCACGCCGTGCTCCATCTTCTCTACGCCCGCTTCTGGCATAAGTTCCTTTATGACATCGGGGTCGTCAAATGCCCCGAGCCCTTCAAAAAGCTCTATCACCAAGGGATGATTCTCGGCGCTAACGGCGAGAAGATGTCCAAATCCTGCGGCAACGTCGTCAATCCTGACGATATCGTGGAGAGCCACGGCGCCGATTCGCTCCGGCTCTTTGAGATGTTCGCGGGGCCGCTCGCCGAGGTCAAGCCGTGGTCGACCACCGGCATCGATGGGGCCCGACGCTTCATCGAACGCTCCTTCCGCCTCGTGGATGGGGAAGACATGAAAGTGAGACTCTCGGACGTCAACTCCGGAGAACTCGATTATTCTTATAACTTCTTGGTCAAGAAGGCCACCTCCGACTACGAAGGACTTGCCTTCAATACCGCCATCAGTCAGATGATGGTTTTCGTGAACGACTGTTACAAAGCCAAGACTCTCTACCGCCCTTACCTTGAAGGTTTCATCAAGGTCTTTAGCTGTATCTGCCCCTTCGCCGGGGAAGAGATGTGGTCGCTCCTAGGCCACGAGAAGACCATCGCCTATGAGCCTTGGCCATCCTATGACGAAAGCAAACTCGTTCTTTCGACGATTCAGATTGCGGTGGCGGTTAACGGCAAAGCCCGCGACGTCATTACCGTCTCCACCGAAGCGAGCGAGGAGGAACTCGAGGCCGCCGCGAAAGCGAGCCCCAAAGTTCAAACCTTCATCGCCGGAAAGCCCATCAAAAAGGCCATCGTCGTCAAGGGACGAATCGTCAACCTGATCGTTTAATCTTCTTTTTCTAGAAGAATCAAATCGCCATTCGCGGCGAGCCAAGCCTGCGCGGTTTGGCCGCCCGGGTGGCGTTTTATTTCCCGCGGGCTAAACGATGCCACGAGGGGTTTGCGAACCGAGATTCCCTCTTCGTCGTAGAAACCGGTGGGACGTTCAAAAATCTCTTGCGTAACGGGGTCGACGATAAAGACTTTAATGTTCAGGAATTGTCCCGTCATTTTTCGGTATTTCTGGTAGCGGCCCCATGAATAAAAGTAGAGATCGCTGAGACCTCCGAAAATGACGATACCGGTGACAATGAGGATGGCGATAACCGCTCCGGAAGGATAGAGCCAATACATCGAGACGAGGCCGCCATAGATCATCAAAAAAAGGGCGGTCAGGAAGAGGGAGACGACGAAGGCGCGTTTGACGCCATGGATTCTGAGTGGACTCATAAAATAATAATACATTCTCTCCGTTCACTTGTATAATTTGGCTAATGGACAAGCGGGAACAGAAGCACTTCCTTTTGGCTAGTGCCCTCGGGTTGGTGGCCTTTCTTTGCTCGGCCCTCGCCTATCTTCGCGTTCCGGATCAAAACCTAACCAACGCCGACTGGATGTCGACCCTCGCTGACTCTACCCCCTTGTCTCGCATCTCCCTGCCGGGGACCCATGATAGCGGGGCCACTGTTCCGCTCTATGATTTCGCCGGAAAATGCCAGGACGCCTCCATCGCCGAACAGCTAAACTACGGAGCCCGTTTCCTCGATATCCGCCTCAAAGCGACGCGCGATAGCCTCTCTCTATACCACGGCTTCATCGATCAACAACAAAACTTCGATTCGGTCCTTTCCACCTGCTACCTCTTCTTGCAGAAGCACCCCACCGAAACGATTATGATGTCCGTCCAAGAGGAGCAGGAAAGCTCCGCCTGCACGAAGGGTTTCGAGACTTTACTCCAGGAAACGATTGCCCTTAAACCGGAGTCTTGGTATACCGCTAACGTCATCCCAACCCTAAGTTCCGTCCGATCGAGAATCGTGCTGTTGTCCCGCTACGAGGATTCCACGATCGGTCTCGACTGCAATCCCGCTTCTTGGCAAGTGAACGCCACCTTCGACCTTAATAACGGCGTGGCCTTCCACATTCAAGACACATATAAAATCGACGACAACGCCGTCAAATGGAGCGAAGCCCAAAACTGCTTCGACTTTTCCGCTGCCCTTTCCGGGAATGACGTTTTCGTCATCAACTTCATGTCAGGCTATCTTGACAAGCCCATCGGGCCTCTTAATCTAGCGGTGGCCGCCCCGACAGCCCAGTATGTGAATCCTTTGGCCAAGACTCGGATGTCGTCCCATTTGTTTACGGGAATCGTCCTCTTCGATTTCCTGACGGCCGATCTTGCCGACGCCGTGATAGGGGCCAACCTATGAAGAAGGCTAGTCTTATCGTTTTGCTGGTCGGCGGTTGTCTCGAAGTCCTTTTCGGCCTTTTGTGGCTGATCTCGATTTTTATCTCGCTTTTCCGAGGGGATCCCTTAATCTATGCGCAACCTCTCTATGGATACCTAGGGCTCATCTTCCGGATCATCCGTTGTTTCTTCTATCTCTCACTTGGGGTCTTGGCCACCTTGTTGCTCGGTAAAAAAGAGCAACCTATTCTCCGACTCTATGTCTTTGTTTTGGGGTCGACCTCCCTAATAATGGACGCCACCTTGTCGGGGCTTTCCGTAATGAAGGGGGACGTTTCGTTTCTAGGGCAATTCATCCCGTTGCTTTTTTCCGTTGTCTACTTTATCGGGGCGTGGCTTTATTTCTTAGCTACAAAACCCGCCGCAAAAACTCCGGTTTCTCCAAGCGACCCCTCTTAAGAAAAATCTTCTTCTTTCCTAAAGAAAACCCGTCACCGATAAACCGGCTTTCATTTTAGGAAATCTAACTAAAAACTTTGTACCAAAAAGCCCTCGAGTACAAAGGGATTCAAAAACCGAAACCTGATAAAAAGAATGCGGTATAATATGGCTGCATGGCACCACCTTTGGAGGAGGGCCATAGCGGAGGTAATCTCAATGCTTTTGGTTATCGACGTGGGCAACACGCTCACGAAATTCGGACTCTTCGATTCGCGCGTTCTCGTTCAGACTTTTCAGCGTAAAACGGACGCTACAGAAACATATGACGTCTATAAAGCAAAGGTGGTTCTCTTTTTGGAGAGCCACCATTTTTCTTCCCGTGACATCGAAGGGGCCATTATCTCCAGCGTCGTCCCTTCGCTAAAAACGATCCTCATGCAACTGGTCGAGGACCTGACAGGCCGAAAAGCCCTGACGGTGGGGCCGCGCCTCAAAACGGGAATGCCCCTTCTCGTCGACAACCCTCAAGAGGTCGGAAGCGATCTCGTCTGCGACTCGGTAGGAGGTGTCATCCGCCACGGTAAAGGCCTCTTTATCGCCGATCTCGGAACGGCCAACAAATACATTTTCATCGATAAAAACGGGGCTTACGCCGGCCTCGTGATCGCCCCGGGCCTCGGAATCTCCATGGAAGCCTTGGTCGGAAAAACCGCGACCCTTCCTGAAGTTTCGATGGGCGTGCCGCCGCACGTCATCGGGAAAAACACGCCCGACTGCATGAACTCCGGCATCACCTATGGGACAGTCTACGAGATCGAAGGTTTTGCCGCGGCCTTTGAGAAAGAAGCGGGTTATCCCCTCAAGCGGATTCTCACGGGCGGCAACGCCTCCTACGTGAAGGACCTCCTTGTCCCGCACTTCGATGTGGACGACAACATGCTCTTATATGGTCTCGAAGAGATCTACGAGCGGAATCGGAGATAGATATGGATACCAGACGTCTCATCTTCGGAAGCCTCTTCGTTGTTCTTATCCTGATTCTGGTGCTCGTTTTCCGTTCGGAGCCCCGTTACAAGAAAGGCGCGTCGAGCCATCAGGTGGCGATCGATTCCTTCTTTCTCGCCATCATTTTCGTGATGGGTCTGGTGCCGCAGTTTGGCTACATTACCCTCGTTCCCGGCTTCTCGTTGACCCTCCTCCATATCCCGGTTCTTCTCGGGGCGTATCTCTATGGTCCCAAGAGAGGTTTGCTCTATGGTCTTTTCTTCGGATTGACGAGCCTTTTGGCTTCGATGCTCCAGCCCGCTGGCTTCAACGCATTTTTCGTCTATCCCTGGGTCAGTGTTTTGCCTCGAATCCTTTTCGGATTCCTTGCGGGCTTGCTCTTTTATCTCTTACGTAAGAATACTAAGATATACAGGAATGGCCTCATCGTCGGGGGAACCAGTTTCCTCCTCACGTGTCTCCATTCAACGCTGGTCTTCCTGGATCTCTATGTCTTCTTCCCCGTGGAGACCAAAGCGTTCCTCTTTGCCTCAGGTTCCTTCGGCGCGTCCCTCAGCGGTCTCGTCATCGGCTTCGTGGCTCTTGGGATGCTCGGAGAGGCCGTCCTGGCCGCCATCCTGGTGCCGGCTCTAGGCAAAGCCACCCTCCGGTTCGTCAAGCGTTAAGAAGCGAAAGGCCATCACATGATTAATTACAAAAAGCTCGCGAAAGACGAAGCGAAAATCGCCACTGTGGCGTTACAGAAATTCGTCCAGATCAATTCCGTTTACGATGAGGGGACCGCGAAAGTGGGTCAACCTTACGGGGCCGGAGTTAAGAAAGCTCTCGATTATTTCGCCAAACTCGGCGAGGATTACGGTTTTGCCGTCGATAAGTGCGATGGCTACTGCACCGAACTTTCGATTGGGGAGGAAGGCCCGCTCATAGGCATTTACGGCCATAGCGACGTCGTTCCCGTGTCTGGCAAGTGGGAGCATCCGGAGTTTGGCGGCGAAGTCAAAGACGGAAGAATGTGGGGACGCGGGACCTGTGACGACAAAGGCCCTTTGCTTGCCTCCCTGTACGCCGTCAAAGCCTTAAAAGACCGGGGCCTTATCAAAGGCTTCCGCGTCAAGATCGTTTCCGGCGGGGACGAGGAACGCGGTTCCTCCTGCTTAGCCTATTACTTCAACAAACACAAAGGCGAGGAGCCGAGTCTCGGCTTCACGCCGGACGCCAACTGGCCGCTCATCTATGCCGAGAAGGGAATCCGCCGCTACCAGGCGGTTCGCATCTGCAACCTCTCGCCCATCATTGCGATGGATGGCGGGGTCGTCAGCAACGCCGTCTGCGACAAAATGGTCGTGACGGTGAAAAAGGACCTCGCGCTGGAGAAATTCCTCGCGGAGAAAAAAGACCTTTGCGACGTCATGGCCTCGGACGAGCTCGACATCATTTCCTTCAAAGGCGCCTCGGCCCATGGCTCAACCCCGGAAAAAGGTGTCAATGCCGCTCTAATAGGCTTCGAAATTCTTGGCAACTTCTACAAAAACGACTTCCTGATTGGCTTAGCGAAAGCCCTCAAGGACCCGTTTGGCCGTTCCTTCGACGGCTATAACCACTCGCCCGAACTCGGCGATACCACCTATAACTACGGCATCGTCAAGTATGATGGTCGTTCCTTCAAGCTTTCGATCGATTTCCGCTTCGGCGAAGAGGCCGATCCAGATGCCCTCATCCACCAGCTCGAGACCGCCAGCGGACTAGTCTGCAGCAAGATGAGCGAATCCCCAGTCCTTCTTTTCGATAAGAAGAGCCAGCTAGTGTCCACGCTTCTAAAGGCCTACAAGAAAGGCGCCCATAAATTCGTGGCCAAACCCTTGGCCATAGGCGGTGGCACCTATGCCAAAGAAGCCAAGAACACGGTCGCTTTCGGCGCCGAATGGGAAGGACATCCTGGCAATATGCATGCCCCGGATGAGTACCTCTATCTTGATGAATTCGAAAAAGACATCGCCATTTACGCGCGGGCCGTCTTGATGTTAGGCAAGGTGGCCAAGTGAGAGCTCGTCACAAAAAATGGGCCTTGCCTTTCTTGCAAGAACACCCTGATCTCGTGAAGGAAGAGTTGCCTCTCGACAACCCCTTTTATTCCTCGGCTCCCCTCAACCTCGAAATCGGATCGGGCAAGGGCGATTTCGTCATCCAGATGGCCGCCCGCGGAGGTCACTGGTTGGCCCTCGAGCGGGACGTTTCCATCAGCGGGACTTTGGCCAAAAAAATCATTGCCTCGGAGCTCCCGAACATCATCATGATGAGCGTGGATTTCGATGAGGTTTTCCCGAAGCTGAAACCCGGCGTTTTCGCCGGAGTGTATCTCAATTTCTCCGACCCCTGGCCGAAAAAGAAGCATTGGAAACGGCGCCTGACGACCCGCGAGCGGCTCATGAAAATGAGCAAGTTGTTGACCTCGGAAGGCCGCCTCTACATCAAAACCGACAACGACGGCCTCTACGCCTTTACGCAAGAGGAAGCTGAGAAGGCCGGTCTGGTCCTTTACGAAAGCCAGTTCGCCTATGAACTCGACCCCACGAAGGACGCCATGACGGAGTACGAGAGCGCCTTCCGGGCAGAGGGCAAGCCGATCCATCGGTTCGTTTATGGCAAAGCCGTTAAGTAGTATCATCAAAGGGGTTAAAACATGTATCGTCTTTTCTATAACTACAAAGTGACCGGCGACATCCTCTTCGTCCTGATAGACCCAGAGAAAAAGCCTGACCGCGTCGAAACAAAAGGCCGCGTGGTGGCCCTTTACTGTGGATCCGAGCTTGTGGGCATCAATATTTTTAAGGTGAGCGAGGTGTTCCAGCTACGCGCTAGCGGCATCATCTTCGCCCCTGAAAAACCGCTGCTTGACGTCATCAATGCCATTCTGACCGAAGAGGGTTTAGCGTCTTTGCCGTTGCCTTCCGATAGCGGTTATACCGTCGCCCGCATCAGCAAACTCGAAGAGCATCCCCTCGACGAGAAGGCCCATATCGTGACCTTGTTGGCTGGCCAAGAAGAGCTGACGACCGTCAGTTGGTATCCGAATCTAAACGAAGGCTCACTCGTCGTCATCGCGAAAGATGGAACCATCCTCTCCGATGGCTCGGTCTTCAATAAATTCGTCAGCCGCAACATTCCAAATGACTGCGCCATCTGCGGCGCCAAAGAGCTGAAACTGGACGATAAGCCGGGCGCCTTCCTTCCCGAAGGTTACGAACCGGGCGACGATTTCTTCCTCGGAGGACATGAACATGAGTGAAGAGCTTTGCGAGATGCGTCAAAAAGAGGCCGGAAAAATCGAGCGCCTCACGAACAAGACTTTCCGTTTCGATCCCCGGATCGCTGACGGCTATTATTCGGCCAATTATTTCCTTCGTTCCCGGCAAATCGTGCTCGAGCACGCCCCGGGCCATATCGTGACGGAGCAGTGGTTCCAACGTCGGGACGACACGATGGTGTGCGGCCTTGACGAGTCCGTCGCCCTCATTCACACCTTTGCTTATCATCCGGAGACTTTGAAAATCGAAGCCCTTAAGGATGGCGAAATGATTGCTAGCGGCGAGCCGGTCCTCAAGGTGACTGGCAAATATGAGGATTTCGGCTTTCTTGAATCTTTGATCGATGGCATTTTGGCCCGCCGGAGTTCCGTGGCCACCAACGTCACCGAAGTCGTGCGCGCCCTTCGTGGGGCTGGCACTTTCTCGATGGCCGACCGCCAGGACGATTATCTCACGCAGGCCGGGGACGGTTACGCGACCTACATCGCTGGCATCAAGCGTTTCTCTACTGATGCCCAAGGCTCTTGGGTTGGCGTTAAAGGTATGGGCACGATGCCGCACGCCCTCATCGAAATCTGCGGTGGCGACGTCTATGAGGCGACGATGCTCTACCATCGGACCTTCCCGTCCGAGAAAGCGACGGCTCTCATCGACTATCACAATAACGTGGTTCGCGATTCGGTGGATCTCGCCAAACGGATGGGCCACGACCTTTCCGCGGTCCGCGTGGACACCTCAATGTCTCTCATCGACCATTATTTTGACGACAAAGACACTACGGGTTTCGATCCGCATGGCGTCTGCAAACAGCTCATCGTGGCTTTACGGAAGGCGCTTGACGAAGCCGGCGCTACCTGGGTGAAAATCACGGTCAGCAGCGGCTTTACCGCCGCGAAGATCGACGAATGGACGAAAGAAAAGATCCCCGTCGATGTCTATGGCGTGGGTTCGGCCCTCGTTAGGAATACCACCGTGGGCTTCACGGGCGATCTCGTGAACCTTGACGGCGTCGACGAAGCCAAAGAAGGGCGGCGGAACATCCCTTCGGCGCGTCTAAAGATCGTTCCCTTCAAACGCTAAGACGAATTTCTTAAACGGTTGGCTTCAGGCCGACCGTTTTCTTTTATGTTCTTATCTCGAAAGGGTTCAATGAGTGGTTTTCATACATTTGATAAGTCCTTTCATTGTTTTACGAAAAACTTTACATATAATGTAAGTAGAGGTGCAAATATGGATAATCTAAAAGACCGAGTGACGATATACCAAGTCGCACAAGCCGCGGGAGTTTCTCTCGCCACCGTTTCGCGTGTCATCAACAAGCAAGGAAACGTCACCGATTCCACCCGTGCCAAGGTTGAGGAGACCATCAAACGCCTCGGTTACAAGCCGAGCGGTCTCGCCCAGGCTCTCGCCACCAACAAGACGACCAACATCGGGGTCATCATCCCGAGTGCCAATTACGTCTACATCTCCAACATGCTTAATGGCATCAGCGAAGTGGCGAAGGAAAAAGGCTTCGTCCTCACGCTTTTCACCACCAGCCATAGCCGCGACGAGGCTCTCTCGATGATCGAGAAAGTCATTACTACCCACGTCGACGGGGCCATCATCTTCGACGATGAGCTCGACGATGAGGACGTCATGAAGATATCTTCTTATTCCGTTCCGACCATCGTGGTCAACAACCACATCGTGGCCGATCGGGTCGGCTGCGTTCTCTTCGCTTATGGCGAATTGCTCACCGAAGCCATCAAGAATTACTACGCCAAAGGCGGCGACAAGGAAATGACCTTCCTTCACGTTCACGACGGCGGGCGTTTGCTCGGCCGTTGCGAGAAGACTTTCGTTGAGGTCCACGAACAGCTTGGCAAGCCTTACCACATCCTTAATTGCGACGATTCCTATACTCGGACTTACAATGATTTCGTCGAGTATTTCAAGAACAACAAACGCGGCTTCTTCATGGCTTATCGCGATTCGATCGCGGCCAGCATCGAGAATGCGGCGACCGATGCCCATCTCCGGGTTCCGGAAGACGTCGAGATCCTCTCGATCGTCGGGACCAAGTACGCGACCATCGTCCGGCCCACCCTCACCTCGATGCACATTGATATGCAGGAAGTCGGCAAGCGGGCCATGTACATGCTAATCGACCTCATCCATAACGACCTGATCGAGAAGAGCTACCGCTTCGACGCCACCCTCATCGAGCGGAACAGCACCATCAACCGTTAGGCTAGACATTAGGACCGGGCGCCAACCTGGTCCTTTTCTTTTTGCATATTTCTTGCATTTTTTTCGTCGACCGCCATCATAATCGAGGTAGGGGGAACTATGGGCTTAAAAATTGTTGTGGATTCGTCGATTGGCTTCTCCAAAGAAGAAGCCGTGGCCAGGGGCCTCTCTTTCATTCCGCTTTCCGTAACGCTCGGGGACCGTACCTATTTAGAAGGCGTCGACATCACCTGCGAAGAATTCTATCGTCTGCTGGATCAGGGCTTCTTTCCCAAAACCTCCCAGCCCTCGCCCAAGCTCTACATGGAGGCCTTTAACGAAGCGGCCAAAAACGGCGACAATGTCTTGCTTTTGTCCATTTCTAGCAAAGTCTCTGGCTCCTTTCAAGCGGCCAATCTCGCTCGCTCGATGTGCAGCCATCCGGAGCAGATTTTCATCTTCGACACCCTTTCTTTTTTCGGGGGCATTCAGATTATTCTCTCGGAGGTCGAAGCCCGGGCCGAGGAACCTATCGCGGCTTTGCTCGCGTATCTTGAAGACCTGAAAACCCGGATTCGGGTTTATGCCGGGATGGATACCTTGACCTATGTCTACAAGGGCGGTCGTCTGACCAAATTCAGTTTGGCTTTAGGAATCTTCCTTCACGCCAAAGCCATTGGGATGCTCGATGAAGGCAACGTGGTTCTGGCCGGAAAGGCCATCGGGACCAAAAACGCGATGAAGTTCGTGGTGGATAAAACCAAAGAGAACGAAATCGACTTCTCATATCCGTGCTATCTTCTCTATTCCAGCGACCGAGATATTCTCGACCGCTTTGCCTCCGAATATTTCTACCCAGCCTATCCTTCCCGGAAACCTTTGCCCGTTATCCGAATCGATCCTTTGATCGGCAGCCACATCGGCCCCTTGGTGTATGGCGTTTTCTACGTCAGCGTCGAGAAGGACGAAACCAAACGTTCTCTGCTCGCGGGATTACGCGAGAAATTGCTGAACAAGCTTCGTCCGGCGAAGAAAACCAAAAGCGAATAAGAAAAGGTGGCCCTCGCTCGAGAGCCACCTTTAAGTTTACCGTTTCGTCGGCTCGACGATCGTTTCGCCAACCACGACGGCTTTTTCGATGACCACCGGGGTGAGAGGGCGGTCGGAGGAATTGGTGCGGGTTAGAGCGATTTTGTCGATGACGTCCAAGCCCTTGGTCACCTTGCCGAAAGTGGCGTAGGCTCCATCGAGGAATTGGTCATCCTTGTCGCAAATGAAGAACTGCGAAGAGGCGGAGTTAGGATCGCCCGCGCGGGCCATGGAGATGACTCCCCGATTATGCGAGAGATGGTTCGGGAATCCGTTTTGGAGGAATTCTCCGGCGATGTTATAGTCGGCTCCACCGATGCCGGTCCCCTGGGGGTCGCCTCCTTGGATCATGAAGTGGCGGATGACGCGGTGGAAAATGAGGCCGTCATAGAAGCCCTTGCTCACGAGAAAGGCGAAGTTCCTCGCCGTGTTGGGGGCGTTTTGGTAGTCGAGTTCGAGAGTAATTTCTCCGAAATCTTTGATCTTCAGAACGATCATGTTTGCTTCCTTCTTTTCGTACTGATGATACGCTTTCGCATCCGCCCTCAAAAGAAAAAAAGCGCGCGGAAGGTCTCCTTACGAAGTTGACCTAGGCGATGACTTTCTTTTTGATGAGGATATAGCCGGCGGAAATGAGGGCGACCATGACGCCGCCGACGAGGAGGAGAGCCGATCCTTCGCTGGATTCGATGCCCAGTCCGCCGACGTTAAGGCCTGAGGCTTTGCCTTTGGAGGCGGCATAGCCATGCATGTAGCGGAGGCGCTGACCGGCCGAATAAGAAGCGCTGTTGGCGTTATCGTTGATTGTATAGGCGTCAAAACGGTTTTTGGTGGTGTTTTCACGAGTATAGGCGTCCCAATAAGGTTCAACGCGATCGCAATCTTGGCAGGTATCGAGGAGCAAGAAATTTACGAGAAGGTCCGTCGCTTCGTTTGGGGTCGCGTCCTTGGGCGTAGAAGAGCTGCTTGAAGAGCCGTCAGGGACTGGTGCCGTTCCTCCGACGAGGATGGTGTTGTCATCGACAGCGACGACCGGAAGGGCCGCCTCGTTCCCACTGGAACTTGTGATGTCGTCGTTGATTGTGGTGACGGCTTCACTCTTCGTCAAATTGGCAAGGTCACCATTGCTATTTTCTGTGTTGTTTGAGACGTTAGAAGCGACCGTGGCGGTGGTGTGCGTGGTGTCGGTGTAGACATTGGTAGTGGTGCCATAGTAGCCGCTGCCATAAATCGTACCGGCGTTGATTTCACTGGAATCCCAAAATTGTTTCTTGATGCTGCTGGTTACGGAGGCGCTGCCGCTAAGGTAGAGAGCGTTTTTGACTGTGCCATCATTGAGACCGACCATGGCGCCGACGGCGTTATCGTAACTGGAGAAGATGTTGGCCCCTTTAACCGAAGTAAAAGCCACGGTTTCCGAAAGGTTCGAGAGGGTCACGGATTCGATGAGTCCGTCGTTATAACCGGCGATGGCTCCGACGTAATTCCGGTAGTTGCCACAGGTGACGTTGATCTTCGGGTCCTTGAGGTTTAAGTTGCGAATCGCTCCTTCGTTGTTGCCAAAGAGCCCGAGGTTCAAAAGTGACCAGGTGGTGCGGTTGGCCGGCTTGTAGGTTCCGGTAATGGAAAGGTTGCTCACGATATGGCCGTTAAAATCAAAAATACCGCTGAAGGTGTTGGTGGTGTTGCCGTTGAGGTTCGGAGCAATTGGAGTCCAGTTCTTGCTCCCGAGATCGATATCGTTCGCAAGAAGAAAATTTTTCGTCCAAGAAGCCGAATCGGTGGCAACGTAAGCCAATTCATTGGCGTTTTGAATGACATAATAAGAACCACCGTTGAATGAAACAGTCGTGTTTTTATAAGACGTGCGGGTCGAACCGTTCCAAGCGGAATCGGCGGCCACGACAGTCAGAGTAGTGTTTTGTTGTTCGGCCAAGTAAGCGACTAGGGTCCCTCCTAACCCTAGCGCGGCGGTCACAAACCCAGCGACCGTCAGCCTAATGTTCCTGTACATTAGTTTCGTAGAAACGAGTTCCTGCTCATTTCTAACAGGGCATTATACACAGGAGAAAATAAAAAATGTACTCACTTTTTCGACTTTAAAAAGCAATTACCTAAAAGGAAAAAACAAAACTGTCATTCAATAGTTAAAAAGACTAGTTAAGGACGAAGAAAAACAAGTTTTGTAAATGTCATAAATTAATGGCGTCTTTGGTAAAAATGAAACCATGAAAACGCTTCCATCGTTGTAAGACCTCACAAAATGGAAATGGCACTCTCTACTTGACAGTGCCAAAAGTCGTATTACACTACAGATCGTACCCGAAAAAGGGCGGAGGAAAAGAAATGATTCAACCATTAGGCGACAATCTTCTCATCGAGAAAGTTCCGAATGAGAAAAAAGTCGGCTCCATCGTTCTGACGAGCGAGAAGAAAACTGGCAATCTCGCCACCGTCGTGGCGCTGGGTCCAGGTAAGTTCGATTCTGAGAAAGGCCAAATTCGGCCGATTCACGGAATCAAGGTCGGTGACAAAGTCGTTTACCGCGAATACGCGGGAACCGATTACGAAAGCGGCGATCACAAATATCTGCTTATCAAGGAAGAGGATATTCTCGCCGTCGTCAACGACTAATCGTTAATAAAGGAGAAAAAGCATATGGCAAAAGACATTAAATTAGGTAAGAGCGCCCGCGATCAGATGGTCGCCGGCGTCGATACGCTCGCGAATACGGTGAAAGTTACTTTAGGACCCAAGGGCCGCAACGTGGCTTTGGACAAAGGCTATGGAAGCCCCGAGATCTGCGAAGACGGCGTGACGATTGCTCGCGAGATCGAGCTGAAGGACGCGGTGGCGAACATGGGCGCCAAACTCGTTTACGAAGTCGCCAACCAAACCAATGAAAAGGCCGGCGATGGCACCACGACCGCGACCGTCTTGGCCCAGTCCATGATCCATCGCGGAATCGAAGCCGTCGAAAAAGGCGCGAACCCGGTGTTTGTCCGGGTCGGCATGGAAAAGGCCGGAAAAGCGGTGGCTGAAGAGCTCCTCAAGAAGAGCAAGCCCGTCGTGACCAACGAAGACATCGAGGCCATTGCCACGGTTTCCGCCCATGACGAAAGTATCGGCAAGCTTATCGCTCAGGCGATGGCGAAGGTCGGCAAGGCCGGCGTCATTACGGTCGACGAGAGCAAAACCAGCGACGACCAATTGGTGGTCAGCCAAGGTCTTGAGTTCGACAAAGGCTACATCAGCCCGTACATGGTGTCCGACCGCGAGAAGATGGTGAGCGAACTCGAAGATGCTTACCTCCTCGTCACCGACATGAAGGTCTCGAACATTAACGATATCGTCCCGCTCCTTCAAGCGGTGGTCGATTCCCATAAGCCGTTACTCATCATCGCGGACGACCTGGACGCCGACGTCATCTCGACCCTCGTCGTCAATAAGCTCCGCGGAACCTTCAACGTCGTGGCTACCAAAGCCCCGGAGTTCGGGGATGCCCAGAAGGCCGCGCTTCAGGATATCGCCATCATGACTGGCGCCAAATTCTTTAGCAAAGATCTTGGGATGGCCCTAAAGGACGTCACCATCGAAGATCTTGGAAAAGCCAAGAAGGTCACTGTTAAGAAAGACACCACGACGATCGTTGGTGGGGCGGGCAGCAAGAAAGAACTGGCCGACCGCATCGCTGAGCTCGAGGCTCAGTACAATACTGTCACTTCCGAATACGACAAGAAGGGTCTCTCCAAACGGATCGCCAAGCTTTCCGACGGCGTGGCTGTTCTCAAAATCGGCGCCCAGACCGAGAGTGAGATGAAGGACAAGAAGCTCCGCATCGAAGACGCCCTTAACGCCACGAAGGCTGCCGTGAGCGAAGGCATCGTGGTCGGCGGCGGCGCGGCCTTAGCTGAATGCTACAAGGTGCTCCGTGAGACTCTTCGCGACCCGAACCTCGATATCCAAAAGGGCATCAACGCGGTCATGGATTCGCTCTATGAACCGCTCCGGCAGATCGCCGACAACGCTGGCTACGACGCCAACGAAATCGCCGAGAAGCAAGCTCTCCAGAAAACCGGTTTCGGCTTTGATGCCGAAAATGGCGAATGGGTGGATATGATCGCCAAGGGAATCGTCGATCCGACGAAGGTCACCCGGACGGCCGTTCTGAATGCCTCCAGCATCTCCGCTTTGTTCGTCACCACGGAAGCTTCCGTGACCGAAATCAAGGAAGACAAACCCGCGGCGCCCGCTGGCGGAATGGGCGGCGGCATGGACGGAATGTATTGATCGTTTCGAGAGGAAATCGCCCCTTTGCTTTAGCGAAGGGGCTTTTTCTTTCTTTTGATGAATAAACCTAGCGATGAAGGTACAATAACCATCGTATAGAAGGTATTTTATGGAAAACATCATCGACGATTTAAACTACCGTGGCCTCATCGAACAATATTCGAACGAAGCCTCCGTTCATAAGCTTCTCGACGGCAAGCAAACCATCTATTGCGGTTTTGACCCGAGCGCTTCCTCCATGCACTTAGGCAATTTCGTCATGATTTCCATTCTCATGCGGCTCCAACGGGCCGGCCATCGCATCATCGCCGTCGTCGGCGGGGCGACTGGCATGATTGGCGATCCCTCCGGCAAAAGCAAGGAGCGGAACCTGCAAGGGAAAGACACCTTGGCCGCCAACACCGCGAGCATCAAGAGTCAACTCGAGCGCTTCCTCGATCTCAGTGATCCCACTAAAGGCATCATCGTCAACAACTACGATTGGCTCGGCCATATGGAGACCCTCGATTTTTTAAGGGATTACGGTAAGTATTTTCCCATCAACTACATGCTTTCGAAAGAAATCGTCTCTTCCCGTCTCGAGGCCGGCATCTCTTTCACCGAGTTCGCTTACCAGATCCTTCAAGCGGTCGATTTCTACACGCTCAACAAGAAATACGGCTGCGCGATCCAAATCGGCGGCAACGATCAGTGGGGCAACCTCACGTCGGGCATGGAACTGATCCGGAAGCTCGAAGGCGAGAACGCCGTGTGCGAAGTCATGACGGCTCACCTCATTACGAGGGCCGATGGCAAGAAATTCGGCAAAAGCGAAGACGGCGCCCTCTTCCTCGATCCGAACCTCACCTCTCCTTACAAACTCTACCAGTACTTCATCAACTGCACGGACGAAGATGCGGTCAAGTACCTCAAGGTCTTCACTTTCCTTTCCCATCCGGAGATCGAAGCGGTGGCCAAAGAACACTACGAAAACCCTGGCCTTAGAATCGCCCAGAAGCGTTTGGCGCACGAAGTCTGCCTCGAAATCCATGGCAAGGAAGCGGTCGAGGAAGCGGAGAAGATGTCTAGCGTCCTCTTTAGTGGGGATGTCTCTTCCCTAAACGAGACAGAAATTGAGGAGCTTTTAGGCTCCCTCAAAGTCAAACTCGAAGCCCCCAAAACTCTTCTCGATCTGCTGATCGCCGTCGGAGCCGCCACCAGCAAAACCCAAGCCAGGACCTTCGTCGAGCAAAAAGGCGTCCTCGTTAACGGAGTTCTCGCTGAGGATCCGAACCGCCTCTATGGCCCAGCGGAAACCCTCTGTGGCAAATACTTCGTGATCAGACGCGGGAAAAAGAATTACTTCTTGGCTGAATTATAAATTCGACAGTTGATAAAAAAAAGGCGGCCCGCTGATGTGTACCCAATTGTCTGGACTAAACTTGGAACATCATAAAGCTGACTGAGATGGATGTCCAACCGAACATGCCGCGCGGCATGCGAGGGGGGACATCCATTTTCTATCCCCCCTGAAGTACCTCAGGCGCTTCTCGTTGTACCAAAGGATGTAGGAATCGACGGCTCTTTTGAAGGAGCCGAAGTCCGGGAACTCCGACTCGTGCCCGTAGATCATCTCGCGCTTCATCGACCCGAAGAAGCTTTCCATGATGCAGTTGTCGAGGCAGTTGCCCTTCCTCGACATCGATTGCCTTATCCCGCGTTTCCTGAGCTCGTCTACGTACCAAGGCTGCTGGTATTGCCACCCTTGGTCGGAATGGAATATCAGCCCTTTTAGAAACGGCCTCCCCGTGAAGGCCCCGTCCAGCATCCGCCTGGTCTGGGAGAGATCGGCCCTCAGGCTCAGGTCGTACGAGACGATCTCGCCCGTGAACATGTCCTTGACCGGGCTGAGGTAGCATTTGCCCCACGGGAAGCCGAATTGGCTCACGTCCGTCGCCCACTTCCTGTCCGGCCCGCCGCACGAGAAATCGCTCCTGTGGTGGGTCTGCCCGTCCCTCCTGACGTATTCCTCGATGATGAGGTCGGGCGC
>Ga0183099_1000315_pt1 | contig 38195 bp, 39 predicted proteins | sample Biomet1_FD_127788 | JGI IMG/M metagenome (GOLD analysis project Ga0183099, IMG submission 127788) | Microbial communities from bioreactor (seeded with anoxic lake sediment) at LBNL, California, USA - Biofuel metagenome 1 | ecosystem: Engineered > Bioreactor > Anaerobic > Unclassified ... | reverse complement strand
TGCAATACTCAATAAATCTCCAATCAAATAAGCTGAAAACTTATTGAAGCCACCGCCATAAGACATCATCATCAACCCCACAGCAATGGAAGCACCAACAAGGAATTAATGATCAAAGCCCCACCCACTGAATACTGATGGCAACGATAACCGCCAAAACGGCCGCAAAAAACATTTCGATCCACATCGTCTTTACGCCTCGGCTTGCTGCCAAAGTCGGGTTGATGCTGATAATGAGCAAGCGATTGAAAATCCAGCCCCAAACAAAAAGTACCAATAAAAAAACAATTGCCAAAGCGCCGATTTCCTCTGGTGCAATACTCAATAAATCTCCAATCAAATAAGCTGAAAACTTATTGAAGCCACCGCCATAAGACATCATCATCAACCCCACAGCAATCGCCGTGGATGAAAATACCCCGATAATCGTATCGGTCGACGTACTGCTCTTGCTCTTTATATACGTGATGAACAAGGAAAATACGACGGAAAAAACAATGAGTGACAACAGAGGCTGCACGCCTCCCAATAAAACACCAATGGCCAATCCCGTAAAGGACCCGTGTCCCAAAGAGTCCGAAAAGAACGCCATTCGGTTGCTGACCACCATGGTACTGAGCAAGCCAAACAAAGGCGTCACTAAAAGCACTGCCAAAAACGCATTTTTCATAAAAATATGATCCATCCAAGAAAACGGCAGCAATAGCGATAAGACGCCGTAAATAGTTTCCATCATTTATCCAAGGCCCTCCCTGTGAACACGTTCTCGCCGACAAACATGCCAAAAATCTTCTTTGTTCGTTCATCCGTAAAGACATCCTGTGGCGTCCCGCTGCAAACGACCTCTTTATTGAGCAAAACGACATGATCTGCATATTTTGCCACTAAATCTAAATCATGGGAAATCAATATGATCGCCATATCCTCTTTCGCACGTAAATCAGCAACGATATTATAAAAAAGCTCTAGGCCATTTTGGTCAACTCCGGAGACAGGTTCATCCAAGAGCAATAGATCCGGCAACGGTTGCAGCGCCAATGCCAATAAGACCCTTTGTAATTCACCGCCAGAGAGCGCACCTAAGCGCCGATCGATTAAATGCTCTGCTTTTACCCGCTGCAAATCCTTTATGACAAGCTCTCTTATCTTGCCTGGCCGGCAAAGCCATACCGGTTTGTCGGTAAGGCATGCCATGAAAATATCCAGCACACTTGTCGGCGAACTCGTATCAAAGCGTAGGTGCTGCGGCACATACCCTATGATAGGGCTTCCTGTATGAGCCCCCTTTGCATCCACATAATGGAGACTGCCCGTATGTGCAACTTCCCCTAAGATCGCCCGCAAAAGCGTGCTCTTGCCTGCCCCGTTTGGACCAATCACTGCGGTAAGCTGGCCGCAGTGAACATGTATATTCACATTTTTGAAAATTTCAGTTTGACCAATCCGGACTGCAAAATCTTCTATTTTTGTACAACACAGCTTTGAACAGTCCGCATCATTCAATGCTGTATGATGACTCACTTTATTTCTCACAAACAACAACCTTTCCTTATTTCTTAACCGGCTTTTGGCAATTTTGGCATACACCATAGAACTCAAAAATATGTCCGGTGATAATAAAACCTTTCTTTGCCGCACTCGCATTATATTCTTCTTTTACAGGGCATATATCGAGGCATTCTGTTTTGCCGCATTCAGTACAAACAATATGATGATGGTGCTCTCCTTGGCGAATGACTTCGTAAACATTCCCCATATGCCGGTGTACCTCATGAACGATTCCCAGTTCTTCCATTAAGGACAAATTCCGATAGATTGTATCTAGTGAAACGTCCGGCTGCGTTTTCTTTACATTCTCTAAAACCTGCTGCGCTGTTGCAAACCGGCCGCCATCTAAAAGAGCCGTTAAAACTGCTCGTCTTTGCGGCGTTATCTTATAACCTTTTTCACGCAATCTTGAAAGCCCTTGCTCCATAGTGCCACTTCCTAAATCGTAATTTTCGTATATAGGTATATTAACATATTTATTTAAGTAAAACAAATAGAGACAGCCTTTTAAGATAGGCCCAAAAGAAGTGCCCCACAGGTATGTGAGCTTTCTTTTAGGTGCCATCTTTTTTCGGCTGTCTCCATTTATTTCACCATAACACCGTACCCTGACTAAGCAGCTATCGTTCTGTACTATGCTTGCTTTTCGCGGTAACGAGCTATAATTTCAATTTTCCTTTGCATCGCAGCTGCAAAATCTTTTGCTGCCTGCAAATCTTCTTCATTTGGCCGCTCTGCACCAACAGCCCAGCGTTGTTGATTTTTTTCCGACGGACCATGCGGGTCATCTGCCGGAGCATCTTGGCGACGAGCTATCAATTTCGGATTTATTTTGCCCTGGCAAGCAAAGGTCCCAAGAATCTCACAATCTCCACCAAGCTGATACGCCGCTCTGGCAAAAGCCGTAATAGCATGCTCTGTATTTGGCATCGTGCCATGCGTTTCAAACAAAATGACTCGTTTCCCTGTGATTTGCGGCAGGATCTTCATCGTCAGAGGATCTGCACCACCTCTTTTTAACCAGTATCCCACAACAATCACATCAAAATCTGCGGATTCTGTCAAAAAATCATCGACTTCGCGGCAATTCTTTGCAACGGAACCTTCTGGTGCTCCCGCTAAAATTGCTTGTCCAACTTTTTCTGTATTCCCCGTAAGCGAAGAATACACAATAAACCATTTTCCCATAAAAATCTCCTTTGTTTATCTCCCGAAAGATCTTTAAAGTGCGGTCCTTCGATATAGTAGTAACCAGTAATTTCTTATGCAGCAGTAAAAGCATAACATGTTTTTCACCGCTTTTTATACTGTATTAAGTATAACAGCTCCCCCTGATTACTGGCTGTGCTATATGTCACAAAACAAACAAAGGTATTTAAAAGAGACCGCCATCACAGCCACTGCTTTGACCAAGCTCCGTGACTTCGTGAATCGCCTGCTTTAAAATGGACAGCATGTCCTCTATTTCCTCTATTGTACTGCAAAGAGGCGGCATGAAGACGACGACGTCGCCTACAGGGCGGACGAACAAACCATGCGCTCTTGCCTTCAAGCAAACTTCGCCACCCATTGCTTTATCCCAAGCATACGGCTTTTTCGTTTTTTTATCTTCTACGAGCTCGATACCGATGATCAGCCCGCACTGACGAACCTCACCAACATGTTCCATAGCACCAATATCCGTTAATTTCTTCGATGCAGCCTTGATTTTCGGTTGCATTTTTTCAAGGACTTTATCCGTTTCGAATATCTTCAAGCTGGCAATACCAGCAGCGCATCCGAGCTGATTTCCTGTATAAGAATGTCCATGATAAAAGGTTCGTTTATCCGCTGCTGTACCAAGAAAAGCATTAAATACTTCCATGGTCGTCAAAGTTGCTGCAAGCGGCATGTAACCACCGGTTATCCCTTTTGATATGCACATGAAATCGGGGCTGACGCCTTCATGCTCACAGGCGAACATTTTTCCCGTCCGACCAAAACCAACGGCAACTTCATCGGCAATCAATAACACATCATATTTTTTTGTCAATTCCCGCACACGCTTCAAATACCCTTCCGGTGCCATCAACATTCCGGCTGCAGCCTGAACCAATGGTTCGATGATCATTGCCCCTATTTCATCTGCATGTTCTTTTAACACATTTTCCAATTCCTCGAGACACTCTTTATGGCAACTTGCCTTTTCTGCCAATTTGCAATGATAACAAGAAGGCGATGACACATGATACGTTTCAAAAAGCATAGGCTGGTATACCTGGTGAAAAAGATCGATGCCGCCGACACTGACTGCACCGATGGTATCGCCATGATACGCGCTTTTAAGCGTAATGAATTTTGTTTTTTTCGATTTCCCTTTGATCTGCCAATACTGAAAAGCCATCTTCAGCGCGATTTCGACAGCAGTGGCTCCGTCATCTGAATAAAATAGCTTTTCAAGCCCTTTCGGTGAAACCTGTACCAGCATTTGTGCAAGCTGCGCCGCTGGAACACTTACAAGCCCTAAGGATGTCGTATGCGCAGCATGCCCCAGCTGCTCTTTTATAGCTTCATCGATTTCTTTTCTCTTATGTCCGTGGATATTGACCCAAAGAGAAGAGACTCCGTCATAATATGAGTTGCCTTCGGCATCGTATAAACGTATTCCCTCCGCATCGGTTATCACGGTTTGCGGGGCCGTAAGCCATTGCTGCATCTGCGTAAATGGATGCCACACATACTCTTTATCGAGCACTTCAACAGGATTTGTCATATTCGTCAACCTCTCTCTTGTGATATCATACAATCTATGATTTTTTCAATCGCTAAATGCTGCTTAGCTGTCTGGGCTAATTTTTCCGTACAATTTTTTTCAACACTTATTTTTTTTGTTATTGGCATCCTGCCCCAAATTGGCAATTGTGTAAACCGCTCAATGTAGTCAGCATTCGTCTCGTTTAAAACTTCATCTTCGCCATCATCCCAGCGATTTAAAATAATCCCTTTCAAATGAACGTTATGCTGCTTTGCATAAGAAGCACTCAGTACTGTGTGATTGATAGAACCAAGACCTGCGTCGGCAACCAAAAGGGCTGGCAAGCCAAGTCTCTCGATGAAATCCGTCACGCAATAATCTTGCCAAAGCGGCGCTGCTAATCCACCGACGCCCTCAACAAGAACCAAATCATATTGCTTGGACCGTTCCTCTATATGCAAAGCAATTTTCTCCATATCAATGGTCTTGCCCGTGATTTTCGCGGCAACTGCCGGCGTCATAGCCGGGCCGAGACATACTTCATTGACTTCGCCTCTTTTTTCTTCCCCTATATTAGCCGCCTTCATCAAAAAATTGGCATCTTCTGAAACCAATTCTCCTGTTTCATTTAAAACGCCACCTGATGCAAGTGGCTTAAACACGCCGATTGTAATGCCATTCGCCTTACAAGCAGCAGCAATGGCACCTGTGATCATTGTCTTGCCAACATTCGTATCCGTTGCTGTAATGAATAAACCTTTCACGTTTTATCACCCTCTACATAAAATCTTTTAATCCAAAAACACTTTATTCCTTTTTGTCCATATTGTCAACTTTTAAATATCTCATAGTTGACAATATGGATAGACATAACTATACTATGCTTATAATTACTATGAAGAGAGGATGTTTTTCTTGCAAAACACAAAAACTAGAACTTTGGTATTGATTTCACTCTTTGCCGCTCTTACTGCAGTCGGAGCCTTCATCAAGATTCCGACGCCGGTCGTTCCCTTTACGTTGCAATTTTTCTTTTGTGCCTTTTCCGGCTTGCTTCTAGGCGCCAAGGCCGCATTTTATTCACAACTTCTCTACATCTTCATCGGCCTAGCCGGGCTGCCTGTATTTACAGGAGGCGGCGGTCTTATGTATATTTTCCAACCAACCTTTGGTTATTTGATTGGTTTTGCCTTTTGTGCCTGTATCATTGGACGGTTCATGGATAAAGCCGAAAACCTCCATTTTCTCTCTTTGTTTGCTGTCATTGTTTTAGGCCTCTTAGTTGTTTATGTATTTGGCGTCTTGCATCTCTATCTCATATTAAACTACTACCTTGCGAAAGACGTCTCTTTGGTCCAATCCCTCTGGATCGGTTTTCTGCCCTATATAACCTTTGACGTCCTGCAAAGTGTTGTCATTGCTTACATCGCAAGGCGGGTTTTACCACTGCTTAGGAAAAGCGGCTATATCGTAGAACCCAGCCCGTCTGTCCACCATTGATATCGACGAAAAAAATGCATCTCGCGTTTGCGAGATGCATTTTTATTAACTTTTTTTCGTATGCCCAGAAGAACAGCTTGAGCACGAAGAGCAGTTATCTGAACCGCAGCACTCCGACTCCCCGCGAAAAAAATTACGATATATTTTTCTGGCACCAATGCCAAATACCACTAAAATAACTGCCGCTATGACATAGGTTGCAACATCTCCACTAGTCATACCATCATCTCCTCTATATGTTTAAACACGCCGGCATCAATAGCCGAGCAAACTTCCTATCTGATAAACAAGCAACGAGACAATCCAAGCTGCAACGAAAGTGTATATTGCAGCAAATGCTACCCATTTCCACTTCCCTGTTTCTTTTTTTATTGTTCCCAAAGCAGTAATGCAAGGGGTGTACAATTGAGAAAATACCATAAAGGACAATGCGGACAATGCCGTAAAGCCTCCCATCGAACCAGCTAGCTTAACTGCATTCTCAGTTGCTGCTTCTGCATCTTTCGCAGTTGAAATATCAGTAACTCCATAAAGAACGCCTATCGTCGACACAACTGATTCCTTCGCCAAAATCCCAGTTATGATAGCTGCTCCATTTTCCCAGTTGGCAAAACCATGGAAGGTAAAGAGTACCGAAACTGCCGAACCAAGAGAAGCTAATATGCTTTCTCCCATATCATCTGTAGGACCGGCGAAATTATAATTGCTCAAAACCCAAATCAAAACGGACATCGCAAAAATAATGGTCCCGGCTTTTATTAAATAGCCTTTGCCTTTATCCCATGTTTCCAGCAATACATTCTTCATTGCCGGTAAACGATATGGCGGAAGCTCAAGCAAAAAGGTCGCTTTTTCGTCTTTAAACGTCGTTACATTCAATAGCTTTGCCATGCAAATCGCCATAACTACACCGACAATATACATACAGAACACTACATCTGCCGCATTATCCGGGAAAAACAATGCCGCGAACAAAGCCATGATCGGCAATTTTGCTCCACAAGTCAAAAACGGTGTAACTAAAATCGAAATCATACGATCCTTCTCAGAATCAAGTGCTTTCGCCCCCATGATTGCCGGAACACCACAACCAAAGCCCATGATCAAAGGCATTACACCTTTGCCACTGAGACCTGCTCTGCGCATGATTGGGTCCATGATGAAGGCAACCCTTGCCATGTATCCTGTACCATCGAGAAAACTCAAACAGAAGAACAAGGTAAAGATCAGCGGCACAAAAGTCAATACGCTGCCGACACCGGCAATGATGCCGTCAACCACCAAAGATTGGAGCCAATCTGCCACACCAAGTGCAGCGAGTCCATCAGATGCCCATGGTGTCAGCACATCCCCAATGAAGTCATCGATTCCATCAGCTAGAGGCTGACCAATCCATGTAAATGTGATCTGAAAAACTGCATATACCAAAACAAGAAGCAATGGCAGGGCTATAAAGCTATTTGCTAATACACGATCGATTTTTTCGGAAACAGAAGTGGTTGCAGTCGGTCTGACGACGGTGCTGCTTATAATTTGGTCGATAAGTTCATAACGCAAAGCAATGATTTTTTCTTCTGCTTCTTCTTTATCTATCGTTTTTTCAAGGATATCATTGACTTTAGAAATATGGAGCTCTATTAACTCACTGTTTTTATAATCACTCATCACTGTAGCGGTGAACACATCCAGAAGCTTCTTCGTGCTTTGCTTGCTGCGGCCTACTGTTTCGACAACAGGCATTCCAAGCATCTCACCGAGTTTTTTCACATTGATTTTATAACCTTGTTTTTGCGCTTCATCCATCATGTTTAAATCAAGGATCAATGCGATTCTCTTTTCCAGTAATTGTATGGTCAAAAATAAATTACGTTCCATATTTGACGCATCCACTACATCGACTACAATGTCCGGTTTTTCCTGAGATAAATAATCAAGAACGATTTTTTCTTCCGGTGAACGTGCATCCACGCTATATGTACCAGGCAAATCGACTACTGAAATAGCGCGTTCGCGGTAATTTGTATAACCAACTTTTTTATCAACGGTAACACCTGGCCAATTACCGATTTTTTGTCTTGCACCTGTTAATTCGTTGAAAATCGTCGATTTTCCTGTATTTGGATTTCCTGTTAAGGCTACAGCCAACACTGCCATTATCGCATTCCTCCTCGGTATTAAACTACTTCAACTTTGATTTTGTCTGCGTCAGCTAATCTCAAAGACAGATTATAAGCTCGCAGAGAAATTGCCATAGGATCGCCCAATGGCGCCGAACGAAGAACCTTGATGACAGTTCCTTTGATAAGTCCCAGACTCATCAAACGCTGTTTCAAATCAGAATGCTCCAAGCTCACAACTTTTACCGTCATTCCCGCTTTTGCCTCTTTTAAAGTCATATATGCTCACCTCAGTTTTGTTGATAACGATTCTTATTATCTTGCTAGGTATTAGCATAAAATATTCCTGCGCTTTTGTCAAGACAATTGATAAATATTATCAGCAAAATAGAGCTTCCTTGGAAAAAAGCATAAAAAAAACGGACCAAGTAAATGGCCCGCTTCGTATGCTTTATTTTGCTAATATTTCTGTTCCTGTTTCTGTGATCAATACGGTTTTTTCCCATTGTGCCGATAGAGAATGATCCTTGGTCGTAACCGTCCAATTATCTTTTTTATCGACGACAACTTTATATTTCCCGGCGTTGATCATAGGTTCTACCGTCAATACCATTCCCGGGACCAGTAACATCCCCGTATCTTTTTTCCCTACATGCGGAACAAACGGTTCTTCATGGAAGCTCTTGCCTACACCATGGCCGCCAAGCTCTGTTACTACAGAATAGCCATTGGCATGTGCATAGGTTTCAACAGCCTCACCGATGTCACCCAAGAAACCCCATGGCTTTATTGCCGCGATGCCTCGTTCCATGCATTCTTTAGCTACCTGCACAAGTTTTTCAGCCTCCGGCGAAACCTGTCCGATCATGAACATCCGCGAAGCATCTGCATAATAACCGTCAAAGATTGTCGTGATATCGACATTTACGATATCACCTTCTTTTAAGATGGTCTTCTTCGATGGAATTCCATGGCAGACAACATCATTTATGGAGATGCATACGCTCTTAGGATATCCTTCGTAATTCAAGCAGGCAGGAATCCCACCTTCTGCTATGATGAAATCATGTGCGAGTTGATCAAGTGTTTCCGTATCGATACCAGCTTTTATATGAGCTGCTATCAAATCAAGGGCCGCATCATTGATAACACCGCTTTTTCGAATTCCTTCAATATCTTTTTCATTATTGATGCTTTTTTTTGGCGGACGAACCTGACTTTTAAATACATCGAATTTGATGCTATCGAGTTTTTCATCAAAACTCAAATGGCATTTTTTATATTTTAGTCCACTACCGCACCAGCATAAATCATTTCTTGTCATTTTCTTTACATCCTTTCAGTATCTTCTTCTATTATAAAACGCTATCCGCTAAAAATGCAAGACTATCCAGTCTCTAACTATTGACAAGCCACTTCGTTTACTATATATTTTTGAGATAGGTGTCAATTCGCCTTGTACCAAGCACAACAAAGGGGTTGCATTATTTTGTCTATATTTAGAAAAAAAGTTTTTGTAAAAGGGATAGTTATAGCCGCTATTTTACTTGTTTTAGCTGTTATAACTATCCTTTTTACGCCATCGGACAGCATTCCAGTCTTAAGTTATCACCAAATAAATGATAAAGACCTTAATCCACTCACGGTAAGCACTAGTGAATTCGATGCCCAAATGAAATATTTATCCGAAAATGGTTATCACACAATTTCGCCGGCACAATTGATTTCGCATTTGGAAGATAATACCGCATTGCCAGATAAGCCGATTGTCATCACCTTTGATGATGGCTATAAAGATAATTATCAAAATGCTTTTCCAATTTTACAGAAATACCATCAAAATGCTACCATTTTCCTTATTTCAGATTACGTCAACACGTATGAAAAGTATTTGACTTGGGATCAAATCAATGAAATGCAGCAATATGGCATCGATTTTGAATCCCATACATTAAGCCACATGGTATTGACTGAGGCAAAATCAGATGCTGAACTAAACGCGCAGCTCATTAAATCAAAAGAAGCCCTCGAATGGCGCTTAGGAAAAAAGATCGAGTACATCGCCTATCCTTGCGGCAACTATAATCGGCATATCATAGAATTGACCAAAGCCGCTGGCTACAAAGGCGCCTTCACGGTAAATTTCGGACGAAGCAAAGTTGGCGATCCGGTTTACGCACTTGACCGTGTTCCTGTATTTGGCTGCAATTCGCACACCTATCTTCGTTTCCGCCTTCGTCTCAAATGCACACAAATCTTTGCTCCACTACAGACCTTCAAGACAAACCTCATTCAAAATAATCACCCATTCCTCGCAAGACTTATCTGGGTGCCTTAATCGCATAAAACAAATGTCGCAGTCTGCTAATAGCAAACTGCGACATTTGTTTTTTACCGAGAAAAAGCAAACACAATCAGAAGCATACCCAGTGCATTGCATTTACGAAATAGACCCAGGCGCCCAGCAAAATAGTATACACCAAACAAGGTACAATCATCGCCTGCAGCAGATCGCCTTCTTTGCCGGTCTGCCCTGTAGCCGTAGCTGCAATCGCAATGCTCTGCGGTGAGATCATCTTGCCGGCTGTCGCTCCAGCACTATTAGATGCCGTAATCCATGTTGGATCCGCACCGATCTGCAAAGCGGTTTGTTTCTGTAAGCCGCCAAACAAAACATTTGAATTTGTATCACTGCCCGTAACAAATGTACCTAACGCACCAATTACCGGTGCAATGAACGGATACAAGCCGCCTGTAAGCTGTGCTAAAGCAACTGCAATATCACCAACCATGCCGGCATATCCCATGATTCTTGCCAAAGCGACAATCGATACAACTGTGATCGTCGTCTTTTGCAACTGTATACAGGTTCTTTTCAAAACAGCTAAAATCTCTGATCCTGAAGCCTTCTGTAAAAGCCCGCCAAGAAGTGCCCCAAGCAAAATGAGCGTTCCTGGCGTCAATATCCAAGGAATATCCAACGGATTCCCACCCGGTCCCGTATAGATGAAAACACTGCTCTTTACCTGTGCCAAAATCTTGCTCAACGCTGGGAAAACCGCAGAATTTGTCCCCAAGATAAAGACAAATAAAAATACGTAAGGCGACCAAGCAACAAACTGCTCATGCAGCGATGTTTTAAACACGGCTTGCTCACTTTTATCTTTTGCATCTTCGGGAAAACGCCAAGCTTTTTTCGGAGGGGCAATCTTGTTATACAAGACGATGGTAATCATAGAAGCTACCGATCCCACAATTGCGGTAAGTTCCGGCCCCATATAAACAGCAATCACAAACTGTGGAATGGCAAAGGCAAAACCTGCCGCTAAAGACATTCCAATAATACCTTTCATTGCTGCAAAACTTTTCGTCATCAAGCGAATCAAAAACAATGGTATGATAATGATAAATGGCGTGAGCTGCAAAACTACAGATAAGGTCAAATTCATCACATCGAGATTCGCTACTTTAGCCAGTGTAATGACCGGAATACCAACTGAACCAAAGGCCACTGGTACCGTATTGGCAATCAGGCACAAAATCGAAGCGAGAAAAGGATTGAATCCTAGTCCGATCAATATAGAAGCCGGGATTGCTACCGCTGTACCAAAACCTGCTGCCGCTTCCAAGAAAGCACCAAAGCCCCAGGCTATGAGCAAAGCCTGAACACGACGGTCGTTAGAAAAGCTTGCCATCAGTCCCTGTATCTTCGACATTGCCCCGGTCTGCAATGTAATATTATACGTAAAGATCGCAGCAAAAATGACCCATACAATAGGCCAAAGTGCTAAAACGGCTCCATCCAAAGCCCCTCTCGCTGCTAATTCTACTGGCATCTGCCAACCAATAATCGCTAAAAACAAACTAAGTATTAAGGCTATAAAACAACTTTTATGTGCTGCCATTTTCCATATCCCTAAGCTTGCCAAAAGCCATAATAACGGGAGAAAAGCAACGAGTGCCGATAAACCAATTCCAAACGGGTGCGCTATAACCTGCCACATATAATTCCCACCTTTTTTAGTTATCATCAAGCATGTTTTTTTGTTTCAATTCTTAATTTTCTCAATAATTTGCAAACTATAGAAATTCCCAGTCATACAGATCTCTGTATATCAATCATATGCCTCCTTATCATTGGTCATACCAATTTATTATTTAAATTATATTTCTTATTCAAAAATATGTCAATCAATAAAAATCAATTAATATTCGGATAAAATAAACCAAGATTATCTTTTTATTCATTTTATTTATCTCAATTGTTTAAATACATATATTTTTTTAAATTTTCTGTTGTATTTATTACTTTTAGGTTCTAGTTTATTATCTATATTAATCAAATCATATGTTTTATTAATTATTTTTTTATTTCGTTACACCAAAAACAGGCAGATTGTTTTTCAACATCTGCCTGCAATCAAATATTTTTTTATATGCTAAACTCTAAACTGACGTATTTCTAATTGCAGCTCTTCAGCCATTTGTGCCAAAGCCCGACTTGAAGTAGCAATTTCTTCGATTGCCGCTGATTGTTCTTGCGTTGCTGCAGAAACCGTCTGCGTTTCCCCTACGGTACTACGACTGACATTTGCAATCTTTTCGACCGACTCTACAATTTGTTTACTGCCGCCCGCCATTTGCTGAACCGCGACCGATATGTCTTCGACCTGCGTTGAAACTGCGGTAACGAGTTCGACGATTTTCTCAAAATTGTTTCCTGCAGTATTTACGATTTCTGTTCCTGCTTTCACATCTTTGACACTGTCGTTCATCGCTAAAACGGCTTGACCCGTATCCGAACGTATTTCATGGATGATCTCTGCAATCTGCTTAGCTGCACTTTGAGATTGTTCCGCCAATTTCCGAACCTCCTCAGCGACCACGGCAAAGCCTCGCCCCTGCTCGCCAGCACGCGCCGCCTCAATCGCAGCATTCAATGCCAATAAATTGGTCTGCCCGGCAATTCCTGAAATCGCATCTATGATTTGCCCGATTTCCTGTGAACGACCGTTCAGTTTATCGACAGTATCAGCAACCAACAAGGAAGATTGCTGAATCGATGCCATCTGCACAACGGCCTGGCGTACAATCGTGCTTCCCTCTTTAGCCGATTTTGCGGTTTGTTCGGTTACACCGGCGACCATGGTAGTATTTTTCGCTGCTTGGTCAAGTCCCGTCGACATTTCTTTTACGACATCGGCTGCTTCATTAGCCGAATTCATCTGCTGCGCTGCACCATGAGCAACTTCCGTGATTGACTGCGCCACTTGGCCCGAGGCTTGTGCCGATTGATCTGTGCTCGCCGTGAGCTGCTGAGAAGAAGACGCCAGCGTTTCAGCTGAAATAGCAATTTTTTTAAGCACGCTGCCCACTTTTTCCACCATTTTTTCTACAGCTCTTGCCAAATCACCAATCTCATCCGCATTTTGCAAAAATCGTGCCTCAACCTTAAACGAAAAATCTCCATCTGCAACTTTGTTTAATGCAGATACCGCTAATTTAAGCGGCACACTTACCGATTTTGTAATTTTAAAAGCAGTCACCGCACCGATCACAATAGCAATCCCCGTCATCAAAAGCATTACCATCTGTGCAGTGGCCCCCGCTGCCTGCGCTTTATCAAAAGACTCGTTCATTTTCTTTTCTCGATAGCTTCTATATTCTTCTACCTTATCGCGGATTGCTGCCGCAGCTGGGGCAAGCTCATTGGACATCAGCGGAACCACAGCCTCCAAATCCCCCTCACGTTTCAGAGGAATTACCTTTTCAGCTACAATTTTCTTGTACCGGTTATCCAAAGTTTCTATATCTGCTATATACTGCTTGTCTTCTGGTGTCGCTGCAACGGATGCTAAGTATTGGCGACTTTCCCGATCTTCTTTATCGAGCTTATTGTACTGATCGAGATATGAGGTTTGCCCCCCAATCAAGAATCCTCTTACAGATGCAACTTCCAGACCATTATTGATGGCAAGCCTGTTCGTTTTCTCCAACAAACCCAAATCCACATCTTGCATCGCATTCGTACTGGCATTCATATTTTTAATCAAATAAACGCCGAAACCACTTGAAATCATCATAATAAGTAAAACGACCAAAAAACCTGCTGTAATTCTGGCACCGATTTTCATAATTACTCCTCCATTTGAATAAAAATATAAATCTATGCTCCTATTTACTTTCAAGATACGACGGACTCATCCGTAAATCCTGTCGCAGAGGATATTATTTATTGAAACTTCCGACAACTTACACAATTTTACTTTTAAGTCTTTATTTGGCGCAAAAAAACAGGCAAATCACCTGTTTTTTCCTTACCACGTCGAGCTAATGCCAACATTTACTCAACCGTGCTTATTTCCACCAAATTTGTATGCTGCGGATTGCCAAAAGCCAATGGTGTCGGATGATATTTCGTCAACACATTGGTGCAGCCACGGCGATCGACTCCATCCTTATCCGGACTCCACCACGCACCTTGCGGAACAGACACCACCCCCGGCATGATCCTAGGTGTCACTTTTGCCGGTAAGACCATACAACCTCTACTGTTAAACACTTTTACCAAGGCCCCGGATACAATCTTTCTTTTCAGCGCATCATTGGGACTGATCCAAACTTCTTGCGGTGCGATCTCGTCTAACCAGCTGCTGTTATCAAATGAAGAATGTACTCTCTTTTTATAATGGTGTCCAATGCATTGCAAAGGATAGCGTTGTCTAAGAGGATCCTCCGGCCCCTCCCATGCTTTTATATATTTAGGGATCGGGGGGATTTCTTTAGGTTTGTTCATCTTCCATAAACGAGAGGAAAAGATTTCTATTTTTCCTGACGGAGTCGGAAAAGGATATAGCTCCGGCTGCTCAATCTGCTGCCGAAAAGCAATATCCGGTTCATCATAATGACGGCGATACACTCCTGCATTCTTTATCGTTTCGAATTGCGGAAACTCCGCATCGTTTCGCCGTGTCTCATCAACTATATAACGAAGCCATTGTTCATGCGTCTTGCCTTCCGTAAATTCATCTTTTAATCCCAGGCGTTCAGACAGATCCGTAATCCAATCATAGCCATTACGGCACTCTGCTGGCGGCTCGACCGCCTTATTCAAATATAGGACATAATCGCCATACCCCCAAGGCTCAACCATATCCTCTCGTTCCATGAACGTGTCTGCAGGTAAAACAATATCTGCATAGTTAGAACTCGGCGTAAGGAAATGTCCATTGTCGACAATGAGTTCCGCCAAAGATTCATCCGCCAAAAGCTTTGCCGTCGCGTTTGCATCCGAATGTTGATTGACCAAGCAGTTGCCGCCCAAATTAAAAATCAGCTTGATACTGCTCGATAGCTTCTCTACGCCCTTAACACCCGCTTCAGCACCAAGCTCTTGTCCATGTGTAAGCACATCGGGCCAGGTAAATACAGAAATCTTTGCCCGGCAAGGATTATTAATCGGAATAGATGCCAAATTTATTTTTCTTGCCGGGCCCGCATAACCAGATGCCCATCCACCCGCAACACCAATATTTCCGGTCATTGCTGCCAAAACACTGCCCGTACGGACAATTTGTTCTCCATAAGCATGTCTTTGCGGACCATATCCTTGTATAAGTGCGCCCGGTCGATCAAGTGCATAGCTGCGTGCCAATTCAATTATTTTCGCACGGGGAATCCCCGTGATTTTCTCTGCCCAGGCCGGCGTCTTCTCTATTCCATCACCTGATTGTCCAAGTATATAGGCTTTATATGAACTGCCTTCGGGAGCCTCTCGCGGCAAGTGTTCTTCGTCAAATCCCAGACAATACGTATCCAAAAAATGTTGATCGCAAATTTTTTCGCTAATCATGACATAGGCCATAGCCTCAAGCAATGCACAATCGGTAGTAGGCTTTATCGGTATCCATTCATCAGCTAAGGATACAGCTGTGCTCGAATACATAGGATCGATACATATAATTCGAGCCCCTGCCTCCTTTGCAAGCTTTAGATAATAGGATGTATTGGTTCCATGGATCGTCTCTGCCGGGTTCCAGCCGAGCAAAATGATCAGCTTGGAATTGACCCAGTCCTCCCGGCTGCTGCCTGTTTGATTCGTACCGAACATATACGGAGTAGCTGCCTTTGTACAGGCCGTACTATATGTACCGTAATAAGACAGGAATCCTCCATACATCCCCAGCAGCCTTTGCATCCAAATGCGCTCCGATAATTTGCCGGCATTTCCTGTAGCATAGTTCAAGTAGATTGCTTCCGGTCCATATGATTCCATGATTTTTTTTATTTTTTTGGCAATGCTGTCCATTGCCTCATCCCAGCTTATTCGTTCAAATAAGCCTTCCCCTCTTTTACCGACACGCCTCATTGGGTACTTAAGCCGATCTGGATGATACATATAATCACGATAAGCACGGCAGCGCAAGCAGCCTCGAAGCTGCGGATTTCCAGGCGTATCAAAAGCTGCATCATCCGTTGAAATCTTGACGACCACCCCATTTGAAACATGCGCTTTCAATATGCACCGCCCGCCGCAATTGAGCGCCCCAGCTGTTAAAACAATTTTTTCTTCATTGTCCATTTTTACTGAACCGCCCCTCAAAATTTGCTCTTGACAACACTGTTGCGTTTGGATGCGGGCGTATAATCAGTGCCGGTTCCGTCGATTCAACCGCCGGCATACCTTCTATTTGCTCTGTCTTTCCATGTATTTTAATTAAATCATCGAGCGCCCCATGCTTCAATGCCCGCATCGGGCAGGCTGCAACGCAGGCAGGCGGCTCATTTAGAGCCAACAGATCTTCACAGAAATCACACTTAGCAGCTTTTTTCGCAGCACAATCATATTGCATCGCTTGATAAGGGCAAGCCACCTTACAAGCCTTACAACCGATACATTTTGCCCGATCAATCAAAACAAGCCCATCGGCCGCCCTTTTGCTCAATGCCTTCGTCGGGCAAACCGCCACACAAGCAGGCTTTTTGCAATGGTTGCAACTCATCGATAAAAAAAACGCAAAGATATCTTGCACAATCGCTTCACCATCTTGTCGATAGCTGCCGCCCGCATACTCCTTCACGGTTCTATAGACCTGCCCTTGCTTTAAGTTATTTTTATCCTTGCAGGCAATCTGACAAGTGCCACAGCCTGAACAATATTTTTGATCAAAATAAAATGCCCATTGTTTCATTTTCTCACAACCTCATTTTTCTTTTGAAATAGCTTCCCTCAGCCCTTGCTATTTGACAAAATCTTAAAGTCAATTTTACTATCTTATCTATGTATTGACAAGATAACAACCTCTCCATTTGGAATTCGTCCCCAAAATATCTTTCATGCAATTTCATTTCGTCCATTCCTTTAGCTTACTTGGGCTATTTTTCTCATTTATTGTGCACATTCGCTTACAATATTTTTTTAAAATCCGTCACAAGTGCCGCCGCGCCTATGTCCAAGCAGTTTCATCGTTCTAAATTATCTCCAAATGATTTTCAAATAATTTTCAAATAAAACTTTTACTTTTCTACCATATGTTGTATTATATATTTATAATTGAATTAAATAATTTTATCAAATCTAGTATCTATAAAATTGAATATATTCTTCGACTTCATTTTTAGTTTTCCCAAAATACAAACTAAACTGAAGTATGTATATTTAATTTTCATATATATTGGATTGGAAAGGTCAGCAAAAGGATTTGAATTTAATGTAATGAAAAAGGAAAAATCATCACAAAGCTTTTATCGTTGCCTAAGTTGTTGTTTGATTGCTTGTTTTATTTTTTCTATTCCATTTATTTCCCACGCTTCGCCGCCTAAAAATATCGGAATCACCACCTTCAAGAATATGACCGGGCGGCATGGTCTCGAACAGATATTGATGACAGCTATGTTATCAGATATATCTCAGAACCCTGATTTTCATATCATAGACCGTATTAATCTAGGAGATATTTTAAATGAACAAGGGCTTAGCCGCACAGGAATCGTAGATAAAAGCAGCAGCGTCCAAATGGGGCGAATCAATGGCATCAGTTATTTGATTGCCGGCACTGTTTTAGAAACATACAGCACGCTCTTATCAGACCGCAAAAAACCAACTGTTGGCGTGTCTATCTTTTGGGAAGTCATCGATACCACATCTGGTACAGTGGTTTTGGCAGATACAACGATAGGCTCTGTGGACAAAATCCTTGTCAAAGGCAAGGACAAACAAAAAACCTGGCTGATGCCGCCAGGAGCTTACGCTTCAGCAATACAAAATGCTTCAGCAAAGATATGTACCGAGATGGATAAAAAATTAAATGCCCCCGCACTTACCGTGCACATTGCCAGCATCTATGGGAACACAGTATATCTTGACGCCGGTACCAATAAGCAAATCCTTCCCGGGCAAATTTTCATGGTTTATCAAGAAGGTGCGTCTATACGTCATCCGATAACAGGAGAAGTTCTCGGCAAGGAAAGCAAGCTTCTCTGTAAAATCATGCTGAACAATGTAGAGAACAAAATCTCGTCAGGTGTGATTATCGATGGCGATTTGCATAATGTAAAAATAGGCGATAACGTCGTAAGGCAATGAAGAAAAACATATTCATTGCCCAAAAGCTTTTTTCCCGCAAAACACTTGCCCTGCTCCTGGGAATTTTCTTATGGATGATGAATTCTACAGGCTTTGCAGCGGAGTGTGTTGTCGAGGGCAGCGGCGCTACGGAAAATGCCGCTCTTCAAGATGCCTTTCGCAAAGCATTGGAAAGCACCTACGGTGTACAAGTTGAAAGCAATACGTATGTAATAAACAGCATATTGATCAATGACAGGACTCATTCTCATACAAGCGGACATATCAAAAAATATGAAATCCTCAGAAAAGAAGTTGAAGACGATCTTTATTTCATAAAAGCACGGGTGTTTGTCGAAGCAAATAATGAAACAACATCGGTTGCTGTCGATAAAGCCAAGGCACAACAATCGCAAATGCTAAATGCCCATATTGGCATTCTCGTATTAGGTCAGTCCCCCGGAAAAGAAGTAGTCGACATCACTGCCGAAAGCACAATTGCCAATAGTTTACGGGCGGCCGGTTTCTCGCAAGTGACCAGCATAAGTCAGCTGCCCGCAGCTCCGACTGCAGCAACCAGTGCTTTGCCTAAATCGCCTGTAATACCAGGACCCAAAAACTATGCAGAGCAACCTTCTTTTGACTATATCTTAAAAGCGAATATGATTTATAATTCGATTCCCACTGGTTTTTCTACACAAATACCGATTGAATCCATCAACGCTGCCTTGACGGCAAACATCATAAAAGGCGACACGAATGATCTTCTCGAAGAGTGCCATTATGAAGCAAGCGGCGTCGATATCAACAAAACGGCTGCTGTCGAAAGTGCTGCCTACAAAGTCGGCGAATCAGCTGGTGATGACTTAGCAAAAAAGCTTCTCGATTATGCCAGTAAATCTGCTGATCGTTACACTTTATACATCAGTCACCTAAAAAGTTTTACGAGTCTAACCTTATTTAAGGAGTCCTTAAGTTGTCTGCCAGAGGCGGAAAATATTTCCGTTCGCTCTTATGCTGACAACGCCGCCATCATCGATCTCCTTTTCCATGGAGACAACCAGTCGTTAGCCTACTATATTACACAAACAGCCAGTGGCAGCGCAACCATCGACAAAATATCAAATCATGCAATCTATTTAACCGTTCAATAAAAGCTTAGAAAAGGAAGGTGCTTTTTATGAAAACATTACGTACACTCTTATTATGCCTCTCCATGCTATTTGTATCGCAATCCTGCTTTGCCTTAGGCATTGACTGGAACAGCAACGTCATTACCGCTACCGGCATCGGCAGCGCACCAGAGTCTGTAACCCAGGCCGGACAAGCATCTGCCTTAGCTCGCAGAGCAGCCGTTGTCGATGCCTATCGAAATCTCGCCAGTATCGTCTACGGCGTCGAGATCGAAAATCAGACCACCATCGCTCAGTTAGCAGTAAAAAGCGATACGATCAAGACCGCCGTCAGTGGTGCTATAAAAAATGCACGAATCATTGACGAAAATGATTTATCAAACGGAAATTATCAAGTTACCGTCAGCATGCCGCTTTTTGGACCCAATAGTCTCTCAAGTGCTATCGGAAGGACAAAAGGCATGGTTGATCAAGACGCTCCTGTTGAAGCAGTCGACAATTTTGCCGTACCGCCTGTCGAACAAGCAGCTCCAACCCCTGCTGCGCTCACGCCGATCCCGGCGGCAACAACACCTGTAGTCCCACCGGTTGTTACACCGCCAGTCGCTCCTACAGGAGCTTTCACCGGCCTTGTAATCGATTGCCGCGGCTTAGGTATCGAACGCTCGATGGCACCAAATGTTGTAGATGTTGACGGCCGGATCATCTATAGCTCCAAAAACATCACCGACAGCAACGTCATCCGCCATGGAATCGTAACCTATTCTACAGATGATAATCCAAAAAGTCTTGCAAATGCTGGCACACAGCCTTTAATCATAAAAGCAACAGCTCTATCTGACTTCCATCAAAATCCTATGATTTCAAAGTCAGATGCAGACAAAGTACTGTTAGCTGTACAGCAATACGATTTTCTTAAAACCTGTTCGGTAATGTTCATCCAATAATATGCTTTTAGCAGAAATAGAAAAATCTCCCGAAATCATTCAGGAGATTTTTCTATACTTGCATGTACTTGTCCGATCAATCATAGATTGATCCGTTGCAATCATTAAGCGCCTTCTGTCTTGGCCAGCACATAATTCGGACGAATAAAAACAATTCCCATGTGCTCTAACATTCTCGTGACTCCGCGAATAGAATAATGATATCCAAATTCCCGCTCTACATAAGCACCGATCAGCTGCGCCGTCCAATGTTGCCGGTTTGGGAAATCAACCTCGACGGGGTTTCTATGCAAAACTGTCTGCTTGAGCTTTTCCCGCTGCTCGGGGGCCAAGCGCGGCGGCCTGCCAGGAATAGACTTATCCTGGATTCCAGCCAAACCTGCAGCTTTGTATGCACGATGAATATTAGAAACCGTTATAGCTGTTACTCCCATAGCATCTGCTACATCCTTTCCAGTTTTACCCGAAAGGAACAGATAGAGAATTCTATAACGCCTTTGAACACGTGGTACTTTTTCCCTGTTTATCGCATCCTTAACAATTGCCAGCTCTTGTGGTGTAGCTCGCATTTTCATCTGACTTCTCATCCTTGTCATCCGTTTATTCATCCATGGTTAAAAAGCATGTTTTAGTTATATCGGCAAATCTAACAAAAAACTTAACATTTTTCATGAAGTTTCTTGTTTATAATCGCTGTTAAAGTTTATTTTCCTGCTTCATTTTACCGCTGCCCACCTAGGCGGCGATTTTTTTATTGCATAGCGTCAAAATCTATTTTTATTTAATTTACCACAGCTTTCTTTAAAATATCTTTGCCTTAATCAAATGATATCACTTTGTTTTTATCAAATCAAATCTTTCCTCGTTTTTCTCTGCCTGCATATGAAAGCCTCATCTACATATCCTGCCTATAAGAAAAAGGTTCCGGCTAAAACCGGAACCTTTTCTCATTATATCATTCCTACTACTTGCTCTACAAAACCCGCTGAATATGCAAGCCCAAAAGCCCTATTTCCTCTTTTGCAATAGCCGTGCCAAGATCGATTGACATAGCCTGGCAAATCTTTTCTGCCAAGGCATACGAAGCCGGGAAGCTCTGTTTTGCATAACTTTCCATATCCAAATTCACCTGTTCGCCCTTGCGTATACGAGCAATCATATAACGTATATGGCTGACCAAACGGTTATACCCCAAAGAATTGCGCACGAACTTCTTATCCAGGGCAGTTTCGATTTGTTCAACCGTCTTGGCGACAATTTTAGCTGCATCCAGGCTTTCTGCGATATTTTCATTGGATAAGCCCGCATGGATGTGCAAGGTGATATAACCAGCTTCGTCTTCTGAAATCTCTATCCCGGAAAGTTCCTTGATGATTTTTCTGCCGCGTTCAGCCACCTTATATTCATCGGGAAACATTGTCATGATATCTTGGTGAAAAGGATTCGGTAATTCCTTTCCCTCTTGCGCTCGCTTAACAGCCAAGGCAATATGATCTGCCATTGGCAAAAATATATCATGATTGACCTGCTCAAATTGCAGCTCAGCTTCATCGATGATCCTAGCCGTGATTTCTATATACATTGGAGCGATTCCATTGACCATCTGTAAGGCCGATATATTTCGCCGAGAAACCAGTTCATAAATTTTCGCATCTTTTATATCATCAAGTCTTTCACCTGATTTTTTGCAAAAACCAATCCCTTTTCCGAGCAAAATGACTTCCTTGTTATCTTCATCCAATGTCAATAGGCCATTATTGTTCAGAACTTTAACTATCCGATACACGGTAAAAACTCCCCCTTACAGGTAACCATATCCTATTTATTATACATTATAATGAAGAAAAGGTCATCTTTCGAGGGAGCTTTCTTTACCTAAAAATATCTTTGTTCTTTGCCCTGATAACCCGTCTTAAAACGACGCAACACAATCTAAGGCCTTAACGATTCCAGCCTTTTCCATATGAATTTCCTGACCTTCTTGCAATCCGGTAAAGACGACTAAACAAGCATCTGATGTAGCGTTCTTTTTGATATAATCTACGTCAAACTGCATGATCTTTTCACCTTTTTTGATTTGCTGGCCATTTTCAACAAATACCTCAAAGCCTTTACCTGCCAGGTTTACTGTATCTACGCCAATGTGCAGGAGATATTCGGTTCCATCCGAAGACTTCAAGCCAATTGCATGCTTTGTCTCAAAAACGAACATGACCTCGCCATCAGCCGGAGCTACAACATTGCCATCAGTTGGTGTCACAAAGTATCCATCGCCCATCATTTTGCTGGCAAAAGCCTCATCAGGAGCTTCCGATATTGGCTTTACTTCACCATTGAACGGAGACAAAAGTTCATGTTTTTCCTGGCTTACGTTTGCCTTTTCCATCGGAGCAACTGGTGCCTTAAAAGTTTCACTGACAACTTCGTCTTCATCTGAAGCATTCTCTAGATATTCTTCAAGATTTGCTTTTACGACCGTAACCTTAGGTCCATAAATAACCTGTACGCCCGTGCCCTTGACGACAACACCTACCGCACCTGTCTGTTTGAGTAATTTTTCATTGACCTTGTCGGCATCCGCTACCGAGCAACGCAATCTTGTTGCACAACAATCAACAGAAGTGATGTTCTTTTTGCCGCCTAAACCGACTGCAATCGCAATGCTCAGTTCGTCACTAGCCTTGCCATCTGCATTTCCTGCCGCTTTTTTAGCGTTTACATCGGCTTTGGTGAAGAGTTTTGTTTCTTCATCATCATCTTCTCTACCAGGAGTTTTAAGATTGAACTTCTTGATCAAGAAACTGAAAATGAAGTAATAGAGGAAGAAATAAACGATACCTACTGGAATGATATAAAGCCAGCTGGTTTTATCATTTCCCTGCAAGATACCGAAAATGAACAAATCCAATAATCCGCCGGAAAAAGTCAAACCGACTGCGATATTGAGCATATGAGCAATCATATACGCTGCACCGGCAAGTACAACCTGTACATAAAACAGCATAGGTGCTACAAACAAGAACGAAAACTCGATTGGTTCAGTGATCCCTGTGAGCATAGAAGTCAAAGCTGCAGAAAGAAGCAAACCACCAGCGATTTTTTTCTTCTCCGGTCTTGCACAACGATACATCGCAAGCGCTGCCCCCGGTAAACCAAAGATCATGAAGATGAACTCACCGGAAAAATATCTCGTCGCATCTGCATTGAAATGCGTTACATTCGGTGAAGCCAACTGAGCGAAGAAGATATTTTGACCACCTTGGATCAAATTGCCATCTACGACCATGCTGCCACCGACAGCGGTCTGCCAGAACGGCAGGTAAAATACATGATGCAGACCAAACGGAATCAATGCCCGTTTTATGATCCCAAAAATAAGTGTTCCAAAATAACCAGTCCCAGTAACCAAACCGCCTAAAGCGAAAATTCCGTTTTGAACGATTGGCCAAAGAAAATACATGACAATTCCGACTCCGACATAAACAATCGTCGAAATGATCGGCACGAATCTAGATCCACCAAAGAACGATAAAGCATCTGGCAAGACGATCTTATGGTAGCGATTGTGAAGTGCAGCTACGCCAAGGCCGACGATGATGCCGCCGAAAACGCCCATCTGTAAGGTAGGTATCCCGCAAACATTGGCAATCGTTCCTTCGAGGACACCCGGGCCGACTTTACCATTAGCTAACACCTTTCCCGTCAAAACGAGAACCGAGTTAATGGATACATGCATGACAAAAAATGCAATCATCGAGGCAAGTGCGGCTACTTCTTTTTCCGCCTTTGCCATGCCGATAGCAACCCCGACAGCAAAGATAATCGGTAAATTATCAAAAATAGCGCTGCCGGCTTTACTCATGATGACCAGCAATGCATGTAAGATCGTACCATCGCCAAGGAAGCTCTCCAGCCCATAGGTAGAGATAGTCGTGGCATTAGTAAATGAACTGCCTACGCCAAGCAGAAGCCCGGCTACTGGCAAAATTGCGATTGGGAGCATAAAGCTTCTGCCAACGCGCTGAAGCACACTAAAAATTTCGTCTTTCATTAAATCAGACCTTTCTTGGTTACAAACAAAAAAGGCATCAACTATACCTCCATCTGCCAAATGACAGCTGGAGAATAGTTAATGCCTGCATGATCAGTAACACACTATAATATTTATTGCAATGTTAGGATATCCTACTTTTTTAAGTTTGTCAATAGACAGTATTCGAATAATCACAACAATAATAAAAAGTTTAAATATTCTATTTTCAATAGTCTGCAATATCTTTTAAGCGGCTTAGCAATCGGTTTCTATTTTCTCTCCTATAAAAACTTTATTCTTTTTGGATGAAACATATTGAACATTTTGTTGATTTTATAGCTGCGAATGGTTAGAATAAGAAACATATATAGAAAGGTTCAATGCCATCTATATAAATTTAAGTGTCAGGTGGTAATCATGATGGACAGCCAAACATCCTATGGAACATTATTTGATATCTGCTCTCCAAGCTATTATAAAGATCATGTACTTGAAAGCTGTGTGCTGCAAAAAAGGAGTGTCCTTCGTACACCATATGGCGAACTCATTCCACATTACCGTGAAGAAGACCTGCGTCACAAATATATTCCCTCCGTTGTATTTTATGCGAGTGGAAAATTAAAAAGCATCACATTAAACGAAATCACGCCCATTGAAACGCCGCTGGGAAAAATCCCTGCCGAATTCATTACGTTCCACGAAAACGGCACCCTAAAAAAAATCTTTCCGCTAAATGGGAAAATATCTGCATATTGGACCGAAGACATGGAAGCCGAGCTCGCAAAGCCCCTCGCCTTCAACTTCGCCTTTGCTGCCTTCACCAAAAAAATCATCAGTCTTACCTTTTATAATACAAAAGCGCTCAAAAGCCTCACACTCTTTCCCGGTGAGACCATCGACATCACCACTGACCTTGGTGTCATCTCAGTAAAAACAGGCTTTTCTTTGTATCCAGACGGGTCGCTAAAATCCATCGAACCGGCAAAACCAGCTAAAATAAAAACCCCGATTGGCGAACTTCGCGCCTTCGATCCCCTAAGCATAGGTATTCATGCCGATACGAATTCTCTCGAGTTTGGCGAAAATAAACAGCTTAAAAAGGTAAAAACCTTGAACAACATTGCCATTTTCAATGAAAAAGGCGAGCAAATCCATGCATTTTCGCCCTTCAAGAAGCGCAGCCCGCTTGACGATGATATCTATTTTTCATTGCCGCTCCAACTCGAATTCAACAAAGATTCTCTGACCATCGAGCACGATGCCAAATATTCCTTTAAGCTTTCAAACCACAAATTTTTCATCTCTGCCTAGTTAAAACATAAACAGGTAACAAAGAAAGGGAATGCTGCCCCTTAAGCATTCCCTTTCTTTGTGCTATAATCAAATATAGATTTAACATGATATTTACGGGATATTTTTCATTCTCACTTTACAAGAGGAGCGCATTTCATTGATACAATACAGAAACACCCAATACCACTGCCCTATGGAATTGACCTTGGCTCTCATCGGCGGCAAATGGAAAGCCTTGATTTTATGGCATTTGGGAGAAAACATTTTACGATCAGGCGAATTAAAACGGCTGCTGCCAGAAATCACACCAAAGATGATGAGCCAACAGCTCAAAGAACTCGAAAGCAATGGCTTTGTCAATCGCATCGTCTATCCACAAGTGCCACCGAAAGTCGAATACACCCTGACGGATTCTGGAAGGAACATCCTGCCGGTCTTAAAGGTAATGTATCAGTGGGGCCTTGATTACATCGACAAAACCGACGACATCATCGAATGCTGACCTGATGGTATCGAGCATCATTCTTTCTTATCTCAATCTAGACACAAATAAACAGCAGGCAATTAAGAAATCCATCTTAATTGCCTGCTGTTTTTGTTTACGATAATAAGATTTTTTCAAACCAACTTCGTTTTTTCTCAGGAAAAAACTTTTACGCGGTCTTCAATCGTCATTTTTTCAATGTCTTTTGGTCCCTGTACCGGCTGGCCAAATGGCATCTGTCCAAGCAATTTCCAGGTTGACGGTACGGAGAATTTTTCTTTTACCGCATCATCGATCAATGGATTATAATGCTGTAAATTGGCTCCAAGACCAAGATCTGACAAGGCTGTCCATACGGCAAACTGCGCCATGCCATTGGCTTGTTGTGCCCATATAGGGAAATTATCTGCATAGGCTGCAAACTGCTTTTGCATAGCTTCAACAGTTTCGGTTTCATCAAAGAACAATACCGTACCGTAAGCGGCAGCAAAACCATTGAGTTTTTCTTCTGTCGGAGCAAAATTTTCTGCTGGCACAATTTTTTTCAGGATATCTTTGGTGATTTGCCAGATTGCATCGTGATTTTCCCCTAAAGCGACAACAACACGTGTCGACTGCATATTAAAGGCTGATGGCGCTTCTTGTACCATTTTTTTGATCTTCTCAACAATCAATTCCGGTGCAACCTGAATTTCCTTGCTCAATGTGTAATTCGTGCGACGAATGCTTACTGCTTCTTCAAATGATTTCATCTTCAAAACCCCTTTTATTTATTATTTTTATAAATTTTTTCTCAGCCAAAAACATAGCTGGTCATCGATAAGGCTCCCATAGTGCTTCCTTCATTGAAAACGGATACTTTATCTGTCTCATCGGCTGCGCCTAATGCATATAAGAGCGGATAAAAATGTTCCGGTGTAGAAAAAGACATCTGCGCTATTTTTCCGGCTTTTTGATACTCTATCACAGCCTCATAATCACCAGCTTGAACTTTATCTTTGATGTAACCATCAAATTCATCAGCCCAATCATAGCCCTTTTCCATATTCCAGTCCACTCTTGCCAAATTATGGACGACATTGCCACTGCACAGAATCAATACATCTTTCTCCCTTAGGGCCTTGAGTTCCTGCCCCATTTGAAAATGTTCTGCTGCACTCGCCGCCCGGTTGACACTCAACTGATATACAGGGATATCTGCTTTTGGGTAGGCTCTATGCAAAATAGACCAACTGCCATGATCGATACCCCAGGTATTATCCGCCACAACATCTCTTGTCAGCAGGTTTTGGGTGTGCTGCGCCAGTTCAGGTGCTCCTTTGACTGGATACTTCACTTGGTACAACGCTTCGGGGAAGCCATACATATCATAAATCTGTTTCGGCTCAGCTGCCGTGCTGACGCGAGTTCCCTCGGTGTACCAATGCGCTGAAATCGCTAAAATAGCTTTAGGCTTTGGTATAGAATCCGCCAAATGCCCCCAGGCCAACGAATATTTATTTTCCTCTATCGCATTTAACGGTGAACCATGTCCTACGAATAAAACCGGCATTTTTTTCATCCTGATCATCCCTCTCTATTTTAATCCTTGTTGTTTTTGCTGCAAAAATACCCTAGCACCGAATTATCAAGTGCATATAAGCGGCTGCCCGAAATAATCAAGGCAACTGCAGCTGCGATGATCATGATATCGTATTCATAACCGCCAACAAAACCTGCATTGAATTTCACAGTGAATATTGCCCCTAGCATGATGGCACAAATGCCGAGACTTGCCAGTCTTGTCAATAATCCAAGCAGCAGGCAAATTCCCGCTCCAGTTTCAATCGCTGTCACCACATATGGTAAAAATGCCGGTAACCCACTAGCCGCAAAATATTTTACGATTCCATCGAACCCCATGATTTTTTGTATTCCGTGTGTAATGAAGGTAATTCCCAATACCAGCCTTATCACCAACAAACTAACTTCATAATATTTTTTATCCATTCTAAAAAACCTCACTTTTTTAATTTATATTTCAAAAAGATTCAAAAGTCACATACTCACCAATTGGTTTGCGATAGCCCCTCAGTCTCTTTTTACTTTCATCTTCCTTGCCCATGGCAATCAACAGTATCGGTTCCAAATGCTCGGGTATATGAAACACTTCGCACATCTTGTCTGCATCAAAACCAATCATCGGGCAGGTATCCCAGCCTTTATCTTTTGCCAGCAGCATAAACAACATTGCCGATAAAGATGCATTGCGGATTGCCTCATCTTTTTGAAAGCGAAGGCCGCGGCTTTCGTATAGTTTATTGATATCATCTATGATTTTCTGATATTCAAAGTCTTTATAGATCCCAAGGTTCAACATGCCAGAATAAATATTCTCTGCTTTTTTATAGGCATCTTTATCTCCCAAGACCAGAATCGCAGCCGAAGCGGTATGGATTTTATACTGCTTGAAAGCGGCTTCGCGCAAGAGTTCTTTGCGCTTATCGTCGGTGACAACCAGATAATGGGCATGCTGCAAATTAAAACAAGATGGTGCCAGCCTGAGCTCTTTAAAGATTTCATCAAAATCTTCTTGCGGAATTTTGACTCCTTCAAGAAAATTATTGGCAGAACGCCGTGTCTCAACAATTGTGTGTAAATCAGCCAAAATCAGCACTTCCTTTTTGTTTTCTAATAACTTTTAAAAACTTAATAACTTTATGTAACAATAATATACCAGCATACTTACTTTTGTCAAGTAAGTATGTTATTATTAGATAAAGGAGTTGAATAATCGTGGTTAATTTTTCCTTATGTCCGAGATATGAAGTTGCCTTTGATTTGTTGGGCAAAAAATGGACAGGGCTCATTATCCGCTCTTTGTTAGATGGTCCGAAACGCTTCTCTGATTTGACAGAAATCATTTCCAACATAAGTGCAAAGGTATTGGCTGATCGAATGAAAGAGCTGGAACAGCTAGGCATCATAACAAGGAATGTCTACCCTGAGATCCCGGTGAGAATCGAATACGACTTGACCGACAAAGGCCGTGATCTCAAAACTTCCCTTGATGAAATACAGCAGTGGGCCGAAAAATGGATTGTCCTCAAAAGCAACTAAAAAACAGGCAGGTTACCTCAAAAAACAACGAGGGAATCTGCCTGTTTTTAGTTATCGCCGAAAAAAAATAGAGTCGGTCTTCAATTTAAAAGACCGGCTCTATTTCTTTATCGCAAAGCCATCAAGTTCGCGCCAATTTTTTCAATGAGCTGCTTTGTATTTAAAACGAGTTGCTCAATATCGGATGCTTTGGCATCATCCAAATGCAGTCCAACAGATACGAGTACAGAAGCATTGCTCGTTGCCGCCAAATACAAGGAAGCTTCTCTGGCCAAGCCATCTTCCTTATGTCCGTTTACACAAAGGACCGATGCAGTCGCTGATATTTCAGGGGTGCCGGTAAGGCTCGGGCGAGAAACTGCCAAGGCAGCCGCACCAATATGGGCTTTGCCTCCCGTTATGATTACCGCCAAATCCTGCCCGCAAAAAGTAACCACCGCTGTAATTTTGTACGGTTCGACGCCAGAAGTCAATAGCAAAGGACTCATTCCATGTATCCTTTCCATGGCTGAAATGCCTTATACTGGAGACCAAATTGCATCAGTATTTTTCCTACAATATGAGCAATCTGCTTTTCTACAGAATCTGCTCCATTATAAAAGGTCAGCATCGGCGGTACCACCTTGCAGCCAAGATCTGCAGCATCCTTGATATTTCTTAAATGGACCCTGCTCAGTGGCATCTCTCGCGGCACGATAACGACTTTTCGATCTTCCTTCAAACAAACATCTGCGGCACGCAGCAAAAGATTGGTTGCAAAACCCGAAACGATTCCCGCTACCGTCTTCATGCTGCAAGGAACGATGATCATCCCATCTGTCATAAAAGAACCGCTGGCGATGCTCGCTGCCATATTCTGATTATCATAGACCACATCTGCCTCGGCAATGATTTCTTTGATATCCATACTGGTCTCATAGGCAAAATTCTTTATTGCCCCTTCCGTGATGACCAAATGCGTTTCTATCGCCCTAAAACTTTTGAGCGCTTTTAATATCTCATACCCCATAACGACACCACTGGCACCAGAAATCCCTACAATCAATCGCATTTTTCTACCTCCTATCCTTTGCTGCCATCACCACAGTCCAATGACTTTCCACCAAGGAATTTCAACCAGACAGGTTATGACAAACAAAACTAAAGTAAAAGGTACGCCAAATCGTACGGTTTCTTTCTCGGAATACATCCCATTTTCCTCGCCGGTCCCTACTAACATCGCTAAATTATGGAACGGTAGAATGAAATGCGCATTGATTGCCGTATAAGCAATCATAACCGGAATAATCGAGCTCAGCCCCATTGGCTGTGTAAACGCCAGCATTGCCGGAATCACAATTCCCATAACAGCAATTACGCTACCAAAACACAAGTGGACGACAATCGACACAATCGTAATAAATGCCGCCAAAATGAACATATTTTGTGGAATGGTCGATGGCAGCAAGGTTTGAGCTATCCAAGCATTCATCCCAGTCGCCGCACCAACGCGCCCAATCGCTACTGCCGCTGTCAGGAAAAGCAGCGTCTGGACCGGAACACCACTCCAGCTATTTGGCGTTAGGACTTCGCCAATTTTAGGCATAGCCATCATGACAGCGATAAAAAGCGTGACCCAGCCAATATCTACACCATGGATCGTATCCGTCATCCAGAGAACAATTGCCACAATTACCCAAAAAGCCGTACGCTTCTCTTTGCCCGTCATTTGTCCGAGCTCTGCACGCTTCTTTTGAATTTCAGCCTTATTGACCTCCACCTCTTTGCTTGGTTTAAATAAAAACATGATCATAAACATGGTTATGATACTCGTTATGATCATCGGCAACCCCATGACCTTAAACCATTCCATCCAACCGACATCGATTGGTGCGCAGCTTGCAGCCGCCAGAGGATTGATGGATGCATCACCCGTCAGAAAGATCATCGAAACCGGGATAGATGCCGCAAACACTGTAAAACCAATTTTCACAGCATCTACTTTAGGAATATCCGCACTTTTGACAACGACTGCCATGACCGACATGATCAAAAAAGCTCGCGGCCAAGGGTGTGGTATAAGCAACGATAAAATAAACGTCAGAACAAAAATAGAAATGATGATGCTCTTAAAATCCGTGACGTATTTTGCTATATACCAATAGGCGATGCGTTCACCAAGTCCCGATTCCTTAACGGCAGTAGCAATCAAATAGGCTCCAATGATAAGGTACATCATCGAACTTGTCCATGTTGAAAAAATCAAAGTTGGTTCTGCCACTTTAAATACCGCTAGCAAGAGCAAATACAAGCCCGATGTATAACCAGGCTGCGTTATGCCAAAAGCCCAAAAAATAACCGTCATCAAAGAAAATGCCAAACACATCTTTCCTTCATGTGCCAGTCCCGGAATATTTACAAAATACAAAACAATGGCTATGACCACACCTAAAATGAAGCCAATGATTCCTTTATTCTTTCCCATTTTTTTACCTCCTCATAAAAAAGGTGTGTCTGTCCCTCGCAAACAGGTTATATTTCAAACCTTCCACGAGGAACAGCCGCACCTTTATTTCTTATGCTTCAAAATCAGGCAGCCATTTTTTCGGATCGACTTCCATGAACTTCGCCCGCTCAAAGCGGTGTTTTTCCGTCATCGGAACTGTCGCGTCATATATTATTTTGCAGGCAATCCCATGGTCACGAATTGACCAGCTGCAACTTGGATCATTCGAAGGATCGAGCGGATGGCAGCGAACACCCGGAATCGTAACGATATCAATATCGCCTTGCATACGTGTCGTCATAGCCCACATGACATCGTTCATATCAAAGATATCGACATCCTCATCGACCAAAATCACTTGCTTGAGTTCAGAGAAAGCGGCAAACGCTAAAAGCGCCGCCTGGCGCTGACGCCCTTCATCAGATGGTACACCTTTTTTAAATTGAAGGACCGCCATGAATTTACCGCCGCCCGGTGATGCCGCATAGACGTTTTGCAGTCTCCCCGGCATAGCTCTTTCTACCATATCAATGATAGACGCCTCTGTAGGAATCCCTGCCATGTTTACATGTTCTTCTGATGGCCCGATGCAAGTCTGCATAATAGGCTTTTTCCGCGTCGTGATAGCCTTCACCTTGATTACAGGCACTTCAGGATTAGCTGGCCCTGTATACCCAGGGAATTCCGGCATAGCTTTGCCCGTATTGGAATTGATATCTTCTCGCAGGCGCTTGCCAACAAGAAGTTCACCTTCGATTACATATTCAGCATTGGCTATACAATTCTCCTTGATGGTCAGGCAAGGCGCAAGCTCAACAGCTTTGCCGCGAATGGCACCTGCAATCGACAACTCATTGAAGCCAAGCGGAGTCGTCGGTGGCTCAAAGCAAGCAGCGATTTCAATGGCTGGATCTACACCGATACTGATCGATATGGGCAAGGGTTTCCCCAAAGCTTCGGCTTTTTCCCGGAAAGCGCCCAAGTGACGAGCTCCCGGCGTAAAAAACATCGTGATTTCATCTTTTGACTGTAAACAAAGGCGATGAATCGTGACATCCGATTCCCCCGTTTCAACGTCTGAGGCATAGCACATCCCCAGCGTCACATAGGGGCCAGCATCTTCCGGTGTATTCGTCGGAGCCGGCAGAATCTTGCGGATATCAAAGCCGGGATCGGTCGCCTTATAGACAACTTCCTGGCACTGTGCTTTATCTTTATCGACCACGACTGGATCGATTGCCTGCTTTACCGCATCACGAAGCATAAAGCCGAGTTTTTCCGGCTTTGTTCCAAGCAGTGCCGCTACGCGTTTGCGGTCCGACAAAACGCCGATGACGACGCTGGCATCCGGATGCCCTTTTACATTATTAAATACCATCGCCGGACCCAATTTAGTTGGGCGCTCTACCGTTCCACCTGAACCTACATACCGATAAATTCCAGCCAATTCAGCTGAAGGATCCACGGCTATATCTGTAGAAACCAACTGACCTGGCATTGTTTTCAATAATTCCAATGCTGACCTTAAATCGTTAACTTCATTTGCCATACAAAAAAACCTCCTGTTTGTTTATGCATCCTAAATGTACTCAACTGAATGCACCTTACAAAAAAGATATTACGCTGTACAGCAAGAATACAGTCAAGCGATATCTTCGCTTTTTTTTGCAAATTTTATCGGGGCCTGCAACATACAAAAATCGAAATCCTGATCACTCCTATAAAAGGTCGTATCCAATAAGCACATATCAACGATATCGCCGACTAGCTCATAACCATTACGTTCCAGCCAACCCATAAGTTTTTTTACATGCGTCATATCATAAGGCATTCCATATTTATACATACAAGCATAAAGGCCAGCCGGTAAATCCGTTGCTTGAGAATTTTCATTATTCCACTGCGAAATGAAGCTGCAGCTCCCCGCGCCCAATAGTGGATTGCCGGCCAAAACGGATTCCTTTTTTATGACCGAGCCGAACCCACCAGAAGGAACAATCTCCTTTTGAACAATTTCCTTCCACAGCCCCATCAACGTCGTATGAAGATTTTCTTTGTCGATAGGCTGAATATACTCTTTAAAAAGCATTTTTCGCGCTGGCATCGAACGGATGAATGGTTCTTGCATCTGCATCATCCGAGCATCTTCCGCTTCCTCATAAATATTGAGCCTTTGATTTATTGACTCTCTTATTTTATTTAGACGGGCAATTTCATGCAGGACATTTTCTTTTTGCTTTTGCAATAAAATCATTTCTTTTTGCGGGCAACGTCCTTGAAAATGCACTACAATATCTTTTAAGCTGATGCCCAGAGATTTTAAAAAACAAATTTCCCGCAAATACGGAATCTGTTTTTTACTATAAAACCGGTAACCATTTCCATCGACCTGAAGCGGTTTGAACAAATCAATTTCGTCGTAATATATTAAAGTCTGCCTCGTCAATCCATGCAATTTCGCCATTTCGCTAATTGATACCAACGTTTCCAAGAACCATTCCTCCTCTGATGCTCAAAGCTGCTTTTATTTATACTATAAAAAAAGATGTATAGTTACAATACACCTTTCGTAAAAATAAGGCTCCCCCAAAAAAGAGTGCCTTACATCCATCTTTTCTTTTCAGCCAGTAATCGCCCCAATGAGCGCTGCGACCAATAAAATCAAATTGACCGGCACCCTTCTAGTAATCGCGAGTATCGCACTGACGAGCATAATCAATACTGCCATGATATCCATGCCGCCATTTCGGAACATATCCGCCAAAACCAGCACCGTGAAACTTGCCAGAACTAGTACAACCCCATCAAGGAGCCCCTTCGTCGCCGCTAGATGAGCAATCTTGCCATGACATTTTTGCACGAATAAAACAAATAACGGCGGTAAAACAAGTGCCAGACACCCGAGTGCCGCACCCGTAAGTCCGCCGGTCAGATAGCATAGACTGACAACCCAAAGACCGTTTGGGCCAGGCGTTATTTGCCCAATCGACAACGCCTCCGTGAACTGCGTCGCCGTCGCCCAGCCATTGGCTAGAAAATCCGCATGTAAACTCGGTAAAGGACCAAACCCGCCCGTTGAAAACAAAACTGCTTTAAAAAGCACAACAAAATATAAGAAAAAATCCATGATTCAGCCGCCGCCCTTCACCTTTTCAATATATATCCATAAAGAATCGCACCGCAAAGCCCGCCCATAAGGTAGAGAACCGCAACCGGCGGCTGAAAAAACGCATAGACCACGCCGCTGCCAATCAGCATCACCCATGTTGCTGCAAATGCCAACGGCCCCTTTTTATGATTGGCAAGAAAAATCGGTTTGATATTTCGCCAATTCGTCGCCAAAGCAACGCCGAAGATAGCGGCAAACACGGTGTGCAGAGCTGCCTGCACGCGGGGAATATCACTGACTTTCAAATAAATCGCCGAAATAGCTACTGTTATCACCGCACTTGGTAAAATGAGACCCAAGAGCGAAACAAAAACCCCTTTCAGACCCGCCAACTGTTTGCCGATTACAATGGTATAGGCCAAAATATTGATACCAGGCGTTATCTGGCACATCCCGATGATATTTGCATACATTTCCTCTGTAATCCATTTTTTCTTATAAATGAAGTGTTCTTGTATCAAATATTGCGTGATGGCTCCTCCGCCAAAAGAAGTCGCTCCTATTTTAAACCAAACGATAAATAAACTCATTAGCGTGCAAGCTGCAGATTCTGACAAAAGCTCATAACCAAGAGCTCCAACTGCGTCGAGTTCTAGCTTTTCTTTCTCTTGTTTCATTGTTTTCCTCCCCTTATATATATTCTATCAAATGATTATAAATCGCCAAAAACTTTCAATTTATAGTATTCCAATAAAAAAATCTTGTCAAATAAATTGTGATTTGGTCAAAAGACAATTCATACATAAAAATGCCCGGCACCTTTAGGCCGGGCATTTTTATGTATGAATCAAAGGTTCTTGTTTTTTACAGAACTAAGGATGGAGCTGCATATACTCTGGCTGCCAGTTCAGCATCCAGCATATACAAAGATTTCGCATCTTGACCGAATAAATCATAACGTTTGATGATGTCTTCGGTATTTTTTTCTTCTTCGCCTTGTTCTTTTACGAACCAATCGAGAAATTGCATCGTCCGAAAATCTTTTTCTTCATAAGCCGCTGCATAAATTTCATTGATCTTGCGAGTGACTTCTTTTTCATGGTTAAATGCATCGACAACAGGTTCGCGAAAATCCTTATAGTCCGCTGTCGGCCCTTCGATGGTCGTGAGCTTCACTTTTTCGCCATTGTTCATGATATATTTCATGAACAGCATTGCATGGTCGCGTTCTTCCTGTGCCTGGATATTGAACCAATTGCCAAAACCATTCAAATTTTTATCTTCATAATAGGTGTAGATATCAAGATAAATATATGCTGAATACCATTCAAAATTCACCTGTTCGTTCAAAAGACCTACTACTTTTTCTGACAACATATTAAATCCCTTCTTCCCCTTTATTTTGTAAAGTCCTTACCTCTTCAGTTTATGATTATTTGGCAAAACTTGCAAGTGAAGTTTTAGCAAAATCGAATAAATCTCACATTCATCCTTTAAATCCGCCTTTATTCACCGCCCATAAAGCGATAGCCAATTCCCGTTTCTGTGATGATATATCGAGGCTGTGTAGGATCTTTTTCCAATTTTCTTCTGATTTGCCCGACATATACACGGATATAATGCGTGTCTTCATTGTAGGCGTTGCCCCATACTGCCTTCAAAAGCTGTTTATGCGTCAAAACCCGGCCTGCATTTTGGACCATTACCTTAACGATTTCATACTCTGTCGGCGTCAATTTGATTTCGCGATCAGCGAGCCTTACTTGGTGCTTGCTGATATCAATCTGCAAATCTCCGCAGCAAAGCACTGGGCTTTCCATATCTGTACTGACTCGTCGCAGGCATACACGCATGCGGGCAAGAAGCTCTCCCGTACTAAAAGGCTTTGTGACATAATCATCAGCACCCAAATCAAGTGCCTCTATTTTTTCTCGTTCTTCATCCCTTGCCGTCAATACAATAATAGGCACCGCTGACCATTCACGCACCTGTCTCACCACTTCTTTTCCATCCATATCCGGTAAGCCTAAATCGACGATCATAAGATCTGGCTTGAACGTTGCAGCCCGGCAAATCCCATCTTTTCCATTAGCTTCAGCCACATCTACGTAGTTATGTGCGCTCAATATCAAATGAAGGAGCTTTCGAATCGCTGCTTCATCATCAATCACCAATACCTTTAATTCTGCATCACACACTTTATCACCACCAAAAATTTCTGATTTCATCAAAGAACTCTGTCATCACCAACAGGCAAAGTGATTTGCATTACACTGCCGCCAGATTCCCGATTAAATGCTATGATTTTGCCTTTATGCGCTTCGATGATTCCTTTGCAAATCGATAAACCAAGACCGGTCCCGCTGATTTTTTTGGGTTGCTCAACCCGATAAAATTTACTGAAAATTTTATGCAGGTCGCTTTGCGGAACACCTACACCTTCATCGACAACCGATATCTTCACACAATCGGAACTCTTTTTTAAGCAGATTCCAATCTCGCTTTGTGGCTCTGAATATTTTATGGCATTATCCATCAAATTCACAAGTACTTGTTCTAGTAAGACGCAATCTCCTTTAATAAAAGGCAGGTTGGGCTCAACTTCGACCCGCAACCGATGATACTTGAGCAGACCTTCCATTCGCCTAAGCGCTGTTCCCACGATATCTTCCAAGTCGCACCAATCCAGCTTTAATTTCATCATACCGCTTTCCATTCTAGCAGTATCCAAAAGGTTCGCGATCAACCTTTCCATGCGCAAAGATCCATCTTTGATATTCGACAGCAATTCCAGTCGGTCCTCTTTCTCATAATAATCGTCATTCTCCAGCAAAGTAGAGACGCTGCCAAGAATCGCCGCCAATGGCGTTTTTAGTTCATGTGAAATTGAATTGAACAATGCACTGCGCAGTTTATCTGTCTCAATCAGCATGTCCGTCCGGCGTGCCTTATCAGCCAACTGCACTCGTTCCATCGCCACTGCGGCAAGCCTGACCCAGGCATTAACCAATCTATATTCTGCCGGTGCTAAGGTTTCTCGTTCAAGATTGATCCCCAGCACCGCATAAACCTCCGTCTGGCTGTAAATCGGAACATACATGTATTTGCCACCGGGCAATGTATCGGTGCTGCAACCAGCTGGCTGCTTG